>Ga0207990_1000764_pt1 | contig 17968 bp, 16 predicted proteins | sample ETNtaG_8_FD_185780 | JGI IMG/M metagenome (GOLD analysis project Ga0207990, IMG submission 185780) | Marine microbial and viral communities from oxygen minimum zone, Eastern Pacific Ocean - ETNP201406SV75 (SPAdes) (version 2) | ecosystem: Environmental > Aquatic > Marine > Oceanic ...
GTTACAGGATTTCCAGAGGATGAGATAGACACCATCCCTGGCCCAACAATGCTCGCTGTAATCACGATGCTTGGAGCAGCTGCAATCCTCATGCCTAGAAGGGAAGACTAAGTCGGCCCCCGTGTTACGATGAGTTCCAGCAGGCCGGCCGTCATCGCCCTCGCAGGGCTGTTCCTGCTAATCGCGTGGTCTAGCACGTGGTTCGAGATCACAGCCGTCGGGACATACACTGACGGACTAGAGAGAGAGCCCACCATCAGGACCCACTATATGATCGACAATAGCCATGAGTCATTCGAGATGTCGATAGAGAACTCCACGCCGCTGCTTCTGTATTGGATCGAGAGGGAAGATGTTTCCACCGAACCGACGACACAGGAGGGGAACTCCAGCGATATACCGACAGAACCTCTCTCCTCAGATGGCGGCAGTGACCCTTGCTCAGGATCATGCCTCGACAGGGCTAGGGGTTTGGTGGGATTGACGATGTTAGCCCTATTCGCCGCGCTATGCCTGTCTTCAGCACGCCCGACCATTCCACTCAGAGCTGCGGCCGCCTTGGTGTGGTTGCTCGGAACCGTCGTTATTCTGACCGCCGTCCCGCTAGCGGCGGCGGCCGACTTCGGCATCTCAGGAGGCGAGGACGTAGGGGAGTCTTCCACGGGGGGATTCGACACAAACGCCCAGGAGACCGTCGAAGTCGACCAGTTCGCCCACTTCGAGCAGGACGGGGACATGGGATTGTCTTTCGATGGGATATCATTCACCTATGACTCAGTCGGCTTCGATCTCGGACTGCTTGCGGAGGAGGACAGGCAGGCAGTGATAGAAAGCGCCCCAACCGAGGGCGAGCCGGGCTACGAGTCGCTGATTGGGTTCCACGGGGAGATGACCATCGGGCCCGGGCCGATCCTCACTTGGTGGCTACTCACGGCACCCCTCGTCATCGTGAACCTACGGGGTCACAGAGATTCTCTCGAGGAGGAGTGAGAGCGAGGGCAGTTCGGCTGCCCGCTCAGGCGCGAAGATGGATTTCCAAGCCTCGAGGTGCTGGGCCGCCACCATGACGACCGCGAACTCGTCGACACCGGCGCCATCTCCGTAGGAGATGGAGACCTGGGTATCGGCATCGAGAGGGGCGCTCTGCCCGCCAGCGGGGGCCGCATCGAGGTCGATTCCGAGGGCAGCGCGCCCATCGGTGACAACCGCCCCATCCCACGGCCCGCTGACCAATGCCCTGCGGCCCTGCTCTGGGATGAGCAACCCGCCCGCATCGGCCCAAGCGGCGGCTATCGAACGCGCTGCCGAGCCACCTCCGCGCATCCGCAGGACCGAGCCGTCAGGCTCGATGCCGATGTGACGGCAAGCGGCTACGAACCCGAGTCCGTCGGTGCTGGCGCCAGTCCACTCGCCCTGTGTCCGCTTCAGTTGGTTGATCGCATTGACGCCCTCCGGACCAGTCACCCCGAGCCGGTCCTGAGGGGCGTGCTTCAGCGGTGCGGTGCAGGAGAGCCAGACGTCCCCGTCCAGATTGGCGAGTCGATGCTCGAACTCGTCTATGTCCGCCGCCTCGAGGAAGACCGCCTGCGGACCCTCGATGCCCAGGTGCCGACCGACTGCGGCGAACAGGCGTGGTGTGAGCGAGTGAGAGACTGGGTATCCCGCGATGCCCCAGAACGACGGCTCACTCACAGGGAACCCTGCGGGTTCTCATCGATGAAGGTTTCAAGAGAGGCGCGGCCTCGCCGCGAGTGATGGACAGCGACCTCGATATCACCCGGAGTGCCACGATGCGCCCCATAGAGGCGGTGGCCGAACAACTCGGACTGGCCCGCAGTGACCTGATTCTCCACGGGCCGCACGTCGCCAAGATCAACTGGGAGACCATCAAGGCCAAGCAGAACGGGGACAGGGGCCATCTCGTTCTGGTCACCAGCGTCAGCCCGACTGCCTTCGGAGAGGGCAAGACCCTGACCACCATCGGCCTCAATCAGGGCCTCAACGCGCGCGGGCACAATGCCTGCTGCGTGATTCGGGAGCCCTCGATGGGACCGGTCTTCGGCATCAAGGGAGGGGCTGCCGGCGGTGGCCACTCGCAGGTGCTTCCGATGGAGCAGATCAACCTGCACCTCACCGGTGACCTGCACGCGGTCACCTCAGCCCACAACCTGTGCTCGGCCATCATCGACAACCACCTCCACAGGGGCAACGAGCTGGACATCGACATCAACCGAATCTACTGGCCTCGCGCCATCGACATGAACGACCGCAGCCTGAGGCAGGTCACCATCGGTCTGGGCGGGGCTGCCAACGGCGTCGTCCGCACCGACCGCTTCGACATCACCGCGGCCAGCGAGGTGATGGCCATACTCGCGCTGGCGAAGGACTACGTGGACCTGCGCGCCCGCATCGGTCGCATCATCATCGCCAAGTCGAACTCCGGCGATCCGATCACCTCCGACGACATCGGCGCCGCCGGAGCGATGGCTCTGCTGATGCGAGAGGCGCTGATGCCGAACCTCGTCCAGACCCTCGAGGGCAACCCCGCCTTCATCCACTGCGGCCCGTTCGCCAACATCGCTCACGGCAACTCGTCAGTCATCGCCGACGACATAGCTCTCGCATGCTCTGACTACGTCATCACCGAGGCTGGCTTCGGCGCCGAGATGGGTGCCGAGAAGGCGTTCCACATCAAGGCACCAGCATCCGGGGTCGTGCCCGACTGTCTGATACTCAACGCCACCGTGCGCGCCATGAAGATGCACGGCGGCGGCTTCGCCTCCGGTGGCGGGCGCAGACCGACTCCGGAGGAGCTCGAGACCGAGAACGTCGAGGCGACCAGAGCAGGAGCCGCATCGAACCTGCGCCGACACGTCAGGAACCTCGCTGAGACCAGCATCCCCGTCATCGTCTCGATCAACCGCTTCGCGCACGACACCGAGGACGAGATCGAGGCAATCCGAGACGAGGCCGTCAAGGCCGGAGCCCTCCGGGTCGTGCTGAACGAGTGTCACGCCAAGGGCGGGGAGGGTGCCATGGAGCTGGCCGATGCGGTCGTGGCCGCATGCGCGGCCCACGACGAGGCCGGCCGACCGTACACGCCCACTGTCGAGGAGGGCATGACCATCGAGGAGAACATCCTCAGGGTCGCCACCAACATGTACGGCGCCCACACCGTCGACTTCAGCGACAAGTCCCAGGCCGCGCTCGAGACGCTCAAGGGCTGGGGGATGGGCTCGCTGCCGGTTTGCATGGCCAAGACTCAGTACTCATTCAGCCACGAGCCCAAGGTGCTCGGTGCGCCCACCGGCTTCACCCTCCCGATCCGCGAGATTCGCGTCAATGCCGGTGCCGGCTTCGTGGTCGCCATTTGCGGCTCGATGATGACAATGCCCGGGCTACCTACAAGACCGGCTGCCCTCGACATGGACATGGACGAGGACGGAAGGCTGACTGGCGTCTTCAGGTGAGATGGTCGCATGCGCAGGATCAAGCGACTGGACGAGGGAGTCCGACTGAGGCTAGACGACGAGGACGACCTGTGGACTGTTTCGCAGTTGTGCAGGCCCGGAACTAGCGTGGGGATGCTGTCCCATCGCAGGGACTCAACCACCGGCACCCAGTCCGACAGCAGGGCGAAGAGCGCCGAGCGCAAGCCGATGTGGATAGTGCTCGAGGTCCAGGAGACGGCATTCCAGTCGTTCACCGACAACCTCCGTATCCACGGGGTCATCACCGAGGCAAAGATCGACATCGGAAGCCATCACACCCACATCATCAGCCCCGGCTCCGAGCTGGAACTTACCCGCGTTGGCGGCCTGCCACCAGCCGACAGATCCCTGCTCAAGGAAGCCCTCTCGGCAGGACGACGCGCCAAGTGCGGACTCGTGGTCGTCGAGTCGGACGAGGTTCTCATCTTCCAGGTCGCGGCCCATGGCATCCGAGAAGTATCGCAGTTCAGCATGAGGGGCGGCGGCAAGAAGGCCGACGACTCCACCAGCGTGCGCCGTGGCTTCTTCGAGCGCGTCGCCAAGGAGGTCCGACTCGTCTTCAAGGACCAGATGCCGATGGTCATCTGCGGTCCGGGAATGGCCCGCGAGCAGTTTGAGGCCCACCTCAAGGGGCAAGGCGCCCAGAACCAGATTCTCAATGCGGCGACCTCCATAGGAGGTCGGGCCGCAGCAAACGAGGTCCTAGCAGAAGGCCTCGCGGACTCGTTGCTGGGAGACTACTCGCTCACTCAGCAGGTACGAGCGATCGAGGAGGGGCTGAAGCGGATATCTACCGGCGGAGCGGTCTCATACGGTCCCGATGCGATAGCGGCCGCCGCCAAGCAGGGCGCCGTCGAGACACTGATTATCGAGGCTTCCATGCTGCGCAGCGGCGATGATGAGGCCCGTGAGCACTGGGAGAGGGCAGCCGCCAGCGTAGAGGGCTCGGGTGGCGGCATCATCCAGGCCTCGGTCGACCACGACGCCGGCCAGCAGCTGCTGGGCTTCGGCGGGGCCATCGCCCTGCTCCGCTGGAAGACCGAGTAGGCAGGCTCATCACCGCCGAGCGTCAGCGGCAGGCATGGCTGCGAGCGAAGTGCGCATCGTCGCCTTCGGAAGGCCAGAGCGTGACGATGCCGTCTCAGCAGTGCTGTCCGCGGCAGCCCAACGAGGCGCCAGAACGAGGTTAGTGACCTCGGCTGCAGACGAGGACTTTGCGACGATGGACCACGGGGCCATCGACTGGAGGGACGTCCTCGACAACGCTCACTGGTTGGTGTCTTCAGCATCAACCTCACTGGAGGGCACCTCACCGCGATATGCGTGGGGGGCAGCAATGACCTTCGGAGAGTTAGAGGGCGCGCGCACCGTGATGCTTGTTGACATGGCCTCAGACCCCTCTAGACTCGCTGAGTCGTGGGGTGCTGTGATTGGGAGGATTAGGCAGGTCCACGTCCTTTTCATCGCCCCCGAAGCCATCGACGCCCTGTCCGCTCTCGAGGAGGTCAGCGCCGCGGAACTCCTGCAGTCGATCCGCCACCGCAGCCTAGTCCCTCATGTCTGCACTTATCTTCCCAACGAGCGCGTAGCGCTCGTCGAGCACTCGCTCGGCTCGGTCAGCGTGCAAACGAAGACAGAGTGCCAACCTCTGGAGTGGCTGGCCGCCTTCCTCTGCGAGCTTCCCTCAGCAGGTCCGGGGCAGGCTGGTGTCGAGCATGCATCCGGTGGGTGTTGAAACTCGAATTCGAACTGCATTAGACACCATTAGCAGAGACCCCTTTTGAAGGGGCACCCGTTCGGCCCGACCCGCGAGGGGTGCGAGCATGTCACTGAAATTAGGTCCGGCCGGTGTTCCGCTGTCCTGCAAGGGACGGACGATTGTCGAGGGAATGGACGACATCACCTCTCTCGGGCTTGATGCGATGGAAATACAGACCGTGCGAACGGTCCAGCCAAAGCACTTCGATCAGTACTGGCAGGCGGGCATACTTTCCTGGGACTCTGACCTCGAGATGAACCTCCATGGGCCCTACTACGCCGAACTCCTCGGCTCAAAGAGGGAGCGCAACCGAACACTCACCAAGATGGAGGCCAGCATGCAGGCTGGCAAGATTGTCAACGCGAGGCACCTGGTGTACCACGTAGGCCCCTACGGCGAGTACGAACCCGGCACCGAGGCAAACGAGCAGGTGGCGAACATCTTCTCCGGAGTAGTCGACCGGGTCCACCAGATCTGGGGCGACAAGTCGGAGGAGGAGGACTACGCCGCATTCCCATGGGTCCACAAGTCCAAACCCTCACTGGTAGGTATCGAGACCTCGGGCCGACAGGATCTGTGGGGCACGGTCGAGGAGGTCATCGAGGTCTGCAACCACGTCGATGGCACAGTGCCCGTGCTCAACATGGCTCACATCCACGCTCGCGGCCACGGTAGGATGAGGACCAGCGAGGACTACTCCGAGCTGTTCGAGCAGGTCCGCAAGGACTACGGCGGCAAGAAGTTCTACTGCCACTTCGCCGGAATCGAGCACCGAATGGGCAACGCACTCCATTACACCCAGATCAAGAAGTCCGATCTAAAGTTCGAGCCCTTCGCCGAGTTCCTCGCTGAGGAAGGAAGCTGGCTCGATATCACCATCATCTCCGACTCACCGCTGCTTGAGCACGATGCCATGTACATGCTGCAGCACTACGACAAGGCGAGGCAGAGGCTCCTCGAGATCCACGCTCGCGAGGAGCGCCGCATCAAGCTCGCGGTGGAATCGGGAATGTCACCCGAGGAGCTCGAGATGCTCGAGAAGGAGGCTGCCGAGGCGCGCAAGGCCAGCTCGGACGGAGAAGTCGAGAAGCCCGACTCGGACAAGCCCGCCAAGAAGGCGAAGAAACCGGTAGCCAAGGCCAAGGGCAAGATGATGTCATTCGACAAGGATGAGGACTAAGACGACCTCTTCTAGCAATTCCACCCTCGGAAGGCTTGAAGTCAGAATCACAGTGGCGAGGTTGCTACGGGACTGTAGCTCAGCTGGGAGAGCGCCGCACTGAAGATGCGGAGGCCGCTGGTTCAAGTCCGGCCAGTCCCACCACTCTCTGCTACTGTTCGCAGTGGTCCTGCTGATTCAGTTTGCATTCTCTAGGACGCCGGCTTGGAGGGCATGGAGTTTACCGATCCCCACTGTCGCGGAATCAATCAAGGCATCGAGTTCCTCACGCGTGTATGTCGCCTCCTCGCCGGTGCCCTGGACCTCTACGAAGCCGCCGTCACTGGTCATCACCACGTTCATGTCGACATCGGCATTACTGTCCAGGATGTAGTCGAGGTCGGTCCTGACTTCGCCGTCGACCATCCCGACGCTGAGTGCGCCGACATCGTTTGGCATCACCGCGGCCTCGTGAGCAGCCCTCTCCTTGGCATTGAGTGATGGGGACTCCACTCCGTTGCGGATATCCTCTCTGGAGAGCCGCATCTCCTTGGGTAGGCACTCGCCCGATGCTATCAGTCGGCGGATTGCCAGTCTGAGGGCGATTGAGGCGGCGGTAACAGAAGCGCATCTCGTCCCGCCGTCGGCGTTCAGCACGTCGCAGTCTACTGTGAGCGCGATTGGACCGAGTTCCTCAAGGTCGACCGCGCCGCGCAGTGAGCGGGCGACCAGCCGCTCGATCTCTTGGGTCCGCCCCTTGGCGCCGTTGCGCTCGCGGCGGAACCTGCTGTCTGTTGAACCAGGCAGGAGTGCGTACTCGGCGTGGACCCAGCCGCGCTCCGCATTCCTTGGGAACCAGCGCGGCAGACCAGCGGCTTTCGTCGCGCAGGCAAGGACCATGGTGTCGCCCTGGCGGAACATCAGCGAGGCAAGTGCATTGGGGGTGAAATCGAGCGTGACCTCGATGCCCCTGAGCTCGTCTGCACCTCGGTCACTGCCTGTATCGCCCGACTTCATCTTCGCCATGGCACTGCGAGCGGCGATTCCCGCATGAATCATTCGCGTCGGGCGTGTGGTGGCCGGAAGGCGTCTACCACTGCCGAATCAGTCGTGATGTAAGGCCCTCCAACGAGGTCGATGCAGTAGGGAACGGCGGCGAAGACCTCGTCTAGTATCTCGCGGATCGAGCGAGGCGAGCCGGGCAGATTGAGAATAAGTGCGGAGCCTCGGATTCCCGCAGTCTGCCGCGATAGCACAGCGGTGGGGACGTGCCGCAGTGATATCGCCCTCATCTGCTCGCCGAAACCCGGCAGCATCCTCTCGCACACCGCCTCGGTGGCCTCTGGCGTCACATCCCGGGGTGCGGGTCCAGTTCCCCCGGTGGTCACGACCATCGAGCAGCCTTCGGCGTCGACCAGCTCTACCAGCGCCGCCTCGATGAGGGCCGACTCGTCGGGAACGAGTCGGCGAACCACCTCCCACGGCGAGGTTATCGCCTCGTCGAGGAACTGCTCGATGGCAGGTCCGCTGAGATCCTCGTAGTCTCCTGCACTGGCTCTGTCAGAGGCTGTCAGTACCCCGAATCTGCACAATTCACCGGCTGCCATCGTGGTCCGACAAGAGGTACTCTGAATAAACGCAGTCACTCACTAGTGTGTAAATGGAATGCACATCTTCAAAGACCGCCGAGTGAAACTTGGAGTCCCGGAGGCGATGAAGTGCTGAGTCTACCCCAACACGCACGAACCAACGTTGCCCCGACGTCGTTGCCAGACGCTTCTTCGGAGGCTCCCGCACCAGTGGTTTATGTAGGCTCAGTTCTCATTCACTGACGCAGGTGAGCACATGACAGAAGATGGAAGATACACAGCACAGGTCACTGTGGTGAAACAAGAATGTCCGGATGCGGACGACAGCGAGATAGAAGAGGAGTTCAGACGTTATGAGGAGGAGTTCCTGATACCTCCCGAGGACGCTCTGCGTTCAGTTGTCCGCAAGTTCCAGACTGCCTCCGGGATGGAGGTCACTAACCTGGCCTCGCCAGCTAAGGTCGAGAAGAAGGTCAATCGCTTCTCCGAGCTCGGTGCCGACGACCGCAACGTGACAATCGAAGTCGCAGTCATCTCCTACACGCCACGCATTCAGATGGTGCGAGGTGAGGAACGACAGGTCGCATTCGGCTGGATCGAGGACAATCCCTGGGAGAACAGCGACCAACGCGAGCGCTGGGACTACAAGGACTGGGGCGAGCAGAGCGAGAACCTCGCCCCAGGCTCGGTCGTGCGGCTCGAGGGCGCGTCGGTCAACGAGTGGAATGACAAGCGCTCGATAAACGTCAATCGCACCACCCGGGTGACCGTTCTGCGCGAGGGCGGCGCTCCAGTGACGCAGGTCAGTGACGAGCCCGTCTCCATAGAGACAGCCTCGGAGAACGAGGGCTACGTGAATCTCGTCGCGCGCCTGATTTCGTCCAAGCCCGATGTCATCGTGAAGCGTGACGGCAGCGGTCAGTTAGATGTCGTCCGCGGTAGGCTGGCCGACTCCAGCGGGAGCATCGGCTTCCTGTCATGGGTACCTCTCGAGCACGAGCCCGGGACCTTGCTCAAGATAGATGGCGCATCCGTTAGAAAGTTCCGCGAGACTCCGGAAATCAACATCGGCGACAGGACCAGGATAGAGGTTTACCACGACACGGCATTCGCCAGTATGGATGACCTCTCACAGGCTAACAAGGTCAGCATCGCCGAGTTGCGCAACGGAATGCGAGACATCGAAATCACAGTCCAAGTCGAATCATGGGACCAGCGCTCATTCACCTCCGAAGACGGTACCGAGCGAGTCGTCCGCAGCGGCGACGTCCTTGATCCCAGTGGCCTCTGCCGACTCACTGCTTGGTGCGAGATTGACCCCAAGCAGGGGGACTTCCTGCATCTGACTGGCTCCCGCGTGCAGTATTGGCAGGGTTCCCCAGATCTCGTCGTGGACGATGCCGCACAGGTGACTGACCTGTCCGACCCGCCCTGGGACCCGATAGACCCTGAGCAGCACTGGATCGAAGCCGACCTGACGACTGTGGTCACCAGCGGCTCGCGCAGAGGCATTCGCACCAACGGCACCATCGTGGCCGTACGCAGGGACTCTGGCATCATTGAGCGGTGTCCTGAATGCAGACGCGTCCTCAGGGACGATGCCTGCATCGATCACGGCCCCCAACGTGGAGTCGAGGACCTCAGACTCAGGTTCGTCATCGACGATGGCGTTTCCAATGCATCACTCTTGTTGGCAAAGGATCCTTCAGAAGCCTTCCTTGGGATGGATCAGGAGGCTGTTAAGGAGCAGGTGGACAAGGACGGCCAAGACGGATTCGCCGCTTTCCTGCGCGAACGCGTGCTCGCGCGCAGATTGAGCGTCAGAGGGCGCTCGATCATCGATGACCAGGGTGCCATGCTGCTCGCCGATGAGGTAGAGCAAGACGAGACCACATCAGCCGACGCCGCCAATGAGGTAATGCAGCGTTGGGGGGTGGTACTTTGATGCAAGAGCCAACACGTCGATTTTCCCGCCAGAGCGCTGTGCGCATGTTCGCGCAGGAGTACCAAGAGGCTTCACTGCCTGAGGAGGGCTCCGGCGAGTACGACCCGTCGTTCGTCATCACCAAACTGGGTGCCAAGATCAACCGCGCGCTCGTCTGTGGCGTCATCGACAGGATGGAACGCCGAGAAGGTGAGAGTGGTCCTAACTACTCGGGCCATATTAGGGACCCGACTGGGAGCCACCGGTTCAGCGTCGCGCCATTCCAACCCGAATTGCATCCGGACTTCGAGGAGCTGTTGGCTCGCTTCGAGTCCGGTGACAGGTTCCTGCTGGCCCTAGTGGGCAAGGCCCGATGGTTCGAGTCTGAAGACGGCGGTGTCTTCACCACGTTGCGTGCTGAGGAGTTCACTGTCATAGACAAGGAGTGCTACACCAACTGGTTGGTTGAGACGGCCGAGGCGACTCTGCGACGCATCGACGCGCATTCAGCTTCGCTGGAGAGCGAGTTGACTCCTGTAGCACTCGAGGCAGCCGGCGTGCCGAGCGACCTCGTCGACGGTCTGATTCTTGCCCGAGGGCACTATGGCGAGTTCGACCCGGAGAACTACCGGGTCGGGGTTCTGCAAGCGCTCTCGATGGCGATAGGCAGAACCAGCATCATGGAGGAGCCGGAGCCGGCAGCGCCCGCTCCGACCCTAGATGAGGCGGCCTCACACGCTCAGGGGGGCCCACCGACGCCGTCCGAGCCACTCGGCGACGCTCTCCCCCTAGTCATTGAGACCATTCGTTCACAGGACGCGGGAGAAGGCGTCGAGTACGGCAATATCATCGAAGCGCTTGTCAAAACCGGTCACTCGCGAGAGTCCGCCGAGGATGCCTTGGACGACGCCCGTACTCAGGGCGAGGTGATGGAGCCCCGCTTCGGATTCTTCCAGCTAGTGCCAGAGTGATCAGTCCTCGGGACTCTCTGAGAGCAGCGTCTCAGCGTGCCGCATCTTCTCCCTGACCCTCTCCAGCGTGGCGTCGGAGTTGATTCTGCTGCGAGATTCCCCCTCACCGAGGGACCCACCCTTGATCTCAGCGATATTGGTGGCAACGCGCCTCACCCTCGAGCGCACCTCGTCCTCGTCGAGCGGCCAGCCCCTGCGTTCTGCGAGCTTGATTAGGAGAATCTGCTCTTCCTCGCCCCAATGGCCACCGTGCCCTCTCAAGATGGTCCCGACCATCCTCTCGAGGTCCTCGACCCTGGCTTGGATGGTCAGCAGCGCCCCTTGGACAGATGACTCAGCCTTATCTAAATCAAACACCAGCGCGTCGCTGGCATCCTCCAGCACCGCCTCCGCAGCCGTCCGCTGGAAGTCGACCTCCTCCTCAGGCTCGGCGGACGACTCTTCGAATTCGGCCTCGACCTCCTCAACGACATCCTCAAACTCCACCTCAGCTACACCCTCAGAGACATCGGGGATTCCTGAGCGCCACAGGCTTCGCTTGATCCTGCCCCAGCCGTTCGCTTGATTGGTCAGGACACCTCCGACCCGAGCCATCAACACCGTCCGACTGCCTGTGACTCTCGCTTCCAGTTTCTGGCATAGTTCTTGGAGAGTGTCGCGATCCATCTCGGCCAGTCGCTCCACGGTCAGTCTGCGTGAGTCGAAGTTGAGGTGAAGCCATAGCCTCTGCCGCCTCTCTTTATGTGAGCCTGATGACTTGATTCCGAAGACCTTGAGTACCTCGCCGATCTCCTTGTGGGTCATCGATTGGATACCTTCCCATGAGAGATCGTCGTCACCTAGAATGTGATGCTGAATCAGTCTGGCCCGTACCACTTCGACCGAACCGCTCTTGCTCAGCCCCGCCTCCTCGGCCCTGTTCCGGAGTCCACGTAGCCGATCTCTGTAAAGCGCGTCGAGCAGCACCCTGTCGATCCCCAACCCCAGCACCTTCTCAAGCACTCCCGCGCCTCACCCGTCATATCGCTTACGCAGCACCACAGGTGCTGTGGCGGTGTTAGCGGCTGTTGGGAGTGGTCACCGTTTACTCAGACAGGTCGATGTAGGCAGGAGCCTCGACGTCGGCGTGGAAGTCCTTGGGAACCTCTCTAGAGGCCTCGAGGAGAAGAGCCTCCCAGTCCCTCAACAGTGAGATGATTCCATGCTGGTACTGGGAGTATGTGATGACCCGTTCGAGACTCAGCGTCCTGTGCCCGTTCTTAGAGAGTACCTCAAGCCTGACTTCGACGCGCACGTCGTCATCGAGCACCTCTCCCTCTGTGTCTTGACAAGACTGCAGCAGGGTGATGTCCTTGGTCTCCTCAGCCTGCTTCATCAGGGAGCTGACTTGCCTGTGCCTGACGAGGACACCAGTCCTCTCCAGCATCTCCTCATTCAGACCGGCAATTAGGTGGTTCTGCACCCACCAGACCGTGTTGCCCTCTCGCTCGGAGATCTGCGCCGAGATGCTGAGGGGAAACCGCTTTCTCGCGAGTACCACGACGAGGTCGGCGTATGGCAGAGGCAGGAAGTGTGGGCCGCCCCTGTCCTTCGGGTCTGGAAGCAAGGCATGCCTGCGAACGCCAAGTTCGAGCTCGTCATACACCGGACGAGAGGTGACGTAACCATCGATAGCCCCGCTCTGTCTCATGGCCTCCATCCATTCCGCCATAGCCATGGGCTCCTCTGGGACCTCGCCCAACTCGCTGATTGATGCGTAGGCACCTGGTCTCAGGACGCGCAATCCTCGTCTGGCTCGGCGCAGTTGCCTGCGGACCAGTTTGGAATCTGACAGTATCACCGCAGACTTCGGCTGGTATGCGATCTTGTTCTCCGACACCAGTACTAGGTTAGGCCGGCGGGGGGTCCTCGCACCCACCACCTCGCATCCCGCCTCCAGTATCTCCAACTGCCTTCCGTGCAGTATCCGCGCCGGTATGGCGAGCATGTCCACCTTGCCGCTTCCCAGCATAGCCAGCCCTTCTGAGAACCCGTCTACTGCGCGGCTCTCTATAACGAGTTCAGGAGCATCGCCGGAGGCGGCGAAGATCGCTATGTGCTCGGATACGGGACAGTCTGGCGAGTCTATGGTCGCTAGTGTAAGTAGGTCCATCATCGCATCCACCTCAAGGGAGGGGGCACGCCTTGTGCCCGTTCGGCGGCGCGCACACCTGTTGATATAGGCGACCCCTGCCAAGAAGGGCGAATCAGCATGGTTTCGATGCGTTCGGAGAATGAGAAACTCGCCAATAGGCACGACATCATCGAGGAGGCTCTGGAGGACTTCGTGCAGGAGAGAATGACCGGCTCCGAGGCTCCCCCTATGGCATTGGCGCGACACGTCCTCCTCGCTGGAGGCAAGAGGTTCCGACCCGTTCTCGCGCTGCTCGCATTCGAGGCCTCAGGCGGCGAGGACCAGTCCGAGGTCATGGATCTCGCACTCGCCTCCGAGATTGTTCACACCGCCACTCTCGTGCACGACGACATCTACGACCAATCCAAGACCCGCCGCGGCAAGCCGACACTGCACTCATCGTACGGTATCTCCCACGCCATCATCGCAGGTGACTACCTGTTCGTCCTCGGCTTCGGCCTGGGGGGGCGTTACGATGCTCAAATAGTAGAGCGGATGGCCCGCACCTGCGCGGGCTTAGCCACTGGTGAGCTGCTGCAGTTAGAGCACATTGGCGACCTCGCAACCACTCCCGAGGACTACTACGCCATAATCGACGGCAAGACTGCAGCCCCCTTCGCTACCGCGTGCTCGTGCGCGGCAGTCGTTGCCAATGCACCCGATTCGGTAGTTGAGTCCCTCGAGGCCTTCGGGATGGAGGTCGGACGTGCATTCCAACTCGTTGATGATATGCTGGACTTGACCGGTGAAACTTCGATGGGCAAGCCCAGGGGTACCGACGTTCACGATGGCAAGATGACGCTGCCAATCATTCACGCGCTCACTATGCTGCATGGCGTTGAGCGCGAGCAACTTGCCGACGTGCTGCAGAACTTCAGTGACAACCGCTGGGGGGAACTGACCTATCTCCTTGAGGAGGCAGGCTCATTCGATTACGTCACCCAACTCATCGAGAATCACGTCGACCGTGCTCTCGAGGCGATAAGTCCGCTTCCACAGAGCACAGCGTGCGACCTCCTGGCAGTGGTCGCCAGACGCTCACAGTCGCGCCGGACTTGAGGACATGTCCGACATCCGCACCGACTGGGATGCGATAGTCATCGGCGGGGGTCCCGCTGGAAGTACAACGGCGCGATATATCGCAGAGGGTGGAGCGGACGTTCTGGTCATCGACGGCAGGGACCCGATAGGCTCGCCGCTGCAGTGCGGGGAGCTCGTTCCCACCAACAACGAGATGCGTAGGTTGTGCCCCGACGTCCCAGATTTAGACGACCTCCTGCAGACACCGGAGGCAGCTATCTCAAAGAGGATCCGAGAGATGCATCTGGTCCCTCCTTCCGGCAAGCCGCTGAGATATGATTTCGAGGGACTGGTACTCAATCGTGTAGCTCACGACGAGGCTTTGGTAGAATTGGCTGAGTCAACAGGGGCCGAGTATCTCGTTAACAGTCGAGTCGAGAGAGTCGAGGGCGAGACAGTCTACCTCAGGGGCGGCTCCGAATACACTGCGAGAGTCATCATCGGAGCCGCTGGGCACAACGACCCGATCCGCAAGTCACAGTGGCATGAGGAGTCGCTCGACATCCCTGTGAAGTTCGTGCTCATGTCTGGTGAGTTCACCGATGCGGTGGAGCTGCACTTCGGCTCAGTAGCACCCGGCGGCTACGCCTGGATGTTCCCGAAGAACGGAGGGGCGAACATCGGGCTCGGCATCCAGAGGAGCCTGTCCAAGGGCAGGAGCCTGAACGACTACGCCGAGGATTTCATCTCGAGGTATCGAGGACAGATAACCTACAACGGGGCCGGCTCCCTGCCGATGTCTGGCTCCATCCGCCCCCTCGTCAAGGGCAAACACCTCCTCGTTGGCGACGCCGCCGGCATGGTCCTGCCCTCCAATGGCGCCGGCATCACGATTGCGATGATCGGCGGCAGGATTGCAGGACAGGTAGTCGCAGAGCACCTGCGGGACGGCACACCGCTCAGCGAGTACGAGATGAGGTGGGATGCCCAGATGGGCAAGGTGATGCGCAACTCGAAGCGAGCCTTCAGGTTCGGAAGCCTGCTGTTCCGCTCTCCCGATTGGCTGCTCAATCTGGCTTTCAACAGGTTGACCAAGCCGTTCATCTGGAGGGCTGTGACCTGCCGCCCGCTGCTTGGCCTATGGTGAGGCGCCCTGCCAGATGGTGGCCATGCCGGGGAACACGACTTTGGCTCGGACATCGGTGAATCCGACCTCCTCCAGCATTCGCACGTAATCACGTGTGGTGCCGAAGCTCGAGTAGGTCCTCGTCAGCCACCTCCAAGGGTGGTCACTCTTACTGTAGACGAGTCTGGCGTAGGTCCCGACCCAGATCCTCATCCAGAGCCAACCGAGTACTCCGTGGAGCCGGTTGATTTTGGCTGGGTCGACGATTACGATGATCCCGCCCGGCTTGAGGACTCTGAGCACCTCGGACAGGCCGGCTCGCTTGTCGTACCAGTCTCTGAACGAGAACAAGGAGCAGACCGCGTCGAACGAGTTGTCGTCGAATGGCAGGTCCTCTGCTGTGGCTTCTACGAACTCGACAGCGGAGTCGCCGCGAGCGGCCCGCTTGGGGTTGACGCGGGACTCAGCGGAGCGCAGCATCTCCGGAATCGGGTCGAGGCATACCAAGTCCCTGCCGACGACCTCCTCGGCGAAGCTCCCAGGGCCGCATCCCACCTCGAGAATCCGCCCCTCTGCAGGCAGCCTGTCCTGAACCATCCTGCGCCACTTGGAGACCTGTCCGAGGGTTGCGAACCTGTTGATCCTGTCATACGCCGGAATACTCATCTCGAGATTGCGCTGGAGCTCGTTCCACTCCTCGGCACCGATGCGTTCGGCATCCATGCAGACTCCTCCGCCCATCCTCTATTTGGTTGAATCCCGTGACCAGCCTCAGAGCCCACGAAGGGGCGAAACGGTCAATATGATAAACTCGCCAACTTTGGGAAGTTCACCCAGAGGGTGAACACGTGGCTAGGGATGAAGTTCTGAGATCAATCAAGGAGGCTGAGGAGAAGACCGGTGCCAAGTTGGAGAATGCCCGCAAGGACTCCTCGAACATCACCAGCAAAGCTCGTGGCAAGGCGGCTGACCTCATCTCCTCCGGACTACAGGACGCCGAGGCCGAGGCGCAGTCTATGGTCGATCAGGCGAGAGACGCTGCAAACAAGCAGGCCGATTCCGCCCGAGCCGATGGCGAAGCTGCCCTGACGGCGATTCACGAGCACGGTGAGAAGAACCGCTCGTCTGCGGTCGATGCGGTACTAGATGCGTTCCTCCAATCATAGAAATCCAACAGAGTTGACTGATAAATCGGAGTTTGTGTTCATGGGCAGTTTGACAACCCAAGGTATGTCGCGCTTGACTGCTGCCGGCTCGCTATCCAGAGTCGATGAAGCTGTCCGCTCGCTCGCTGATCTGAAGGCGGTCCACCTCCTAGATTATCCCGGGGACGAGGAGGGCTTCGACCTCGGCAGTCCAACCGATGAATCCGAGGAGATCGGGCGCGACCTCAACCGCTACCGAAGCGCCTCTTCCCAACTCGACCTCATCGACCCGAAGACCCTGCTCGAGTCCGAACCTATTCGCGGTCATCTGGACGGGGAGCTTCCTTCTCGTGTCGAGATGATGCTCGGCCACTTGGAGCGACTCGATGTCATCGACAGCGAACTCTCCAGCATGGCCGAAGAGGGAGACGCCTTGGAACTGCTGCTACCACTGGACCTCGACCTCGACCTGCTTTCGGGATACGGCTCCCTGACCGCCTTCGTTGGTACAGTGAAGGATGCCTCCCGAGCTGAGTCATGTGCCCCCGACGGCCTCGTAATCATCGAGGGGGCCAAGCCCTCTGTTGTCGCCGTGTTCTGCAAGAACGACTCCTCATCCGCAGTCCAGTCTGAGTTGGCCGAGGCGGGATTCGCCGCTATCCCGATTCCTGATGGAGAGGGTCCTGTGGGGGCCCGTCAGGAAGTACTCGCTGCGAGACGCGGCGAGCTTCTGGAAGAGCGCTCGACGCTGCAGGGCGAGTTGGATGTCTGGGCCGAAGCCAACGGAGCGACCCTACTTGGTGGGATCGAACTTCTGGAGCGAGACATGGCACTGGCACTGGGGCCGATCAGGGTCGCAGTCAGTGGTCACGCCTTCGTGATTGACGGGTGGATCGAGACCTCTCGCTCAGAGGAGGTCAGCGCAGTGCTTTCCGAGACATGCCGAGTCGTCGACATCGGGCCGTTCAAAGTGGTTCCAGGAGGCGGTGGACATGGTCACCATGGGCCCGAACTCAAACTGCCACCAATCAAGTTCGCCGATCGTCACAAGAGTAAGCCGATGGAACTGCTCACAGATCTGATGGGACGACCTCGCTACGGCAAGGTAGACCCGACCCTGTTCATGTTCTTCACCTACCCTCTGTTCTTCGGACTCATTCTCGGCGACATACTCTATGGGGCCGCAACGATGTTGTTCGGCTATTTCCTGTATACCAGAATCGGACATACCGAGACCGGCCTGCTCGCCTCCAAATTCATCGTCTACATCGGCATCGCCGCTGTGATATTCGGCTATATCTACGGTGAGTTCGCCGGCTTTGAGATACTGCCGCACCAGGACGGAGACCATGGCTGGGTGGCTTCTCACGCTCCTGATTGGGCTACATGGCTCACGGCCCTATACCCCAACGGCGGAGAAATCTACTATGACTGGTCATGGGAATTCGGCAAACTGGTTCTGGCATTCCCATTCCACAGGGTCGGTCACAACCTCGATGATCTGGTCCTGCTAACGATCTACATGGGCGCCGTCCACGTTCTGCTGGGCCTCATAATCGGATTCCGCGACATCTGGATTCACGGTGACAGCCATGGCAACACTGGTCCGGT
>Ga0207990_1000767_pt1 | contig 17937 bp, 11 predicted proteins | sample ETNtaG_8_FD_185780 | JGI IMG/M metagenome (GOLD analysis project Ga0207990, IMG submission 185780) | Marine microbial and viral communities from oxygen minimum zone, Eastern Pacific Ocean - ETNP201406SV75 (SPAdes) (version 2) | ecosystem: Environmental > Aquatic > Marine > Oceanic ...
ATCTCCGTGTTTGACCAGTCACTCCGGTTGGTCAGTTGGAATCGGTATTTCACCCAGATGCTCGAATTCCCTGATGAGCTCGCGCAGATCGGCACACCGATCAAAGCCCTGTTCACATTTAACGCTGAGCGGGGTGATTACGGCCCAGGTGACCCTGTTGCTCAGGTGCAAAAACGCATGGAACTGGCGCGCCAGTTCACCTCGCATCACTTTGAGCGGACCCGGCCCAACGGACGAGTCCTGGAAATACGTGGCACACCGCTGAAAAGCGGTGGATTTGTAACTATCTATACGGATATTACTGACCGCAAACACGCCGAACATGCTCTGAGAGAGAGTCATGACCTGCTTGAACACAGAGTCGACGAGCGCACCGCTGACCTGCACAATCTCAACCAAATGCTAAGACAGGAAATTGCACAGCATCAAAGTGCACAGGCCGCGCTGGTCGAATCACAAAAACTCAATGCCCTGGGCCAATTGACCAGCGGCATTGCCCATGATTTTAATAACCTGTTAACGATCATTCAGGGGAATCTGGATCTGATCGGCAACGACCCACAGCCTGATGTGGCGACACGTGAATCGCTACGCGCCGCGTCTGGCGCCTCGCGACGAGGCGCCGATCTGACTCGCCAGTTGCTGGCATTTTCCAGCCACCAGTCGCTGGCCCCAACGGCGGTACGCCCTTCTGAGCTTTTTGCTGACATCGGCACTTTGCTCAAGCGCACGCTGGGCGAGACAATTGAGGTGACTATAGACCCAGACCCGAGCACCTGGGCGACGCAGGTTGACCCGATTAGATTAGAGAACGCTATCCTTAATCTGGCATTGAATAGCCGTGATGCCATGCCCCAAGGCGGGCGTCTTTCCATTACCGTGACTAATGTCTCGCTCGCCATACGCCAGCCAAAAATCGGGCTTGGTCCTGGTGATTTCGTGATGTATGTGATTGAGGATAACGGTGAAGGCATGACGCCAGAAACTGTAGAGCGGGCCTTTGAACCCTTCTTTACCACCAAAGGTGTGGGTACCGGTACCGGCCTCGGCTTGAGTTCAGTATATGGGTTTGCCCACCAGTCAGGGGGGCAAGTACGCCTGACTAGCCAACCCGCCGTTGGTACCCGGGTTGAACTCTACTTACCCCGCGCGACTGTTGACGAGGACAGAAAACCACAAGTTGTAGCATCAGAAGTACCCGGCGGAAATGGCGAGCGCATCCTGGTTGTAGAAAATGATCTGGATATCCGTCATTTTATCTGTCGGGTGCTGGATGAACTTGGATACAAGACATTCAATGCGCCTGATGGACAACAGGCACAGCGCCTTGCCGAAATCCACCCGAAGCTGGATCTACTACTGACTGACCTGCTCATGCCCGGAGGAATTGATGGCGAAAGCCTGTGTCATCACCTGAAAAATACACATCCGCAGATTCAAACTCTGTGTATTTCAGGCCGGGCAACCCAAACCACTAATGCTGACGCGAATGGCATATCCATACCAATCCTGGCGAAACCATTTTCTGCACAAGAACTTGCCCAATCCGTTCACCGGGCACTTAAGCCAAAGCAGGTTGGCAACTCATTACCTAGCCCGCAAGCAGGTACATAACCTTGCCGTCCTTCGCTAATACAAGCAAACAGATCCTGATCGTCGATGACGAACATGAGATTCGCAACCTGGTGCAACGGTACCTGGGTCGCGAGGGCTTCGATGTGGTGGGCGCCGGTGATGGAACTGCCATGCACGAATGCCTCAGAGTGCGTCAACCGGATCTGGTCATCATGGATATCCGACTCCCCGGACCCGACGGACTGTCGCTGACCCGTGAATTACGCCGCAACAGCCAAATTCCGATCATTATGTTGACCTCCAAAAAAGAGATTATGGATCGGGTCATCGGACTGGAAAGCGGGGCCGATGACTACCTGGCCAAACCTTTTGACCTGCGTGAACTGCTGGCACGGGTCGAGGCGTTGCTGCGCCGGTCTGAGGAAGGCCGAACCACGGGGACGAACAACCGCGGGGTGCTTTGTTTTTCTAATTGGGAACTGGATATTGGCCGGCGGGAGCTTCGAGATAACGCCGGTAACGAAGCAACACTGTCGGCGGCAGAATTTGATCTACTGAAAGTGCTTGCAGAAAACGCCAACCAGGTATTGAACCGTGATTTTCTGCTACAGGTCACACGCGGCCGACCAACAATGCCTTTCGACCGAACCATAGATGTGCGTATCGGTCATCTGCGGCGCCGACTATCAAATGGTGTGACTGATGGCAAACAACTGCTTAAGACGGTGCGCGGTGCCGGCTATATGCTAGCCAGTGAAGTAACCTACAAGGACCTGGCAGTCTGACGGGCAGTCTTAATGGTCCGGCCTTGGCTAAAGAGCCTAGCCAAAGCCCGCAAACCTCGATCTTTGCTGATTAGCCGGGCAAGTCCGCCCGATACGACCCCCTCCTAGAAGGGAATGTCATCGTCAAAATCACCATCTTGACCCCCGCTCCCGCTCCCACTGGCCGGCGCTGCCTCAGCCTGACTGTAATCGGGCGGTGAGCCGCCCTGCGAATCGCCGCCACCGCGGCCGCCGAGCATCTGCATCTCGTTAGCCACGATTTCAGTCGTATAACGCTCGTTCCCATCCCGATCTTCCCACTTGCGGGTCTGCAAACGTCCTTCTATATAAACCTGCGACCCTTTCTTAAGGTACTCACCGGCGATCTCAGCCAACCGGCTGAAAAAGACCACCCGGTGCCACTCGGTTTTTTCCTGGCGTTCGCCCGATTGGCGATCCTTCCAACTTTCAGTAGTTGCGATAGTCACATTGGCAATCGCGTTGCCGTTTGCCGAGTAACGAACCTCGGGATCCCGTCCCAGGTTGCCTACGATGATTGCCTTGTTAACACCCCTTGCCATGACTTTGCTTGCCTCCGCATTCTGTTATAAACCTATCGGGACAAGGGTTTGGCCGCCGTGGTCAATATTGCCGCCGATCCCGCTCCCGCCACTCAATCAGGCGAGTATACCCCCGTTTCTACAACCCGTTGGTGTACGAATTACCCTTGACTTTTTGGCCGACTATTATTGACAAAACATCCACTTCAGGGGTGAACACACATCAAATACACCGCCAGCAAAGTTGTGATTCCTATTGATCGTACCTATAGAGTGGTTGAACGATACCTTTAATGCAAATCCCAAGATATTCCTGGAACCCTACAACGATGGACTTCAAAACGGCGCTTACCGCAACCAATTCTGGATTCGCGATGTCGATCGCAAGGTTATGATGGCGCGCGGCGTTTTTGGCCAACTGATCTACGTAGATATAGATAACCAATTGACGATAACCCGCCTGGCGAGTTGGCCGGAGTTTTTATCAACTGAGCGTAAGTTGGATGATTATCGCGCTATCGATGCCATTACCAAACACCTGACGGGAGTAACCCATGAGTGACCTGGAACTATGCTACCTGCCGGCTACTGAAGCCATTAGCCGCTTCAAGGCGAAAACGCTTTCACCGCTAGAGTTACTGACCGCCGTTATGGATCGGGCCGAGCAAGCGGAGCCTGTGATTAATGCGTTCACCTACCGCCACTTCGATGAGGCGATGGATAAGGCTAAGAAGGCTGAAGCGAAGTACATGTCCGGTAAACGCACTGGGGCTCTGGAGGGCCTGCCTGTTGGTATCAAAGATGAAAGCTACATCAAGGGCAAGCCGACATCCAACGGCTCACTGATCATGAAAGATTTTATTGCGTCAACGACCTCGGTCGGTAATGAGCGCATCCTGCGTGCTGGCGGTATCGTGCACGCGCGCACCGCGACACCGGAGTTTTCTTCCGCGGGCTATACCCATTCTCGGCTCTGGGGCGTCACCCGTAACCCCTGGAACCCGAAGTTCACACCCGGGGGATCCTCTGGCGGCTCAGCTGCCTCGCTGGCAGCAGGCACCAGTACTATTGCCACCGGCTCTGACATCGGCGGATCGATACGTATTCCTGCAGGCACCTGCGGGCTGGTTGGGTACAAACCGCCTTATGGACGTAATTCAGACGACCCGCCGTTTAACCTGGATTTTTATTGCCATACCGGACCGCTTGCCCGCAATGTGCACGATGCCATCCTGCTGCAGAACGTATTGTGTGGCCCCCATCCCACGGACATCGCGAGCCTTCGACCTAAACTGCGCCTACCCACAACCTACCCACCAATCAAGGACTGGAAAATTGCCTTTTCCATGGATCTGGGATTTTTTGAGGTGGACCCTGAAGTTCAAAAAAATACACTTGATGCGTTGGATATCTTTCGCGACCTTGGCGCTAGCGTCGAAGAAGTCGACCTTGGCTGGGATCACACAGCGCTGGATGCTGGCCTCGCCTACCTGACACACCTTTTTGGCGCCCACATGGGGGGTCTGTTGGATGATCATGCTGATGAAATGACCGATTACGTGCGCGAGTGGGCTGAACTTTCCCGAACATCTACTGCCGCTGATTTTCTGCACACTCTGGAGGTGGCCAATGATATGTATGCCACACTCGGACCCCTGCTGCAGAAATATCAGGTTCTCGTCTGCCCAACCAACGCCCTGCCCGCCGTACCGGCCGATTTTGATCACTCCCGGGATACTGTGAGCATTAACGGTATCCAAGTTAATCCCGCACTAGGCTGGGTTATGACCACGCCATTTAATACGATGAGTCGCTGCCCGGTACTGACGGTACCTACAGGGCACGCCAGTAACGGTGTTCCAACCAGTATTCAGATTGTCGGTCGCACCTACACCGACAAAGATGTTTTTCAGGCTGGCATGGCTTATGAGTCGGCTGCCCCGCAGTGGTTTTCAGATGCTGGTCATCGTCCTGGTCTCGCCGGTTCATGACCAAGACAAACTCGCCGTCGTCGCGGACCGGCATCACTCTGGCCAACTGGCGTCATGCCCCGCATAGCCGTTTTGCTTTTCATCGCGTCAGCGAGTTTATCGGTACAGCGCCGATCAGAAAATCCAGGCACACGACCCCGCTGCACCGTAACCTTGTTAGACCGGAGGACTTTCCTGGTGAAATCACCAGCTCCTCGCTAGAGGCCTGGCTAGCGCACAGTGATACCGATGCCTTTGTGGTTCTCAAAGAAGGCGAGATTGTGCTTGAGTGGTATGCGCCTCACTATGAAGGCGTCGAACCTCATATTCTGTTTTCAATCAGCAAATCCGTAACCGGCACCCTGGTTGGCATTCTCAACGCCAACGGTATATTCGACCCAGCGGCCAGGGTAATGGATTACCTTCCGAAAGCCGCTGCTTGTGGCTACGGCGAGTGCACAGTTCAACAGTTACTGGACATGCAGGCGGCAATTGCCTTTGACGAAAACTACCTCGACCAGACCGGGCAGTTTGCCCGCTACCGTATGGCAACAGGATGGAACCCGCCGCAGGGCGGAGTAACGCCTACCGAGGGGCTGGCGGAATTCCTGATGACATTGACGGCAGACGACAAGCCTCACGGAGAAACTTTTCGCTACCTTTCTCCAAACTCCGATCTGCTGGGAATCATTTTGGAGCGGGCAACTGGAAAACGCTACGCGGACCTGCTCTCGAAATATCTGTGGCAACCGCTAGGCTGCGAACACGACGGGTATGTCACCGTGGATTGCCTGGGCACTGCACGCTCGGCCGGAGGCGTGTGTGTGCATCCCCACGACCTTGCCAGGCTCGGCCAGGCAATCAGTGTCGCCGCTTCAGGCAAGGGTGACGGGGTTATTCCAGCTCGATGGATTGACGATGCCTTAACCGCTGGTAATCAGCAGGCATGGCGAGACGGCGAGTTTGCTCCTTTATTCCCCCAAGGCAACTATCGCAACCAGTGGTACCTGACTGGAGGACAGGCCGATGCGATATGCGCTATCGGCATTCATGGCCAGTGGTTGTATATCGACCCCAGGCGCAACATCACCATCGTCAAGCTGTCTTCCCAGCCCGACCCGCTTAGCGAATCTGTGGATATGGAATCGATCGAAACTTTTGAGCGTATCGCAACGCAGTTCCAATCCTGACCGGCTAAAACGATCAGCCCTTTCGAGAACGACATTGATTACGAGGCCGACAGAACACCTCTGAGCGCATAAACCTGGCTTGATTCAAAATGCTCGTCGTCGACCTTGATATAAGCAACTCGGTCCGCTGGCAGCACGGTCACATCATGCACGCCGGTGATCACCCGCAGGCGACGCTCAAGTTCCTGTAGATCAAGCCCTGGCTCCTCTTCAAGCTGTAGCGTAATGCTGTTGCGCAATGACGGTGTTCGACCGACCCAGGCAATCGCCAGCCACAGCGCGGTGGCCGCAGCGCACAAACCAAACACACCGCCTGCTCCCCACGCGCCATACGACAGGCCACCCAGCGCACCACCGACAAAAACCCCGGCAAATTCGAAGGTATTGTAGATGCCCATTGCGGTTCCTTTGGCATAGCCGGGGGCCAAACGGCTCATCATCGACGGCAGCATTGCTTCCAGAAGATTGAACCCGACAAAAAATAATCCCAGGCCTACCACCAACGGTACCGTTTCAGCAGACCAGCCAAAGAGGAGTACTTGCGCAGCCAACAGGATCGCAATTGCCAGCCGAAAAACCAGAAAAGTCCAACCCCGGCGCATTCCAAGAATCAGTAAAGGCGCCATCACGACCACCGAGGCGACGAGCACCGGAACGTACACCTGCCAGTGGGCATCACGTGCCAGACCCAAAATACTGATCAGCTCGAAAGGAACCGCCACAAACAATGCGGTCAATACCATATGCAAAATAAAAATACCAATATCCATGCGCAATAACTGGGGATCGAAAAAGGCCTCCTGCAAACGTTCACGGCTCGGCCGCACACCTGGATCACGAACCATGCGCTGCGGTGTTGGGACCACCCAGATAACAACAACTACTGCTGCGATAGCAAGCACCATAGTCAGCCAGAACAAACCGCTGACGCCTACCCACCGGTCCACTACCGGCCCGGCCATCAGCGCGATCAGAAAAGAGGCGCCAATACTCATCCCAACCAGCGCCATAGCCTTGGTCCGCTGCTGCTCACGGGTGAGATCTGCCAGAAGGGCCAGTACCACGGCAGCAATCGCCCCACTGCCCTGCAAGGCCCGACCGAGCACTACCCCGGTAATGGTATCAGCCATAGCGGCCACCACGCTGCCCAGAGCAAAGATCGCAAGTCCTATCACGATCAGTGGCTTTCGGCCGAAGCGATCAGAAAGCATCCCGAACGGTATCTGCAGCAAAGCCTGGGTCAGGCCGTAAGCGCCCAATGCCATGCCAACCATCAGCGGTGTTGCCCCATCCAGGGCGCTCGCATATAAAGCCATGACAGGCAGCACCAGGAATAACCCGAACATACGCAGGCCAAATACCGCGGCGAGAGCAGTTACTGCACGGCGTTCCGATCCATTCATAGGGTCACGATTCAGGTTTGACTCCAAAAGCGCTCTATTTACAAAGGCAATTCGGCCAGCCCGCCCACGCAATCAAGCGAAACCCCAGCAGTGGACTGAAACCGACAATACGCCTGTCTAACGAAAATAAAGAACAAAGACTTTGAATACAGGCGCTCAAGACACGTAATATTAACAGTTTGCTTTTTCGCGACCTACCCTATGCGTACCATCAAAATCCGCGGCGCTCGAACGCACAACCTGCAAAGTGTCGACCTAGACCTGCCGCGCGACCGATTGATCGTCATTACCGGGCTGTCGGGCTCGGGTAAATCCTCACTCGCTTTCGATACGGTTTATGCCGAAGGGCAACGCCGCTATGTCGAGTCACTATCAACCTATGCCCGTCAATTCCTGTCGCTGATGGAAAAACCCGATGTGGATCTGATCGAAGGGCTGTCACCGGCGATCAGTATTGAGCAGAAAGCGGCCTCCCATAACCCCCGCTCTACCGTGGGCACAGTTACTGAAATCTACGATTACCTCAGGCTGTTGTACGCTCGGGTTGGAGAGCCGCGTTGCCCAGATCACGGGGTGACACTCGCTGCCAGCACTGTAAGCGAAATGGTTGATCGAGTGTTGGGCTTGCCTGAGGGTACCCGTATCCTACTGCTGGCACCTGTGGTGCAGGATCGCAAAGGGGAATACCAGCAATTGTTACGCGCCCTGCTTGCGCAGGGATTCATCCGCGCCCGTATTGATGGTGCTGTTTGTGAGTTGGATACACCTCCAGATCTCGATCGCAAACGCAAACACAGCATCGAGGTTGTAGTCGATCGGATCGTCGTACAGTCCAGTGATGCCCAGCGGTTGGCTGAATCCTTCGAGACAGCACTCGCCGTAGCCGACGGCCTCGCCCTGATTGAAGTGCTGCCAGACGAGGGGCACGACCGAGGCGCCGACCTGCTGTTTTCGGCACGCTACGCCTGCCCGCACTGCGGCTACAACCTGACTGAACTGGAACCGCGCCTTTTCTCGTTCAATAACCCGGCTGGCGCCTGCCCGGATTGTGACGGCCTTGGCGCGCGTCAGTTTTTCGATCCAGATCGCGTCATTCATGACGACAGTCTGAGCCTCGCGGCAGGTGCAGTCGCTGGTTGGGACCGCCGCAATGCCTTCTACTTCCAGATGCTGAGTTGTCTGGCTGAACATTACGACTTTGATATCGACAAGCCATTAAAACGACTGCCCAAGAAAACCCGCGAGGTCATTCTTTACGGCAGCGGCAAGGAAAAGATTCCGTTTGCTTACCTGCGCTCCCATGGTCGGCGCCCGCGCAAACGGAATCATACTTTCGAGGGGGTCATCCCCAATATGGAGCGTAGATACCGGGATTCGGAATCCAATACCATTCGCGAAGAGCTTGCACGCTATCTCAATACCCAGGCCTGCGACAGCTGCTCCGGCAGCAGGCTTCGCACCCAGGCACGTAATGTTTTTATTGGGAAGCAACCGATACACCATGTGACCGCCATGCCGATCGAAAGATCATTGGCCTTTTTTGAATCGCTCTCACTACCCGGGCAGCAAGGAGAGATCGCGACGCGCATTGTGCGTGAGGTTGGCGAACGCCTTCGATTCCTGGTTAATGTGGGTCTGGAGTACCTCACCTTGGATCGAACGGCCGAAACCCTTTCCGGGGGCGAAGCACAACGCATCCGCCTCGCATCCCAGATCGGATCTGGTCTGGTTGGTGTGATGTATGTCCTGGATGAACCATCAATTGGGCTGCACCAGCGCGACAATCAGCGCTTGATCGAAACCTTGTTTCACCTACGCGATCTGGGTAATACGGTGATCATGGTTGAGCACGATGAGGAAGCTATTCGTAGTGCCGACCATGTTATTGATCTTGGGCCAGGCGCTGGCGTTCACGGCGGCCACATTGTCGCTCAAGGTTCTATCGATGAAATTCTCCGATGCCCCGAATCAGTCACCGGACAATACCTATCAGGCAGCAAGACCATAGCGATCCCTGCCGAGCGCGTGCGCCCTGATGCAAAAAGGAATCTGCGGATTCGCGAGGCCGCCGGCAACAACCTGGATAACCTCACTGTGTCTATCCCCGTCGGACTTTTTACCTGCGTCACTGGCGTATCGGGTTCAGGAAAATCGACACTGATTAATAATACGCTTTACCCTGCCATGGCCCGACACTTACACGCGGGCCGCCACCAGGCAGCGGCCCACGCCAGCATTGAAGGGTTGGATCAGTTTGATAAAGTGATTGATATTGACCAAAGCCCAATTGGTCGTACCCCCCGTTCGAATCCGGCGACCTACACGGGTCTTTTCACACCGATTCGGGAACTCTTTGCCGGAACACCTGAATCACGGGCGCGAGGCTACAAGGTTGGGCGCTTTTCCTTCAATGTACGCGGTGGCCGCTGCGAAGCCTGCCAAGGTGATGGCCTAATCAAGGTTGAAATGCACTTTCTGCCCGATATCTACGTCCCTTGCGATACCTGTCAAGGCAAACGCTACAACCGCGAGACCCTGGACATCCGCTACAAAGACCGCAGCATCGACCAGGTGCTTGGGATGACAGTAGTCGAGGCTGCAGAGTTCTTCGCCGCGATCCCGGTCATCAAGCGCAAACTGGACACCTTGCTCGATGTCGGCCTGGGGTATATCGGCCTAGGGCAAAGCGCAACCACGTTGTCCGGAGGTGAAGCGCAGCGGATAAAACTGGCGCGCGAATTATCCAAGCGTGATACCGGGCGCACCCTGTACATCCTTGATGAACCCACTACCGGGCTGCATTTTCATGATATCCGCCAGTTACTGACAGTACTGCACCGCCTACGTGACCACGGGAATACCGTGGTGGTCATTGAACACAACCTTGATGTCATTAAGACCGCCGACTGGATTATTGATCTTGGTCCAGAGGGTGGCCAACGCGGCGGTCAACTGGTGGCAGCCGGTTCGCCCGAACAGGTTGCCCTGATCGAAAAATCCTATACTGGCCGGTTTCTCCAGCCATTATTTAATAAAACTCCCGTCGATTAAGCTTGCGCTTGGGCCACCGCCACGAGGGCTTAGAAGGTTCAGCTTCCGGTTTAAGAGCCTTGGCCTGACCATCAGACCACAAAAATCCGCCCAAAAATTAGCGCTGTGGTATTGTTTTGACGCCATGGTTAACTATTGTATTGACGCCTTAGATCGGAGGACCAAACCAGCGGTTTGGCCCCACTGCCAGATCATCTAACAAAGGGATTGATTCATGGCCGACTCAACATCTCACACTGATATTGACCCGCTGGAGACGAGCGAGTGGCAGGATGCTTTGACTTCGGTAATCGAACGCGAAGGAGAAGAGCGAGCACACTTTCTTCTGGAAACACTGATCGACCAGGCACGGCGCTCAGGCACACATATTCCTTATCGACCAACCACAGCTTACCTCAACACCATACCGGCGGCGCAGGAACCCCGCAGTCCCGGAGACGCAGAGATCGAGTGGCGAATCCGCTCACTGATACGCTGGAACGCCTTGGCTATGGTGGTTCGCGCCAACCAAATCAACAGCGAACTGGGTGGCCATATTGCCAGTTACGCCTCGGCTGCGACACTGTATGACGTCGGTTTCAACCACTTCTGGCGTGGATCCGATGCTGAAAATGGCGCTGACCTGGTCTTTATGCAAGGGCACTCGGCTCCTGGAATCTATGCTCGAGCTTTTCTCGAGGGTCGCCTCAGTGAAACGCAGTTGGAGCATTTTCGCCAGGAGGTCGATGGCCAAGGCCTGTCGTCCTATCCCCACCCCTGGTTGATGCCGGGATTCTGGCAGTTCCCGACGGTATCTATGGGTCTCGGGCCGATCCAGGCGATTTATCAGGCGAGGTTCATGAAATACCTGCAGCACCGCGAGTTCGTGCCGATGTCGGATCGCAAGGTGTGGGCTTTCATGGGCGACGGCGAGATGGACGAACCAGAATCGATGGGCGCGCTGGGTCTGGCCGGTCGCGAAGACCTGGATAACTTGGTCTTTGTGATTAACTGCAACTTGCAACGCCTCGATGGCCCGGTGCGCGGCAACGGCAAAATTATCCAGGAACTTGAAGGGGAGTTCCGCGGTGCCGGCTGGAACGTTATAAAAGTGATCTGGGGCTCCTATTGGGATCCTCTTCTCATGCGCGATACCAAGGGCCTTCTGAAACAGCGCATGGAAGAAGCTCTTGATGGTGAATACCAAGCCTTCAAAAGCAAAGATGGCGCTTTCGTTCGCGAGCACTTTTTCGGCAAGTATCCGGAGCTCGCCGCGATGGTGGCCAACATGACCGATGAGGATATCTGGCGCTTAAACCGGGGCGGCCACGACCCGCACAAAGTCTATGCCGCCTACGCTGCCGCAATGACGCACAGTGGCCAGCCGACGGTAATCCTGGCAAAGACTGTAAAAGGCTACGGCATGGGCGAATCCGGCGAAGGGCAGAACATCACCCACAGCCAGAAAAAAATGGCCGATGAGTCGTTGCTGGCTTTTCGCGACCGTTTCCGCATACCGCTTAATGATGACGATGTGTTGGCTTGCAAGTTCTATCACCCGGGAGAAGACAGTCCGGAAGTGCGCTACCTCAAAGACCGCCGCACGGCGCTCGGCGGCAGCCTCCCGGCACGCACTGATAGCGCACCCAGTCATCAGGCACCAGATCTTTCGATATTCCAGTCGCAGCTGGATGGTACTGGAGAACGCGAGATATCGACCACCATGGCTTTTGTACGCATCCTGACGGCGCTGACGCGGGACAAGATGATCGGGCCTCACGTGGTTCCGATAGTGCCCGATGAGTCACGGACTTTCGGTATGGAAGGTATGTTTCGGCAGTTGGGTATCTATGCCCCTGAAGGTCAGTTGTATATCCCCGAAGATGCAGATCAATTAATGTACTACCGCGAAGATATCCAAGGACAGGTACTGCAAGAAGGCATCACCGAAATGGGCGCTATGTCTTCCTGGATAGCGGCCGCAACCGCGTATGCTAACCACGGGATTGCCATGATCCCTTTTTACATTTTTTACTCAATGTTCGGTTTGCAGCGGGTCGGTGATCTTGCCTGGGCTGCGGGGGACCTACAGGCACGAGGGTTTCTGATCGGCGGTACCGCGGGACGCACCACCCTGGCCGGTGAAGGATTACAACACCAGGACGGGCACAGTCTGTTGCTTGCTTCAAGTATTCCTAACTGCGTTTCCTATGATCCAGCCTTTAATTTTGAGCTCGCGGTCATTATCCAAGATGGTTTGCGAAGAATGTTTACCGATAAGGAAAACATTTTCTACTACATCACCGTGATGAATGAGAACTACTCACACCCGGCACTACCGGACAATGTGAACGATGGCATTCTCAAGGGCATGTACCCGCTGCTTTCTTCAAAGCGAGGGCGCAAGGCCGCACCCCGGGTACAGTTACTCGGCAGCGGCGCGATTCTGCGGGAATCACTCGCTGCAGCGAAGTTGCTGGAACAGGATTTTGGCGTCCTGTCCGACGTCTGGAGCGTCACCAGTTATAACGAACTGGTCCGCCAAGGTCGAAACGTTACGCGGTGGAACCGCCTGCACCCGGACGAGCCCCCGCAGATCGCCTACGTCACGGAACAACTGACAAAAGCAGACGGCCCCGTCGTCGCTGCCACTGACTACACTCAGACCTATGCCGATCAGATTCGTGAGTTTGTTCCGGGACGCTACGTGGTGCTGGGTACTGACGGTTTTGGGCGCAGCGGTACCCGTGAACAATTGCGGGGTTTCTTTGAGGTCAACCGCTACCATATCGCACTTGCGGCTTTGACTGCGCTTGCCGATGAAGGGGCCTTACCCCGCTCAACGATTTTGGATGCGATCAGCCGTTACCCGGTCGACCCAGAAAAACCTAACCCGGCTACAGCCTGACAGGGGTTAGCTAATGAGTAAACCCCTGAAGATCACGATACCCGACATTGGCGACTTCGAGAGTGTCGATGTGATTGAAGTGCTGGTCGCTCCGGGGGGGGCTGTCCAGGCCGAGGATCCACTGATTACGCTAGAAAGCGATAAGGCGACCATGGATGTGCCATCTCCTGCAGCCGGGTGTATTACCGAGGTGATGGTTGCGGTGGGTGATAAGGTGTCTCAAGGCAGTCTGGTTGCATTGCTGGACCCTGCTGAAATGGATGTAACAGATATAGCAACTGTCGAGGCGATACCCCAGGCTCAGCCAACACAAACCGTAGCAACACCAGCTATCGAAACAGCCCCGCAACCCGCCCTCTCGCCAGCAGGATCCGAAACGATCGCCCAGTCGCCTGTCCAGCCGATGGCACCCCCGGGCACGCTGCCGCCACCGCTTGAGGATGGCGGTGAGTTACCCCATGCGAGCCCGGCTGTGCGCCGCTTTGCTCGGGAACTCGGTGTCGACCTTTCCCAGATAAGCGGTAACGGAGCGCGTGGACGTATTCTCCAGGATGATGTCCGCCAGTTTGTTAAAGCCGCCCTAACCCGGCCCACCTCTAACTCAGAGCCAACAGGAGATAGCGGTATACCCCCTTTGCCCGAGATCGACTTCTCTCGCTGGGGCCCCATCGACAGCAAACCGATTTCACGAATCCAGCGTCTCTCAGGGCGTTACCTACATAGAGCCTGGCTGAATATCCCACATGTCACCCATCACGATGATGTCGATATCACCGAGTTGGAATCCTTCCGTCAGTCACTGAAACACGACAAGGCGCACAGCGGTACACGCATTACGATCCTGTCCTTCTTGATGAGAGCCGTGGTCAGTGCACTCAAAGCCTATCCCACCTTCAACGCCTCATTATCACCGGACGGTGAGAGCCTGATTCTCAAACAGTATTTTCACATTGGTGTCGCAGTGGATACCGATAACGGTCTGGTCGTACCGGTCGTTCGAGACGTAGACGGCAAGGGCATTGTGCAGCTTGCTGAAGAACTCGCTGAAATCAGTGCGCGAGCCCGTGACGGAAAACTCAAACTGGACGAAATGCAAGGTGGCTGCATGAGCATTTCCAGTCTCGGTGGCATCGGTGGCACTGCCTTCACGCCCATCGTCAACGCGCCTGAGGTGGCAATTCTGGGCGTCACCCGCTCGCGAATGACCCCGGTCTGGAACGGTACTGAATTTCAGCCGCGGCTGATGCTGCCACTCGATCTTTCCTATGACCATCGGGTTATCGACGGAGCACAAGCCGCACGCTTTATGGCCTTCCTCAGCGCTGCACTGGAAGATGCCAGGCGGCTACTGCTGTAGAAGCTTGAAGCAACGGTTTATCTGTGAGCAATACCCCTATCACCGTCAACGTGCCTGATATCGGAGATTTTCGTGATGTCGATATCATTGAGGTACTCATCGCCCCTGGCGACACCATTGACATCGAAACACCGCTGATCACGCTGGAGACCGACAAGGCCACCATGGATGTCCCGTCTCCAGTTGCTGGCAAGGTCATCGAAGTTCTGACTCAGGTCGGCGGCCAGATATCTGAAGGCGATCCCGTTGCCATTGTCGGGTCGAACGAGCCCGCTGCGCTTTCGCCCCCTCCAACCGATGCCACACCAACAACAACGCCCCCTGAAGCACCCGCTCCGAACAGCGCATCATCCGTCATGACGGATGATGTCGACAGTATCGATCTTGTAGTACTGGGCTCCGGTCCCGGCGGCTACACCGCTGCTTTTCGTGCTGCCGATCTTGGCCTTAAAGTGGCCCTGGTCGAACGTTACCCGACTCTCGGCGGGGTTTGCCTGAATGTAGGCTGTATTCCGTCCAAAGCGCTGCTGCATGCAGCGCGCGTTATTGAAGAAACCCGCGAGATGCGCCCCCATGGTATCGATTTTGGGGAGCCGGTCATTAACGTGGCGCAACTGCGTGAATGGAAAGAAAAAGTCGTTGGCCAGTTGACCGGCGGCCTTGCCGGCTTGGCAAAAAAGCGCCGGGTCGAAGTCATCACAGGCATCGGCGAGTTCACCTCATCACACAGCATAAGCATCCGCGGGTCTGCGGGTGAGAGAACCGTACGCTTTTCCCAGGCGATTATCGCCGCCGGCTCGCAGGCAGTTGCGCTACCAGGACTTCCAGAGGACCCACGGGTCATCGACTCAACTGGTGCTTTGGCGCTTGATCACATTCCGGACCACTTACTGGTTATCGGTGGCGGCATCATCGGTCTGGAAATGGCGACGGTATACCGCGCGCTGGGCAGCCAGGTCAGCATCGTAGAGATGTCCAGCCAACTGATCCCCGGCGCCGACCCTGACCTGGTCAAGCCGCTCGCCAAACGGCTCGCGAAACAGTGCGATGGCATCTATCTGAATACCCGGGTCATCAGTGCGCAACCCCAGGACGATGGCTTACTTGTTAGTTTTGCAGGTGACAACGCCCCCATCGAAACCCGTTATGACGCTGTTTTAGTTGCGGTGGGGCGCACACCGAATGGCCATCATATCAATGCACCAGCGGCGGGCGTCGCGGTTAATGAGCAGGGCTTTATTACTGTCAATGCTCAGCAACGGACCAATATCGCCCACATCTTTGCGATTGGCGACATTGTCGGCCAACCCATGCTGGCCCACAAAGCAAGCCACGAAGGCAAAGTAGCTGCCGAGGTGGCTGTCGGCCACAAAAGCGGATTCGACGCTCGGGTTATCCCATCGGTTGCCTATACAGACCCGGAAATCGCCTGGGCAGGGCTTACCGAGACTGAGGCTAAAGACCGGGGTATTGAGTACGAGAAAGGCGTCTTTCCCTGGGCTGCCAGCGGCCGGGCGCTATCGCTGTCTCGAAGCGAAGGCTTTACCAAGTTGCTTTTCGAACCGGTGACACAGCGAATTCTTGGCGGCGGCATTGTCGGGTCCAACGCCGGCGAGCTGATTGCCGAGATCAGCCTTGCTATTGAAATGGACTGTGTCGCTCAGGATATCAGCCTTACTGTACACCCACACCCCACACTGTCCGAGACCACGGCTTTCGCGGCAGAAGCCTTCGAAGGCACAATCACCGATCTGTACCTGCCACGCAAGCGCTAGCGACGCCAGGCAACACTGGCCGGCATCTGAAACTCCACCGTGCAGACCTCACTCAGCTTTAACGTCACGGGTAGCGGACCACCACTGGTTATTCTGCATGGCCTTTTCGGTTCGGGCACTAACTGGAGGCGTATCGCCGATAATCTGAAACATCACTGGCAGGTTTTTACCCCGGACCTGCCCAACCATGGCAAATCGCCCTGGGTAACTAACATGAGCTATCCGGCACAGGCGCAGGCAGTGGCGCAGTTTATTCAGCAACACGCACTGGAGCGACCCGTTCTGCTGGGACACAGCATGGGCGGCAAAACAGCCATGACAGTGGCACTGACCACTCAAATCAAACTACGCGCTTTGATAGTCGCCGATATTGCCCCGGTCAGTTACCAGCACTCGCACGGACCCTTAGTTCGAACCCTGCAACAGCTTGACCTCACGAACTTAACTAGCCGCCAGCAGGCCGATCAGGCACTCGCGAGCGGCATTCCTGACCGGACCCTACGCCAGTTTCTATTACAGAACCTGGAGCTCCGAAACAACACGCTTCACTGGCGATTGAATCTCGACGTGATCAATACACAAATAGATTCTCTTTCCGGTTTTCCTAAAGTGGTGGTGCCATACGATGGGCCGACCCTGTTTGTATATGGGAGTCGTTCCGACTACATCGACGCGACGCATACCTCAACCATCAAATCGCTGTTCCCCCAATCGCAGATGCACGCGATCGCGAATACTGGACACTGGCTACAAGCAGAGCAGCCTGAAGCTTTCCTGTCAGCGCTCGAAGATTTTCTAAGCAGTTGATCCTGTCTTGCCGCGCCTGTCGGTCAACTACCAGAGTACGCCTGGTAATTTTCGGTGGACTTGATTACGCCCGATGGCCGAGGCACGTGCCGGATAGCAAAGCCACAATTCCCCAGTAACTGGGAGATTCTTGGGTCTAGAATTTGGCCCTTCGCATCGCATTCTGACTCGAAAACTACCAGCCGAACGCTGCCACCGCGTAAAGTTTGCTCAGCACCGCGTAATACCGGATATTCCCAACCTTCCACATCAATCTTAAGGACTGTCGGCAACATGTTGGCTTGTTGGCAGAAATAATCCAGGATCTGAACATCTACCTCGACCTGACCCACTGCCTGACGGTAGGGCCAAGACCCAAAACCACTCTCACCAGAATCGCTGGCACGGATAAACGCCTGCGTCTCGACACGGCCTGACAACCCCAACGATTCAATACGAAGATTCGCACGCGACCAGTTATTCAGCTGTTGCTGCTGCGCCAATACCGCACAGGTGTTAGGGTCGGGCTCAAATGCGACGACACCCTTGACTTCGCATAACAAGGCCAGGCAACTGAAATATCCCGAATTTGCACCGATATCAAAAAAAACGTCGTCAG
>Ga0207990_1000769_pt1 | contig 17932 bp, 18 predicted proteins | sample ETNtaG_8_FD_185780 | JGI IMG/M metagenome (GOLD analysis project Ga0207990, IMG submission 185780) | Marine microbial and viral communities from oxygen minimum zone, Eastern Pacific Ocean - ETNP201406SV75 (SPAdes) (version 2) | ecosystem: Environmental > Aquatic > Marine > Oceanic ...
CGCGTATCGAGATTGGTTCGGTCGACCAGGCACGGCGATATATAGATCTTGGTGTGAAACACTTCTGTGTCGGATGGGATCGGTTTATTTACCAGTCGGCGCTTGCCAACATTGGCGAAGGAATGCACAAACTACTTTCTTCTATGTAACGCAAAGGGCTAATAAGGTAAATGAAAGATGCATGATTACTCGTTTGTTGATCGAACATCCGAGTGTTGAAGTGGCTGGGGGGTGATTTGACGACTCCCATAACTGTCGAAATGAGATCGGAGCTGATCGACGCGTTTCATCGAAATTTTGTTTATGCCAGACAGGGCGTTGCGTGGCTTCTGGGTGGTATGGGCACTTGAAAAACAACTGTAGAACAGGCGACGCTGCGCAGCGTGGACTCAGTACAGAAAAAGGAGACGGTGAAGTGACTATTAGGGATAACAGCCGCGATGCGAAAGAGTCAACGCTAAGTTTTGACGTTGCTGATCACGCAAGGCGTTGCATTAGCTAAAAGCAAATTGCTAGTCTTTGAAGACGGTGTTCGTCAAACTCCGCAACCTGTGCAACGACTGGTAAGCCTGACCGACAACGAGGTATCCTATCTGGATTGGGTAGCCGGGCTGTGCCCAGTTTTAGCGCCGCGCGACGGATCCAGCCACTGATCATCATTGCACGAGGAATGCACGATGACTGAATTGTTGAGCGAAATCGATATTCAGTGCTATCGGCGGGATTGCTATATCGTGCCGAAAACGAAACTACCAACCAAGACGATGGCCCAGTTACGGGCCGCGCTTGAGGAGACGATCCGGTCCAACCCTGGGATTCGACCCGAGCAACTGGTGAGCGTGCACATCGACCGCAGGAACGACGAAGGCGTGCACGGCCACAGCGCCTGGTTCGCCAGTCGCCCGTTGTGGTTGCTGCGTGGCGCGGACCGGGCGGGTAACGACTTCCAGGTTGGCCACCAGACCTGACAAGACCAGTTTCCCGCCGCATGGTGATCGATCCTGGTGCTGGTTCGGGGCCACCGCTGCGCCCCAACAGGAGTTATTAATGAACAAAACCACAAGTCTGAAACAGCGGATAGGCGTCGACATTGGCTGCAAGCTGTCGGTCGAGGACGGCATCCGCTGGGCAGCCGACAACGGTGTCCGGTTCATAGACTGTGAGATCGATATCGAGCCAAACGCGTTGGAAAGTTTCGATGAAACGCGGGCTGACTCAATACGGGAGATGTGTAATGCGCTTGATGTCCATCTTGGCCTGCACACACTCTCTGCGGTCAATATCGCTGAGTTCTCGCCCTTTGTCCGTGATGCGGTGGACGATTACCTGCGCGCCTACATCGACGCCGCGGTACGGCTCAACGCTAAGTGGGTTGTGGTGCATGCCGGCTACCATTTCACTGCCGATCGGGATCGTCGTATTGAGGTCAGCCTGGAGCGGCTGCGGCGAATCACCGATTACGCCCAAAGCAAAGGGGTAAAGATCCTGCTGGAGAACCTTAACTGGGAGCCGGAAACGGCGGAAGTCCACTACCTTGCGCACACCGTCGACGAATGCCTGCTCTATTTCAATGCCATCCAGTCTGCGGCCCTGGGCTGGGCGTTCACGATCAATCATGCGACCCTGGTGCCCGAAGGCATTGCCGGCTTCCTCGAAGCCATGCCAACGGAACGGCTCGGTGAGGTTCGGCTTGCGGACAACAACGGAGAGTACGAGCTCCACATGTACCCCGGCGAGGGTATTATCGACTTTGATGAGATGTTCAGGCTGATCGAGAACACCGGCTACACGGGCCACTACATGAACGCTTTTGGCAGTCTCGACGATCGGCTGCGAGCACGTGAGGACCTGGTGCGACTGGCCTCGGGCGAGGCCTAATTGGAAATGCTCACTATCTGATCCTGCGGGATCGACCAACCCGGAAGACCCTATGAAAGCCGTACAGTTCGATGCATTTGGCTCGGCCCAAGCGGCCAGTTACTGCGCTGACGTAGCGGATTCTGCCTCCTGGCCGCCGGCATTTTGCTGCCCGAGCCGGTCTGGCATGCAATCCTCAAGATAACTCGTGATGTTAGCCTTCCCGACAAAAAGATCGGCGACCTCACTGCACCATACTTTTCGTGAACGTGTTCAGCGCCTTCTCGCCAATCATGTTTGACCTCCCGTATCGCCGCACAGAATGAGCGCCGGGCAGCCCTTTATCGGCATCGTTCAGGGTGACGCCTGTGGTATCGGCCCCGAGCTGCTGCCCAAACTGCTGCGCGGCCTTGAAGACAGCGAAAGAAACCGGACACTGGTGATCTCTGACCGGCGGGTTATGGCGGCCGGCTGCGCGGTCAGCGGGCTGACAATCTCCTGTAAGACCTTGAACGACCGGGCCGATATCGATCCGCACTGCGGCCAGGTCCAGTTACTGGACGTGCCGTGCCTGGACCCGGCCAGCATTGTTCCGGGTACGGTCTCGGCTGATGCCGGCCGCGCTGTGCTTCAAACATTTGGTCTTGCCATTGACCTTGCCGCGGCCGGCACTATCGACGGGATCTGCTTCATGCCGTTCAACAAGGCTGCCATGCATCTTGCCGGCATCGGTGTTGAAGACGAGCTGACCTTTGCAAAAAACAGGCTCGGCGTCACCAGTCGGGCCAGCGAGTTCAACGTGATTGACGGCATGTGGAATGCCAGGGTCACGTCACATGTCCCGCTGAAGGATGTAGCAGGCAGGCTGACCATTGATCTTATCGTCGAGGCTATCGCCCTGGCCGACCAGACGTTGAAGAAAGCCGGCTATGCCAGCCCCCGAATCGCCGTCGCAGCGCTCAATCCCCACGCCGGTGACGGCGGTACCATCGGCAAAGAGGAGATCGATACCATCGCACCTGCGGTTGAAAAAGCAAGATTGCAGGAGATCGAGGTCCACGGGCCATTCCCGAGCGATACGCTTTATCTCAAGGTCCGTGACGGCCAGTACGACTGCGCGCTGAGCATGTATCACGACCAGGGCCAGATCGCGATCAAGCTACTGGGCTTTGACCAGGGCGTATCAGTACTCGGCGGCCTGCCGGTGCCGATCACCACTCCGGCTCACGGCACGGCTTTCGATATTGTTGGCACAAACACCGCAAATGTGCGCGCCGCACTGAACGCTTTTCGCATGGTGGCCGCCATGGCGCAGGGCCGCGCCCATCGCCATGCCTGATCTAAGAGACTCATAACCTGAACCGACAAAACCCATCAATACAGGAGACCCCATGAAAGCCGTACAGTTCGATGCCTTTGGCCCAGCGCACACGGTCAGTTACTGCGTTGAGGTGCCGGATCCTGGTCCCCCTGCCGGCGACGAGGTGATTGTCGATGTTGTGGCTTTTCCGATCAATCCGGCCGATGTTCTGACCATTGAGGGCAAATACGCGGCACGGCCACCACTGCCCTACACGCCGGGCGCTGAAGCGATTGGCCAGATCAGTGCGGTCGGCGCTGATGTCGACGGGCTTGCCAGCGGTGAGTCGGTGATCCTGCTCGGCCGCGAGAACTGGGTTCAGAAACGCAGAGTCAAAGCTGCCGAGGTGCTGAAGATCGAGGTTCAGTCAGACCGGATTCTTCAGTACGCGATGCTCAAGGTTAACCCCGCAACCGCCGCGTTGATGCTGCGCGAGTACGTCGACCTCAAGACGGGGGACTGGGTTATCCAGGATGCCGCGAACTCGGGTGTTGGGCACTGCCTCATCCGGTTGGCCAGAAAAGCCGGCGTCAAAACCGTTAACGTGGTACGCCGCGAGTCACTGGTCGAGCCGCTCAAGGCATACGGCGCTGATGTCGTGCTGGTTGGCCTTGATGATCTCGGCGAACGGGTTAATGCGGCTACGGCTGGGGGCCACGTGCGCCTCGCCATTGATGCGGTGGCGGGAAATACCAGTTTGCGACTCGCCGAGTGTCTAGCCGATGGCGGTATGATGGTTAACTACGGGATGCTGAGTGGCGAGCCCTGTATGGTCATGCCGGATTGGGTGGTTTTTCGCCACCTCACGCTGACCGGCTTCTGGCTGTCTACACATCTTGGGCAGATGCCACGAGACCAGAAAGAACGGCTGTATCGAGAGCTTTCGGATGATGTCCGGGACGGCACCCTGAACGTCAACATTGAGGCCACTTACGATATCAGCGACATCAAGGATGCGCTCGCTCATGCGGCGCGGCAGAGCCGGGACGGAAAAATAATTGTTTTGCCCAATGGCGAGGTGTAAATGTCCGCCTCTGCATTGTTGTCGATCAAGGCGGTTAAGGACATCTTGTGAATTGAGCACCAAGGACATCGACCTTCATGAAAGGCCAAGGCCGTCTTCAAGGGGAAATAATAACCAAGGAGATGAGAGGGAATGAACTTCACGACAGACGACAACGTCACCCTTTATTACGAAGATTCGGGATCGAAGGACGCTGCGGCGGTCATCTTCGCCCATGAGTTCGCTGGCGAGGTGGGGAGTTGGGATGATCAGATCGCGGCACTGAAAGATGATTATCGCTGTGTTGCCTACGCTGCCCGAGGTTGGTTGCCCTCAGAGGTACCCGAAGACCCGGCGGCCTACAGTATCGAGCGCGCGGTCGCCGACATGATTGGTCTGATGGATCATCTGGAACTGAAAAAAGCCCATGTCGTTGGCCTGTCAATGGGGTCGAACACGACCTTGCAGAGCGCACTCTGGCATCCGGAACGTTGCCACTCGCTGACCATGTCGTCGTCGGGCTACGGTGCGATGACTGAAGGCCGGGCTGAATTTCAGAACGCCTGCCACGATATGTCGGCACGACTGATCAGCGAGGGCTGGGTGAACATAGCGGATACTTACGGCGATGGCCCGTTCAGGAGAAGTTTCAAGAGTAAGCGCCCCGAGGCCCACGCCGATTTTGTAAAACGCCTGTCGGGGCATTCCTCGTTGGGTTCAGCCCTGACACAGCGTGGCATTCAGGCCCGCCGTCCCTCGTTCGTCGAACAGGAAGCAGCGCTCAAGGCCCTGACGCTGCCGACGCTGTTGATCGTTGGCGATGATGATCATCCCGGTTTTGCCGGCACGCTCTACTTAAAACAGATGATTGCAACAGCGGGACTGTATGTTTCACCCCGCACCGGGCATCAGGTGAATTTAGAAGAGCCCGAAGTGTTCAATCATGTGCTGAGGCAGTTTCTCAGTGCCGTCGGTGATGGGTCATGGGGCGTCCACGCCGATACGGACAGGATGTTCTAGTGTGACCTTGCCCCTGCCCATCATTGACGCGCATCATCATCTGTGGAATCTCGAAACTGGAGACTACCCCTGGCTCAATGGTGACAAGCAGGTAGATTTTCGTTACGGCGACTACAGCGCAATCCGGCGCGACTATCTCTATGATGATTTTTGCGGTGATGCGGCGAACCAGAACGTCGTCAAATCCGTACATATGGAAGCCGAGTGGGACCGGGCGGATCCTGTTGCCGAATCACGCTGGTTGACGGGGTACGCGCAAGCCCATGATCTGCCCAGCGCTATCGTCGCCCAGGCCTGGCTTGACCGCGAGGATATCGCCGATGTCCTGGCGGCGCACGCCGCGTTGGATCTGGTGCGGGGGATTCGGCAAAAACCGAACGCAGCGTCTCGGCCCGAGGATTTCATAGCGGGCGCGCCCGGATCGATGGCCGATCCCCGGTTCCGCCAAGGCTATGCTTTGTTGGCTGATTTCGGGCTGTCCTATGATCTACAAACCCCCTGGTGGCATCTTGGCGAAGCCGCGGATCTGGCTGGCGATTTCCCCGATACCCAGATGATTCTGAACCACACGGGGTTACCCGCTGACCGCAGCGCGCAAGGGTTGGCCGGTTGGCGTGATGCGATGCGTCACCTGTCGCAAGCCGCTAACGTTGTCGTCAAGATCTCCGGCCTCGGTGTGCCAGGTCAAGCGTGGACAGTCGATAGCAACCGCAGCATCATACTGGACACCATCGATGCCTTCGGCATAGAGCGTTGCATGTTCGCCAGCAACTTCCCGGTCGACCGCCTGTGCGCAACCTACGATGTAATCTTCAACGGCTTCAAGGCGATTACCGCCGATTTTGACGACGATGAGCGTGTGAAACTTTTCCACGATAACGCAGCGCGCATCTATCACCTTTAAGATCTACAACGTCTGATCGTCGTAGATTTTGAGGATGGCGGTGGCATCGAGTTCACTGTGGCCCTTAGCGATCAGAACACGGTACAGTGCAGTCGATTGGCTGGACATCGGCACCGGGGTGTTGGTCTGTTGGGCCAAGTCGACAACCATGTCGAGATCCTTCAGGACCTGGCGCGCATAACCCGCCGGGTCGAAGTCACGCTCAATCATGCGTGGGAAAAATCTCTGGAACATCGGACTGTCAGCATAGCCGCCCTTGAGTGCTTGTGGTACCTTGGCCGGATCGATCCCGGCATTTTTCGCCAAGGTCACAGCCTCTGCCAGGAGTGTGAAATTGTTCAGCACCAGAACCTGATTGACCATCTTGGTCACTTGTCCTGTGCCGAGTGCCCCCATGTGGGTGTTGTGGCCCAGCGTATCGAGCACCGGCTGGACTCGTATCACGTCATCATCGTTGCCTCCAACCATGATTGCCAGCTCGCCCGTTCCGGCAGCAGGCGGCCCACCCGAGACTGGCGCATCGACCCAGCCCATACCCGTTTCCCCCTTTAGACGGGCGGCCAGTTGGCGTGTTTTATCAGCGATGGTAGTCGAGTGATCGAGAAAGATTTTGTCCGCACCGCCTCCTTCAACGATACCGTGGGGTCCGAATATGGCCTCGGTCAGGGCGGGCGTGTTGATGACGCAGGCCTGGACGATATCGCTGGCCCGCACCACCTCGGCAGGGGATGCAGCGGCGATAACGCCATTCGCCGCAGCCGCACTCATCTTGTCGGGATCGGGATCGAAGCCGGTGACCTGATAGCCGGTTTTGATCAGGCGTTTGGTCATTTGTGAGCCCATCAGCCCAAGACCAAGATATCCGAGTTTGGGTTTACTTGCCATCCTAGTTACCTCTGTTATGGTGTTGATCATGCCTTGCGGGCGTGACCGCGATATTAACGCTTAGCGGCCACACTGACTGCCTTAAGGCGTTCGAGGTAGAAGGGTGCTTGTGTTAATAATAGTGCGGCCCGGGCAGTTCTCAAGCGGGTATGGCGGTTCGCTCTGTGAGGGCGCAGGTAATGGCGGTCTTCATGATTTGGGCGATGCCATCGGCGATCTGGAAACCCAATACGCCGCGCAGCCGCTACTGCAAGGGGCTGCGGCCATGACCGCCGTGCCCAAACGATATCAGGCGCTGGCGCACGACGTCTACAGCATAGGTGATGTTGTGTGACGTGAGCTCAATACAAAAAAAGGGAGAGGGTGAAATTGAAGGCGGTGCGAGGATCGGTGATACTGTTTGGTGATTACCGGTCGGAGTTTGAGCTGCAATGCGAAGAACTGGGCATGTTGATGGCGGCGAGCCTAGAACGTGGGATAATCTGAAACTCGAAAGTTAATCTGGTTAGTCTCGTGTAAACGGGAATTTTGGTTCGTGCCCGTGTTAGCAGATTTCGCGCTTACACGGGAGTGATTTTAATTATTGTTGGGAATATAAAATGGGACAGTTTACAAATAAGAAAGCGATCGTTTTAGGTGGTACCTCTGGTATCGGGTTGTCAACTACCCAGATGCTGCGCGACGGCGGGGCAGAGGTTATCGCCGGCAGCCGGCGCGAATGTGAAATCGACGGTGTCGAATGTGTACAGGTCGATGTGCTCGATCGCGAAGCCTTGAGTGCCTTGTTCGAAAAACATCACGGTTTTGACTACCTGGTTAACGCTGCAACCGGTGGGTCACGTGCCGTCGGGCCTTTTCTCGAAATGGACCTGGACGGTTTTCAAAACTCCTTTGCCAAACTCTGGGGCTACACCAACAGCGTCCGCCTGGGGGTCCCGCATATGTCGCAAACCGGTGCCGTCGTGTTGATCAGCGGCTACCCGGCACGTAGATGGCGGGCGGGGACGATTGCAATCGGCAGCGTCGGCGGTTCGGTCGAGGCCTTTATTCGACTGGGTGCCAACGAAATCAAGCCGGTAAGACTGAATGGGGTGTCCCCCGGGCTGATCGATACCCCGATGTCACCGCTCAAGGGAGAAGAGCGCGCGAATTTTTATCAAAAAGGCACATCTGGGCATATTATTCCACGGGCCGGAACGACGGATGAAGTCGCCGCCGCCGCTATCTTTTTACTCGAAAACGAATTCGTTACCGGCACAATTGTTGACGTCGACGGGGGTGCTATTGCTTCATGAGTTGCAAGAGAATCAGCAAACTCCTAAAAGGCGATGCGTTAGGGTGCAGTGCCGAGTTGCATTATTCCTGTATCGGCTCGGATGACGGTGTAAGGCCCCCATCTGGTAACAGCAGATTGCTATTTCTTTTGTCTATGAGATGGAGGTGACCGTGGCGGTGATAGGGTCACCGCAGGAATAGGCGCCACTCATGAGCGTTCTAAAAAGAGATGGGTTGGCGGTCACCGACCGAAGCCATGGCCTGAGTTACCTAGCGTGAGCCCATCACACAAAGCCGCTCTAAAAGTTGGGATTGGCGGGCTCGGCACCATTGGTTTTAATCTGGCCCAGCGTCTGGATGAAGGACTCGAGGGTTTGATTCTTAGCGCAGTATCAGCACGGGATACCGATGCTGCCCGCTTGAGACTGAATGCCCTGCGACAACAGGTTCCGGTTATGCCCTTAGCAGAGCTGGCGCAAGCCTGCGATGTCGTGGTCGAATGCGCGCCTGCTGCAGTGTTCAGTCAGGTTGCTGAGCCGGCAGTGCGACTGGGCAAGGTGTTGATCCCGGTCAGCGTAGGGGGACTACTCGATAACTGGCATCTGGTCGAGATGGCGAAGACCACTGGTGCACGAATTAATGTTCCCAGTGGTGCGATCCTGGGGCTTGATGCGGTACGGGCAGCAGCCCTGGGTGAGATCAAACACGTATCGATGGTAACCCGGAAACCACCTGCGGCGCTGGCCGGCGCTCCTCACATCCAACGCAATAAGATTGATCTGGACTCTATAGATCAGCCACTTAAGGTATTTGAAGGCTCGGCCCGCGAGGGCGTCCAGGCTTTCCCGGCAAATGTCAATGTGGCAGCCGCACTGGGGCTTGCCGGCGTAGGGCCAGAGTGCACACGATTGGAAATATGGGCCGATCCCGGAATCAGTCGGAACACCCATACAATTACCGTCGAATCGGACAGTGCACGACTTGAACTCAAGATCGAAAATATCCCGACTGCTGAGAATCCGGGGACAGGCAGGATCGTTGTATTAAGTACGCTTGCGGCTCTTAAAAGACTGGTCGACCCTCTGACAGTGGGTACTTAAATCGCTGCTGCTGGAGTCTGCACGGCTTGCAAGGTATTTCGAGCCGATCGGAAATCATGCTGAAGCAAAGGCAGTGCGAAATCCCATATATTATTTGCGTGGCGCCCAGATGACTAAAGGCCGATACTGAAAGTCCGGCCCAATCTGCCAAAAGCAAATTCCTAGTCCTTTGAAGATACCCGTTACAATTCCTGATCAATGAGCGCGAAAACACCTATTAGAACAGCACTGGTCACTGGCAGTGGACGGAATATCGGCCGGGCGGTTGCGCTCGCACTGGCTGAGCAGGGCTGTAATGTGATCATCAATGGATCGTCAAACCGGGCAGCGTGCGAGGCCGTTGCCGGCGAAGCCCAGGATCTGGGCGCCAAGGCGCTGGTTGCCATGGGCGATGTCGGCGATCCGGATGCTGCTCGCCAGATCTGCCGTAGCGGGGCGACGGAGTTTGGCCGCATTGATATTCTGGTTAACAATGCTGCGGTGCGACCCTTAAAGCCTTTTCTTGAGACCACCGACGATGACTGGCACCGGGTGCTGGATGTTGATTTGAACGCGGCGTTTTACACCTGTCGCCAGACGCTACCGGGCATGGTCGACAACGGCTGGGGTCGGATCATCAACCTGACTGGCATGAATGCCATCCATGGTTACAAGGGCAGGGTGCCGGTGTCAGTTGCGAAGCACGGCTTGTGGGGGCTAACCAAAGCGCTTGCCAAGGAGTTCGGCCCCAGTGGCATCACTGTCAATGCGATCTCACCGGGCCCGATTCAATCTGAACACGACGATGCCGAATTGTCCCGCCATATTCGTGAACAGGTGGGGCGTATTCCGGTGGGCCACCTTGGCGAACCCACACACATCGCGGCCTTGTGCAACTATCTTGTGTCTGATGGTGGAGCGTTCATGTCCGGTCAGATGATTGCCTGCAACGGCGGCACCGAGACCTGATCGATCTTGGTAAGTATTCTCCAGTTAGAAAATCCACATCTGGATAGCCACTTGTGGTGGATGGCTGGCAATGGAATAAAAGTGCATGACGCTTAACAAGGTAGCGATCTTGAGTCCCGGCGCCATGGGGCACGCAGTAGGGCGGGTCCTGGCCGAACATGGTGTGGACATCATTACTTGCCTGGCTGGGCGCAGCGAGCGTACCCACCGGTTAGCCAGTGCCGCGGGCTTCACAGAGATGCCTACATTGGAGGATCTGGTTTGCGAAGCTGATCTGGTGCTTTCGATCCTGGTCCCAGTCGATGCAGAAGCCATTGCCTGCCAGTTGGCCGGTGTGCTCAAGGCTACCGGTGCCCAACCGTATATCGCCGACTGCAATGCGATCTCCCCAATGCGTAGTGCGAAGATTGAGGAAATCATTCAGTCAGCCGGCGGGAGATTCATCGACGCTTCGATCATCGGCCCGCCGCCGGGACAGGGTACACCGCCGCGTTTCTACGTCTCTGGAATCCACGCTGAGGTAATGCTGCCTCTGGACGGCAAAGGTATTGTGGTTAAGTCACTTGGCGAGATTATTGGCCGGGCATCGGGGATCAAGATGTGTTACGCGGCCCTGACCAAAGGAACCAGCACGCTACAGGTTGCCCTGCTGACCGCTGCTGAATCGATGGGGTTGACGGAAGAACTGCGCCAGGAATTGGCGTACAGCCAGACCGCGGCCTTGCAGAGCATGGAATCAACGATTCCAAGACTTCCACCCAACGCGCACCGTTGGGTCGGAGAAATGGAAGAGATCGCAAGCACCTTTGCCGAGGTAGGTGTGACCTCACATTTCCACCTTGGCGCGGCGGCTATATACCGACTGCTGCAAGCGACCTCGTTTGCCAATGAGAGTCCCGAGACAATCGACCCTGGCCGAACGCTGGCCCGGACCATCGAGGCAGCGGTCGCACAATTACCACGTGAATGTGAGAGTCACCCTGAGGAAGGCACCGGCAGTAACACCGCCGGGGAAAGGCTCAAATAACTGTTTCAGAAAAAGGAGCGGATTATGCAGGTCCAGGCAAACGGTATTTCCATGCATTACACCATGGACGGTCCGGCGGATGCGCCGGTGGTGGTGCTGGGTCATTCGTTGTCCGCGAACCTGGGTATGTGGGATGGACAGATGCATGCTCTGGCACAGTACCGGGTGCTACGATACGACACTCGCGGCCACGGGGCGACAGACGCACCGACGGCCGACTATACGCTCGAACTGCTGGCGGATGATCTTTTTGGCCTGCTCGATTCTCTAGGCCTGGACCAGATCCACTTCGTTGGCCTGTCAATGGGCGGCATGATCGGCCAGATTGCGGCAGTCACAGACCAGAGTCGCTTCCTGTCGCTCAGCTTGTGCGACACCACCAGCGCTGTTCCCGAAGCGTTGCACAGCACTTGGCGCAAGCGTATCGAAGCCGTGAGAGCTGACGGCGTAGAATCGCTGGTAACAACAACGATTGACCGCTGGTTCTCGACACGCTACCAGGCCCAGGCCGGTATCGAGGTTGACAAAATCCGGGCAATGATCCGCTCAACACCGGTAGAGGGTTACTGTGGATGCTGCCACGCTATCATGGGCTTGAACATCACTGACCAGCTGCCGGCGATCACGGTTCCCACTTTACTGATTGTCGGAGAGGATGATCCCGGTACTCCGGTGGCAGCACACCAGGTAATCAATCAACAGATTGCCGGCTCGGAATTGGTGGTGATCCCGGATGCGCTGCATTTATCCAATGTTGAGCAGCGCGATGCGTTCAATACCGCGCTCTGTGGGTTCCTGGCCCAGCATGCCTGACTCGTCATATCAACTAAGAGGAAAGCAAAGTGGCACTTTTTGACCTGCAAGACCGGGTGGCGATTGTTACCGGCGGCAACGGCGGTATTGGGCTCGCGATGGGCCAGGGCATGGCCCAGGCTGGTGCGGCGGTGGTCGTGGCCGCGCGCGATCCAGTCAAAGGCGAAGCGGCAGTCGCAGCACTTGAGAGCTTAGGTGTCCGGTCCGCGTTCATAGCGCTGGACGTTCGCGACGAGGCATCGTGCGTTAATCTCATTGAAACCGTGGTGGCCGATTTCGGACGAGTCGACGTGCTGGTGAATAACGCTGGGACCAACGACCGCAAGCAGCCCGAGGAATACGCTCTGGCCGAGTGGCAAGCGATCATCGACACCAACTTGACCAGCGCGTTTATGCTCAGTCAGCGTGTTTACCCAGTTATGAAAAATGCCGGTGGCGGCAAGATCATCAATATCGGATCGATGATGTCCATTTTCGGGGCCTCATTTACCGTGCCCTATGCATCGAGCAAGGGTGGCATTGTACAGATGACCAAGGGCATGGCCTGTGCCTGGGCCAAGGACAACATCCAGGTCAATGCGGTACTTCCAGGCTGGATCGATACTACACTCACTCGCGAAGCAAGACTGCAGGTCGATGGACTGCATGAAAAGGTTGAATCGCGAACACCCGCTGGGCGCTGGGGCGTGCCGCAGGATCTGTCTGGCATCGCGGTGTTCCTGGCGTCGGCCGCTTCGGATTTTGTGACTGGCACGGCGATTCCAGTCGATGGCGGATATTCCGTCCAGGGCTAAAGACGACTATGGAACCTATCCGAATTCAGTTTACCCGGTTCTCTGCTTTCTACTCGCCCCTCATCGCGACACTCTCGGGTGGGTTTCTCACGCGGGAAGGTCTCGACGGCCAGTCGTCGGTGGCACAGCCTGGAGTTTCAGCCATTAAAGCGTTGTCCGCGGGAGAGGTCGATGTGGTGCAATCTGCACCGAGTCAAGCGTTTGCTTTTGCCGAACGCGGTGAAATGCCGCCCGCTCTGCACTTTGCCCAGATCAACCGGACCGACGGCTTCTTTTTAGTCGGGCGACAGCATGAGCCGGCCTTTCGACTCAGCCACTTGGCAGGGCGGGAGGTTATGGTCGACCATGGCGGACAGCCGTTGCATATGTTTCGCTATGCTTGCCTCAAGGGAGGGGTAGACAATGACACGCTCAGTCTGATCGATGCTGGATCGACTGACGATATGATTGCGGCGTTTCGTGCAGGGCAGGGCGACTACATTCATCTGCAGGGTCCGGCACCGCAGCAGTTGCAGGCCGACGGAATTGGCTATGTAGTCGGCCGAGTCGGCGATTGGGTGGGCGCTTGCGCATTTTCCAGTCTGGCCTCGACGCCGGGGTGGCTTGCGGGTGAGACAGCCGGGGCCTTCATGCGTGCTTTTCGACAGGCGCGGGACTGGGTTAACGAGGCCCCGCCGCAGGAAGTCGCCGCTTCGGAGCTGTCCTACTTTCCCGGGGTGCCGCTCGAGATCCTGGCAGACACCATCGGTGCCTACCAGGCATTGGGGTGCTGGTCCTCCCAGGTTGAGATTATCCCAGAAGAACTGGCCGTCACGGTTGAGGTTTTTCGCCAGGCTGGAATCGTCACGGGCCCGGTTGATCCGATACACGTAACGGTGTCGCCGCCGGGATGAAATCCGATTTTCTGATCAGGAACGCTCTCATCGTCGATGGGACCGGCGCTCCACCGTTTCTCGGGAGCGTCCGGGTCTCGGGCGAGCGCATCGCCGAGGTCGGTGAATGTGCTGGCCCTTCGAAGATTGAGATTGATGCCGATGGTCTGGTACTCGCGCCGGGAATCATCGACAGTCATACCCATTTCGATGCGCAGATTACCTGGGATCCTATGGCTACCCCATCGCCGGGCCACGGCGTTACAACGGTGCTTATCGGAAACTGTGGATTTACCATTGCACCGTGCAAGCCTGAGAATCGCGATAAGACGATGCGCAACCTGGTGCGTGTCGAGGGCATGTCCTTAAAGGCCATGGAGGCGGGCATTAACTGGGAATTCGAGTCATTTTCTGATTACCTTCAACTTCTTGAGGCAAAAGGGGTGGGCCCCAATGTGGGCACCTTCGTCGGTCATTCCTCGATCCGCACACACGTACTCGGCGACGACGCATCACTGCGCAGTGCAACGGAGGACGAAGTGGAGGCCATGCGATGCCTGGTGGATGAGGCAATGGCGGCTGGCGCCGTGGGGTTTTCGACCTCCACCTCTCCGTCGCACAATGGCGCCGATGGAAATCCGATGCCATCCCGACTTGCGACAGAGCGCGAACTGAAGGCTCTGGTGGGTGTTCTGGGCGCTAGAGGAAAAGGCGTTTTCATGTTGACGAAGGGAAGTTCGACACCGGTGCCCTTTCTGGAGACACTCGCTGAGGAAATCAAAAGGCCGGTGGTGATTGCAGCACTTCTTCACAACAGCACCGATCCCGAGGGGGTCTTTCGGGATTTTGAATGCATTGAAGCGGCCCGTAGTCGCAACAACCTGTTATGGGGGCAGGTATCCTGCTGTCCGCTCAGCACCGAATTTACCTTGCGCGCCCCCTACCCGTTTGAGGGTATTGCGGCGTGGAAACCAGCCATGCAGGTCGTATCTGACGAAGATTACCGACAGTTGCTTCGGGATCAGACCTTCCGTGACTCGGTGAGGGCAGAGCTCACACAACCCGCTGCCGTTCGGCTGTTCAACGGGGAGTGGGATAAGCTTAAAGTCCTTGAGGTCAGTCGGCCGTCGCATCAACATCTGGAGGGTCAGTCCCTCGCATCGCTGGCCAAATCGAGCGGTCAGGATCCGCTGGATCTGATGCTGGATTTGGCGCTGGAGGAAGACCTGGAAACAACATTTCTGTCGGTATTACTGAACGCGGATGAAGCAGCGGTATCGAAGCTGTTGACCCACGAATATTCGGCCATCGCACTGTCGGATGCCGGTGCGCATTTGACGTTTTTCTGCGATGCAGGATTCGGGTTGCACCTCCTGGGCCACTGGGTGAGGGACAGAAAAATCATGAGTCTGGAGCAAGCGATCTATAGGCTCACCGGACAACCGTCACAGATATACGGCATCGTTGAGCGCGGCTACATCAAGCAGGGCGCGTTTGCTGATCTGATGTTATTTGATCTGGCCACCGTCGGCAGAAGTCCAGCCAGGCGCGTCAGCGATCTGCCCGCTGGAGAACGTCGCCTAACCACAGATCCTCTTGGGGTCCATGGCGTCTGGGTCAATGGCACACGGATTGTCGATGAAGGAGGCTTGATCGGTGACGCTGGACGACCCGGACAGGTATTGCGCCATTTTCATTAGCCCACTGCCTTAATGGCAGTAACCCACTGGATTGGAGATAAAGGAGAGACGAATATGATCTGTGTCATCGCAACGATAAAAGCCAAGGCGGGTCAGCGACACTCATTACTGGCATGTATACAAGACAACCTATCCAGTGTGCACGCCGAGGAAGGCTGTATGGAATATCAGCCCATGGTGGATACTGATTCTTCACTTGGCGCACAAGAACTGGATGAAAATATCGTAACTATGGTGGAAAAATGGGAAACCATGGCCGATTTGAATGCCCATGCAGTAGCACCACATATGCTGGAGTACCGCGAGAAGGTAAAGGATATTGTCGAAAGCGTGTCCTTGAAGGTTCTGACAGCTGCCTGACATTAAGACCGTAGCTGACCCGGTAGACACACGGAGCGGCGTAAGTCTTTCACCAGAGGGCAAACCCCTGTACGTTGTAAGAACCCGACAAGGCCGGGTCCCGAGAGCATTTGGGTTTTCCCGTGGACAACAAGGCGCATGTCCGTGCAAATGATCAAAATGGGCCGCCGCCAGCTTGCTCGCTACATGGCCCGCAACCCATTTTCACTTAAGAAGATGGCGTACCAGGCGAAGCAGGGCGTTGTGGCCTAGCGCAGCAGGCTGCACGTCTACCCCGAAGCCGCGGGCTTGACGGGCGGTAGTCGGTAATGAAATTTCCGACGCGGGTGGTTTAAGATTTCGGGCAGACGACGACGTTTGAGGAACTCACCATTAATATCGGAACCTTGCCGACGCATCACGCGCGCTATCACCCCGACAAGCGGGTCTTCACTTTCGCCGGTACGTGCCTGAGCGCTGCGGAACTCAACGCCGCCATCAACTGCCTGGCCAACGCTTTGCTGGGCGTGGGCCTCAAGAAGGGCGACAAGGTGGCGACCGTGATGTCGAACCGGCCCGAGTTGGTGATGATGTACTGGGCGGCGGCCAAGACCGGTATCATCATCGTGCCCTCGAGCACGTTGTTGCAAGACGTTGGTTTACAGGAGTTATTGCAGGCCTCCGATGCCGCCATGGTCATTGCTGACGTCGAGTTCGACGAAATGCTGGATCGCATCCGCGCTGATCTGCCCGGCATCGCGCCCGATCGCTTTGTGCTGGCCGGCGTTGATTGCGATGTTCCGGCGGGCTTTCAGTCTTATGAAGACTTAGTCCAAGGGGCCAGCAACGCCGAGCCACCTGACGCCCACCTCGGCGATGATGACATCTACAACATTATGTATTCCAGCGGAACCACCGGCGCGCCTAAGGGCATCATGCATAATCATTACGTGCGCGCGAATTACTGTTCGTTGTTCGCCTCGGCCTTTCGCATGACGCCGGAAAGTATTGTGCTACACGCAGGCTCCATCGTCTTCAACGGGGCGATGATCGATTTTATGCCGTGGATGATGCTGGGCGCGCACTATATCCTGCACAGCGCATTCGACGCCAAGCGTGTGATCGCCGAAATTCAAGCAAGTTCGGTCACGCACATTGTCATGGTGCCATCGCAGATCATGGCCATGCTCAACCACCCGGAGTTCGATCCGGTCAAGCTCGAAAGTCTTAAGATGATCCAGAGCCTGGGCGCGCCTCTGTTGCTGGAATATAAGCACCGCCTGAACGAGGCGCTGCCCGGCCGGTTCTATGAACTTTACGGACTGACAGAAGGCTTTATCACCGTGCTCGACCGCGAGGACTCGGTGAAGAAGGCGGGTTCGGTTGGCATTCCACTAATTTTCCATGAAATGAAAATCCTCAATGAACAGGGCGAAGAAGTGCCCACCGGCGAGATCGGCGAGATTTGTGGGCGCGGCCCCTTGTTAATGCCCGGTTATTTCAAGCAGCCCGACTTGACGGCCAAGACTGTAGTCGACGGTTGGTTGCATTCGGGCGATGCGGGCTACGTCGATGAGGACGGCTTTCTTTATCTGGTCGATCGCCTCAAGGATATGATCATCTCCGGCGGTGTCAACGTTTTCCCCAAGGATATTGAGGAACTAATCATCGGCCACGAAGCTGTTGCCGAGGTCGCCGTATTCGGCGTACCCGACGACAAGTGGGGCGAGACGCCGATGGCCGCCGTGGTGCTGATGAACGGCGCGACGCTCACCCCCGACGAGTTGATCGCGTGGACCAACGAGCACGTCAGCGCTAATTTCCAGCGCATTTCCGCCTGTGTCGTACTCGACGATTTCCCCCGAAACGTTGCTGGAAAAACCCTTAAACGCGAAATTCGCGAACGCTTTCTCAGCAAAGTGTAAAAAAGTCTACGAGGTGGATTTCCTTAGCTACCACCTTGTTCCTGATATCGTTTGAGCCATGTTTCATGACAGGCATGGGTATCGCGTGGCTGGCGCATGGTATGGGCGTT
>Ga0207990_1000774_pt1 | contig 17846 bp, 17 predicted proteins | sample ETNtaG_8_FD_185780 | JGI IMG/M metagenome (GOLD analysis project Ga0207990, IMG submission 185780) | Marine microbial and viral communities from oxygen minimum zone, Eastern Pacific Ocean - ETNP201406SV75 (SPAdes) (version 2) | ecosystem: Environmental > Aquatic > Marine > Oceanic ...
AATGCGACCGAGAGCCGGTTGAACGGCTGGCCCTGCGAGAGGAAGTGGTAGCGCTTGTTGGTGCGCTCTGCGCTGCCTTCTCCGGCAAACATGCGAACTGGCAACTCGTCCTCTCGCCTGAAGGGAAATACTCCTCCTGTGTACGGGAACGAGCCGGGTGCGTTCTCATTGCGTATCCAGTCAAGGCGCTCCCCCCAGTCCTCGGTGTCGGGCAGAGCTACCCGTGGCAGGTCTAATCCCGAGAGCGTCATTTTGGTGGTCTCGACAGAAATCTCCTTGCCTCGCACGGTGTAACTGGCCTCGCCTGAGCGGTACGCTATGGCTCTTGCATCGAAGTCATCGAGCGCCTTCCAGGCCTCGTCAGGTACCGTCTCCCTAACACTCGTAGCCTCCACCTCCAAATCATCGGCCGCCGCGTTTTTGCCGGTTGAGCGCATCTGTGATGCAGAAGCCTCAAGCTGCTGCACTAGCCTGACACGACCCACTGCCTCATCGGTCCTCTCGTGGTAACTACGTACCGCGGTAGTGACCTCAGCGAGGTATCCCTGTCTCCCGGCGGGAATTGGATTCGATCTGTGAGGCAGACCATCTTCCCCGACCCTAGATGGGGCGGCTGTGAAATCGGCGCCATGGCTGTTTTGGAGTATCCCTGCGATCCTCTCCCAGAGCATGTCTACGCCTGCGTCTGCGAACTGGCTCGCAATGGTTGGAATCACGGGAAGTGTAGAGTCGTCAGCGTCCCACATCTCGCGGTTGCGCTTGAACTGCTTACGAATCTCTGAGAGGGCGTCTTCCGAACCCCTGCGGTCGAATTTGTTGAGTACGATGATATCCGCGGCATCAAGCATCTCAAGCTTCTCTAGCTGGCTAGGGGCGCCGTATTCGCGTGTGGTGACGTACATCGAAACATCTGCGACCTCGGTGATGGCGTCGTCACCCTGGCCGATGCCGCTGGTTTCGACCAGAATCAGGTCGAAGCCGACAGCCTGGCAGACCTCGATGGCCCTACCGACACAGTCTGCAATCTCCCGGCCGCTGTTTCTGCTCGCGAACGAGCGCATGAACAGGTTACCGTCGGACAGGGAGTTCATCCGAATCCTGTCGCCCAGAAGCGCACCTCCCGTGCGCTTACGAGTTGGGTCGGTGGCCAGAAGCGCAATCTTCCTGCCGGGGTTGTCGCGCTGGACCCTGAGCATGATCTCATCAGTCAGACTGGACTTGCCCGCCCCACCGGTCCCGGTCAGGCCAACAACAGGGCATTCATCCTCCTCAGAACGCGAACGAACCCGTTCCAAAACCGCGGAGAATGCATCATCATCGCCATTTTCTGCGAGAGTGAGTAGTTTCGAGACGGCCCCATGGTTGTCAGCGTTGACAGGGCCAGACAGTGAATCGAAGCGTGACTCATCGAGTAGATCGATTCGCAGAGCCGACTCCATGGCATCCTGCACCATGCCGACAAGCCCCATTTCGCGACCATCGTCCGGCGAGTAGATGCGTGCTATTCTGCCTTCGTCCAGATGGGAGATTTCGTGAGGAAGGATGGTGCCGCCACCGCCTCCGAACAGGAAGACGTGTCCGAAGCCTGCCTCGTCCAAGATCTCCTTGGTGTGAGTGAACATCTCGACAGCCCCACCTTGGTAGGAGGTTATTGCGATAGCGTGAGCATCCTCCTGGATGGCTGCCCGTGCAACCTCGTCAGCCCCTCGGTCGTGTCCGAGGTGGATGACCTCGCACCCCTGACTCTGCAGAATTCTACGAAATATCCCTATGGCCACATCATGGCCATCAAAGATGGCCGCAGCCGTGACCACACGCAGGGGCATGCGTCCATCCGAGGCACGGGCGCCGTCCCCCGAAACGCTGTCCTCAGCACCACTAACCATGCTAATTCGGACCCCGCGCTTCCACAAGAATGCGCCGCCCACGTTTTAGACGAGCAATTACTCTGTCCGGGTCAGGGTTCAAGGCCCCATACTCCTCCCCTAGGTGTGATGAGTTATTGCTGCCCTAGGGACGGCTCCACATTGGTCTCTCCTGAGAACTCGGACCGCTCGACCTTCTCGCGTCATGGCATTCATCACTGTGACGAGTGCTCGGGTATGCTGCTAAATGCGGATGCTGCAATGTCGACAATCTCGCAAGATAAACTGAATCAGATGCACGTCTCCTTCGAGCAGGAAGGAGCCGAGGTCAAACTCAACTGTCCTCTGTGTGAATCGCACATGCGCGTGCGCGAAATCGTGTTCATGCGACCTGACAGCACTGAGATGGACCCAATGGAGCTTGACGGATGCCCTAACTGCAGTTCGTTTTGGTTCGACGCGGGAGAACTGCAGAAGATATCTCCGTCTGAGAACGGCGAAGATGCTCACAAGGAGGCCAATGCCCTTTCCATCGTGTTAGAGATGCTATTCCATCTGCCTTTCGTGATTCGCTGATCACAGGACCCCGTTATAGATCAGTGCGGCAAACACGAACATCAGAACTCCCATCGTCGCATCTATTCTACGCGCTTGGGCGCGTAGCTTTGTGACCCCGTCCCCTCTCGTCAGAACTGTTGCCACAGTAACATACCAGGTGCCGTCAATGGACATGCCAAGCAGCCCCATTCCAAACAGGGTATCGATGCTGATATCGGCTTCTATGAACGGCGTGTATAGGGCCATCATCCAAGCGAGTATCTTGGGATTGAGCAGAGCTATTGCGAAGCCCTGGGCGAAGCCCGCACGGCCCGAAGGGCCGTGTTCATCATCTCCGGGTGATTCATACGGGTCTCCCTTAGACGCCTTCAGGAAATTGACACCGAGCCACAACAGCAGAGCGATTCCACCCCACTTCAGTATCGTCTCGGTGGACTCGTGCAGAGTGAGCGCCGTGGCGATTCCGGCGGCAGCGAGGAAGGCGTAGACGCCGAAGCCGATGCCGTGCCCGATGCCAGTCATCACCCCTTGGCGCCGACCTCCGACCATGGTGTTCCTGAGCACCACCGCAAGGCTGGGGCCGGGACTCATCGCACCGAGTATGAATACGGTGGCCAGAGCGGCCCATGCCTCTGGTGTCAAGTAATCACCCGCTGTGGAGTTCAGGCGTACATGGCTTCAATCTCAGCTGCCCAGTTCTCGCGAATCTGCTTCCTGCGAATCTTCAGGGTTGGCGTGAGCTCACCCTGGTCCACATTGAGATCGCGAGGAAGCACTGTGAACTTCTTGACTTGCTCGGGACTGCTGAACTTCTGATTCAGTTCGCCCACCGCCTCCTCGAGCTGTCTGTATGTGTCACTCCCTACGGCAGTGTACTCGGATAGATTGTGACCCAACTCGGCTAACTTGGCCAGTTGTTCATCAGGGTCCTTGGGGACCTCGGTAGCTCCGTCTAGGCCATGCACGTCACGCAGTATCGCCCCGACGTCTAGTGTGAACAGGGCGCTGCAGAACTTGCGGTTATCGCCGATGAGCATGCACTGTGAAACCATCGGGACACTCTTCATCGTCTCCTCAATAACGAGGGGTGCGATGTTCTTGCCAGCCGAGGAGACGTAGATTTCCTTGATTCGGCCAGTGATGTACACGTAGCCGTCGGAGTCAATGCGCCCTAGGTCGCCAGACTTGAGCCAACCATCCTCGGTCATCGTCTCAGCGGTAGCTTCGGAGTTCCGGTAGTACCCAGCCATGACGTGTCGTCCGTTGAACTGGATCTCTCCATCCCCCTTCTCATTGGGGTCGGCAATCCTCAGGCCAGACCCTTCCAAGGGCTTCCCAACGCTACCAATCCTGTTGTTGCCCCCGTAGTTCAGCGTGGCACCCGCAGTGGTCTCAGTCATCCCGTAGCCCTCATAGAGCGGAATTCCCAGTTTGTGGAATAGAGTCAGGATGTCGGGATTGATTGGAGCTGCCCCGGTGATAGCGTACGTCACATTGGAGAAACCAATTCCCGCCTTTGCCTTCTTTCTAACAATGTTGCCAAGAATGGGCAGATTCAGCCAACCCACTTTGCTCCCAAGGGCTGCGATAAGGTTGCTGTACACCTTCTCATAGATCCTAGGCACTCCAATGAACAGGTGCGGCTGAACCTCCTTGCAGTAGTCAATTGAGTGCAGAGGGTTATCCACCACTCTCATGTGCATGGCGTCACGAATCCAGATGAGGTTGTCAGCTAGCTGACCAAACACGTGGGCACAGGGGAGCCATGACACGTACCCGTCACCTTGGTTAAAGCGAGTGATCTTGTGGACCTCATCGATTTCGAAATCGAAGTTGTCATGAGTTAGAACGACTCCCTTCGGATTCCCAGTGGTGCCAGATGTGTAGATTAGCGCGGCGGTATCGGACGGCTTGATGCTCGCAATCCTGTCCATAACCGCCGAATCAGGAGTTTCCGCCCCTCCGACCATGAAATCAGACCAAGACATCGCGTTGGGGTGGTTGATTGCATCCATCCCGGCCATTGACACCACTGCCTCGACCTTTTCTAGCGAATCCATGGTGGCTTGCAGCCTGTGAGTACACATCTTGCTTGGGTCTCCTCCATCCATGGGATTCGTCCCCACGAAGACCACCTTGGAGTCTGAGTTTCCGACCACCCATTCGACCTCTTCGGGAGAGCATGTGTGATAGACGCCGACCGCGGCTCCGTTGCACATGTTGGCAGCAGCGTAGGCAGCATACCACTCCATGCGGTTGTAGGAGTAAATACTCAGTTTGTCCCCGGCCTCGAATCCCATCGCAATCAGGGATTTGGCAACTCCCATCGTGGTGTCGTAGAATTCTGACCAAGTCATGCTGATCCAGTTTCCGGAACCGTCCTTCCAGGATATCGCGTTCTCGTTGGCGTATTTCTCGACATTTGAAATCAGGTACTCGGGTGTGCTCATCACTGACATACCTCAGGACAGTCCATCTGTTGACTTAATATTTTACTAGTCACAAAGGTGCTATCTTTCAGACACTCAGGGTAGCACTGCTCTGAAATTGGCGCGCCAATCCGCGCCTCCGTTGCGATTGGCCAGCGGCGAAGCAGGAGAAGGGTGCCAACAGCCTAGGACCTCGACAGAGTAGTCCGCCAGCGCAGCCCTCGCTCGCGATTCGGCGAACTTGCCGACACCGATTACCCGCTCCGCTTCCATGACCTCCACTACCTCGCGCAGGTGTTGGTCACAACGCTCCAACAAAGTTGGGGCGGTCGGTCCGCCCACTTTGTCTGGAGTGATGTTGGCAGCGCGAGGGCCAGAGAACAACATCAGCGGGCAGTGGTTGACTAGGAAGACGTTGCTGGCAATGGCTTCAACGCCGCCATAGTGCTCAGCCAAGAGGCCCCACAAACGAGTGCCCGAGACCTCCTCACGAGGGTACTCGAGGCCGACGACAGGACGCCTTGGGTCGGCTGCTTCGGGCTGATTCACCGGAATGCCGGTGATGCCCAGCAGGTCGCGGACCACCGAAGTCGCTGCGAAAGGAATCCCCATCTGACCCATTCCATGCGGGCCTGGATTCATCCCGAGGATGACCGTCCGTGCACCACCGCCGCCCATTCTCCTTAGGTATGCCTCGTGCGCATCCCATGCATACGCCAGAGGGTTGTAGCAGACATCGACGCTACCTTCGGAGACAAGAGATCTTGATATCGGAATTACATCATCACACAGGCTTGCAGCAGCACGGATAAGCTGCTCCACGACCATTCTATCACTGCTTCACGTCTGCCACTGTCGCGCCTGACAGGGAAAGTAGATCCTTGGGTTCGATTGGGAAAACTGTCTGAGCAGTTCCTCCGGCGCCCCACACTATGTCGTACTGCATCAGATCCTCGTCCATCAACACGGTACACGGCTTAATGTGACCAAATGGTGGAACGCCACCCGGAGAGTAACCAGTGTTCTCGATGATGTACTCAGCATCGGTCATGCTCGGCTTGTATCCTAGCAGCCGCTTGAGTTTGCGCTTGCGCTCGACACGGTTGACTCCTGAAGTGATTACGACCACTGCCCCGTTTTCGCCAGCGAATACAATCGATTTGGCGATATGAGCGACATCGCATCCGAGCTGGTCGGCCGCGTCTTGTGAGGTACGGGTTCCCTCGGCGTAATACTTGGCTTTGGGCGAGTAATCCATTTTCTCGCATTCCGACAGCCACTGTTTGTGCCCGTCCATGCCTCATCATGAGGGCCATACGACTTCATCGTTAGGGAGTCCATTGAAGCGAACGACCTCATCGCGGTGGTATGCAGTGGTTGCTTCAGGCTGATACGGTCCGCAAGACCGTACGGGCTGGTGTAGCGGTCCAATTGGCAACGCTCGTGGTGTGCTACGCACTATGGGTCTCGGAAGGCTGCGACCACTTCATGCCCTTCATCTCCGACACTGACACTCACCCAGTCTCAGGAGCACCGTTCACATTCGGTTTCACCGTCTCAGGTCTGCTGCTGACGCTGCTGGCCTGGCAGATGTTCCGTCTCAGGTCCGACTGGATATCAGCCAATCCCACCGGAGCCCGACTAAGGTCGCTCAACACCTTCTCCACCATCTTCGGGATTTTCTCCGGTCTGTTCATCGTCTGGATAGCCTACACACCTTGGGACGAGCAGCTTGCACTGCATCTGCTACAGGCGCGAGTGATTTTCGGCGGCTCCATCATCTGGGCAATCCTCACCACTATTATGACCAGTGAAATGGCAGCCTTCGACGCTCGCTTCCACGAAGTGTACATGCCGCGCAGGAACAGGACCGCATTCACATGTCTGTGCTTAGGTCTGATGGCGCTGAGCGTAGTGCAGTACACAGGAATCTCAGTTGGTTTGCCTGTATTCGAGACCTATGTCGACATGGTTCAGATATGCACTGACCTGTCAATCACTGAGATGTCGGTGGCGGCGCTGTTTGAGTGGGCGATGGTGCTGGGGCTAATCAGCGTCGCTGAGACCGCTACCCGCGAGGTCTCGTTGCTGACCTCACACGAATCCGAGGAGTAATCGCGCGCGGGCGCCTGTGCAACGTTCATCAGGACCGCACATCGCGGAGGGGCTCATGTGGTGGCCAATCGGTCCCTATGGCACGATGATGGCGGTTATACTGCTCTCGACCATCCCACTGCGCAACCTCCTGACCCGTGACGAGCCTGACAAGCGCCTAGCGTTATCCGAACTTCCAGCTGAGATTAGGGCCAAGGGATACCACTGGCATATCTCTCTCTACGTGGTGATGTACCTCTACAAATTCCTAATCGACCAGCACAATGAGTCGATGAAGGCAAGGGTTGGAGGTTACACTCATTGGGTGCACGGGCTTGAGGGCGATTTCACGCTGTGGGCCCAGGAGGCCTTCCGAAGCGACCTATTGACCGATGTCCTGTCGTTCCACTACCTGTTCGTGTATCTGTTCATCATCTGGTTCTCGCCGATGTATTTCATCCTAGTACGAGACCACGTCATGGCCGACAAAGCAGCCCTCAATTATCTGGTAATCTACCTGCTCGCAGTACCTCTCTACCTGTTCTTCAATGTCGAGGTGACATCCTCTCACATTCCTGGAATGGATGCACTTCTATACCACGATAACTGGTTCATCGAGTTCGTCACAAATAACGATCCAATGGACAACGGAGTTCCTAGTTTGCACTTCGGACTGCCCGTTGGACTTCTAATTCTAAACCGACTCCATGTGAGGGATTTGGGAATCAGCATCAAGGAATGGCGGCACCGGGAATTTGACCTCTTCATCCAACTAAATCTGATAATCTACTTCTTCTCAATCCAGTACTTAGGCATTCACTGGATTCTGGACATCATTCCCGGTGTCTTACTCGCAGCAATCTGTGCGATGTTCGTCCACGCATGGCAGCCGCGGATTCGCGCTCGGCCTGAGAACGGCTGGAAGTCGCTGATTCCTGCAAAGCGCTCTCTGACCACAGCCGTGGTGTTCGCGCTGCTGTGCACCGCGGTCCTCGCCACAGTTGCAGTCGACGGCCCGGGTACCGACGAGGACATCCCGAACATGCGGCTAGGCCCCGGAGATGTGAACATCGACACCATCGAGGTACACAGTCTATGGGACCCGGTGAGAGTGGAGGTTAGCAACGTCGGTGAGCACCATGTTCATGCAATCATCTTGCACCGTAGCCTAGTCGTCGAACATGTAGACAGAGGCACTGTTGACTGGGAATCTATTGTCAGTTCGCTTTCCCCGAATGAATTCCAAGATTTGATTATAGATCCAGGGCAGAGTTGGGAAACAGAGGTTTCAACTCCCTCTATATTCGACACCCACTTAGTCCTAGTCAAATCTGCGTATGACGGAGATTTTTCTGAGATTAGGATTACGATGCACTATGTCGACGACGAACTCATCTGGAGCGCGCTGCTTCTGTCCGTGCCAGCATTCCTCATTACTGGTCTTGTCATTGAACAGGCAACGCGCCGTTCAGAGGATGAAGTGGGCGAACAGTCCTCCGATGAAGAGTCCTGATACCGCTCCTAGGCCAATCCAGGTGCCGACCCGGAATGCTGGGAAGTTGTGCTTCCAAGCGTACATCGACTGAAATATCCAGAACAATATGACGGGGACAAACCATACGTAGAAGGCAAGCTGAGGTAGGAATGCCAGCAGCATCCCTACGTTTGCCCCTACAATCAATTCGGTACTTCCTCCTGCTGGCTCCGGAGCAAAGTGCAGGAGCACGCTCGCGACGACCAGTCCCACAAACGGAGTGCCCAGATCCCAGTCGAACAGTCTAGGCACGCCCTCGACGATGTGAGGTATGCATGCGAAGGCGAAACCGACTAGGCTCGGAACGGCAACGGGCCACAGTGGCGCCTCCTCCCACTTCATGTCGATGCGGCTATTGCACACCCCCATGAAGGCTGCGAGTTCTTCCGGAAGGTTTTCTTTAGATTTTTCACCTCAGGTTAACATGGCAAAGGGAAAAATCGTACTTGGATGCCTTGCACCTCACCCTCCACATGTTGTCTACGCGGAGAATCCCGAGCAGAACGAACCGTTCTCCGAGGGTGGCTGGGAGGCTCTGCGTTGGGGCTATCACAGTCTGGCTCGCAAGCTGAAGGGAATCGACTACGACTGCATCGTCGTCCTGACTCCGCACTGGCAGACCTACGTGGGCACCCACTTCCTCGGACTCGAGCGCTTCCAGAACATCAGCGTAGACCCAATCTTCCCTAACCTGTTCAGATTCAATCACGACATCACAGTCGACGTCGAGATGGCCGAGGCCATGCACGACGCTGCTGCCGAGGCTGGAATCATAACCAAAATGATGCGAAACCCAGACTTCAGGATCGACTACGGCACCATCGTGAGTTGCCACATGCTCAATCCTGATTGGGACAAGCCGATAGTGACCATTAGCAGCAATCGCTCAACGCATTATTACTCGAATGAGGTAATGAACGAGCAGGCCACTGCATTGGGAGATGCCGCGATGAAGGCAATCGAAGCTAGCGGTAAGAAAGTCGTATTGGTAGCCAGTCACTCACTATCACACAGGCACTTCGTGACCGAGGCCCCGCTGCCCGAGGACATGAGCCGCGAGCACATCTACAATCACAGCCAGTATGTCTGGGACATGAAACTCATCGACCACTTTAGGAGGGGAGAAATGCAGGAGGTAATCGACGTGCTGCCCGAAATGATCGAGCAGACGATGGCTGAGGCAGAGGGCGGCGGTCTGACCTGGATGATGGCCGCGATGGGCATGCCCGATTACCCCGCGGAGATTTATGGCTACCAATCTGTTATTGGGACAGGTAACGCAATCGCGGCTTGGGATCCCAATGAAGCCACGCGCCAGTTGATTCTCTGAGGTGATTGAATGAGTGAGGAACCTGAAATCGTACTTGGGCTGTACGTCCCCCCGCACCCGCACCCGCTACTCGCGCCGGAGCAGAACGAGGGATGGGGTCGGCTTCGAGATGCCTTCGATACCTGCCGCCAACGCATTGAGGAGAGCGATGCGGACCTGATGCTGATCTACTCGACCACTTGGCCTAGCATCGTTGGGCACCAGATACAGGCCCACCCTAAACCGGTATTCACCCACGTCGACGACGACTTCCACTTCCTCGGCTCGATGCCATACGAGTTCCACATGGACGCAGAGTACGCAGAGTGCTACAAGGAGGCTTGCGAGGCTCGTGGCCTGCATGCGCGCACGGTAGCCTACGACGGCTTCCCCATCGACACGGGCTCGGTGGTCGCTCTCAAACTGCTAAATCCTGACAACCGGATTCCAGCCTGCATCGTCTCAAGCAATGTGTATTCCAATCGCGCCGAGCAGATAGTGCTCGGAAAGGCGGCGCGCGACGCCATGTCAAAGCTCGGCAAGAAGGTCGTAGTTGTGGTGGTGGCAAGCCTTTCCAACAGGATGTTCACCGAGCACATCGACCCCTCCGACGACAGAATACACTCGGCCAAGGATGATGAGTGGAACCGCAAGATACTGGAGTTCTTCGACAACGGCCGACTTGAGGACATCAGCCAGTTGAGTCGCGACATCCAGGGTCAAATCAGAGTCAGCAAGGTCGTAGCTTACAAACCGGCATGGTGGATGGCCGCGACTATGGGGCAACACAACAACTACGATGGCGAGGTGCTGGCCTACGAGGCCCTGCACGGAGCCGGCGGGGCGGTGATTCAACTCACCCCGGCCAAGGGCGGGGTTGGCGACAAGGAGTTTGACGAGGACGATGTGGAGTACTACCACGGTGACCGCAGCGTGCTTGACAAGGGGATGATATGATGTCGCACGATAATCATCCAGAAGAGGAAGAAGAAGATTCCAGTATCATCGAGGAAATCGTCGATATCGGCGAAGGCGCACTGAGCAAGGGTGCTGAAATCATTGGCACTGCAGCAGGACTAGCTGTAGGTGGGCCTGTGGGTGCAGTCGTTGGAGGGGTTGCCGGTAAGACGGCGGTTAGCAAGCTGATGGGTGATAACGGTCCGTTCATCACCGATGAAGGCCCCTCGGCAGTTGGCGCCTACCCTCACCTGTACAAGGCCGGAGACCTGCTGTTCGTCAGTGGCATGGGCCCCCGCACTCCCGACACCAACGAGATTCCCGGAGGCCCTGTTAAGGATGCAGACGGTAACACACTGGACTACGACATACGCGCGCAGACTCATTCAGTCATCAATAACGTGCGAGTGATTCTCGAGGCGCATGGCTCTAGCCTCGACAACGTGGTCGACATCTTGGTGTTCCTCATCGACATGGAGCGCGACTTCCCGGACTACAACGAGGTCTATTCGCACTACTTCGAAGATATCCTGCCCGCGCGCACTACTGTGGCAGTAGAGGCCCTACCCACCTCCATAGCAATCGAGCTAAAGGTCATCGCCAAGGCCTGATGCCGGGAAAAGGTTAGTCACCTTTGACCACTACTTCGTCTCGTGGAGACAATCAATTGCAAGCATGTTGAACAGGGTCGCCCCGGGCAAGAGCCAAACGGCAAGGCTTGCAGGAGAGTCGCATTCAGGAACTTGTTCTACTGCCACGCCCACAGGCATTTGTATCCAGACGCGGAGACTAGGACGGAATACGAGAAGAGACGGAAGACACTTTCAGAGGAAGACCCCGACTACGAACCTCAGGTAATGAAGGCGCTGCCCGAGGATCCCGAGCCTCGCACCGACCCGGCTCCAGAACAGGAGCCTCGCCCCTTGCCACCGGACTGGGACGAGTTACAGGAGGAAGGAGGATGGTGGGATACAGCGTTGGTCGACGCGACCCCCGAGGAGAGGAAGAAGGAGGCCCTTGCGAATGCGGAGGTAGCCAAACGTTCACTGAAGGCCGAGGAGATCTACACAGTCGCATCTTTGGGAGGCGAAGTTACTGACGAGATGTTCGGCAAGGACTTGTCTTCTTCAATAATAATGGGTGGCATCAAGGGAGCTGGCCTTTTGCTAGCAATTCCATTTCTTCCAGTAATCATGCTGTTCCTACTAGCAGCGGTGGCGGGTGGTAATGTTGGCTCAGGAGGCGGTGATGTTGCAACAGAAATTATTTCGTCATTGTCAGAATCGCTTTGGAAACCTCCTATTTTCGCAATTTTCATCTCAGGGGGTACACTTCTTGGCTTCACTGACCACAGAAAGCGCACGGAAGCCCTGACTAAGGGGGAGGCAGATTTCATTGCCGCCTTTCCAAGGGCCCCTGATGGATTCTTGATTGGCAGTCAGGAAGAGACCTGATTTTCTATGTCCTCAGAAGCGCACCAAGTCGGCGCTGTCAGCGGGTTGCAGCGGCTGGGCGTTCCATTGGGAATCGCAATCCAGTAGTCCATCCCGTCAACCGGGCCGGGGTAGTCTGTGGAGATCGTGTGGGCCCCTGCGGCCAGTGCGGCCTCGAAGCGGGTGGTGTCGTTGTCATCAGGCTCTTCGCCGCCGCTGTCCGCGCGAGTGCGTACGATGTAGCCCTCGGTGACCAGCCGGGATATGTCCTCGCCGCTGCCAATGGGGTCGGTAAGCGAGAAAATGGCGGCCTCGTCGCTGCCCTCGTCCGAGAGCGTGAACATCAGAGCGCCTGCGAGGCCAGGGTGGTCGTCCAGATACAGGTCGCGCATGTCTCCACCGGCGAGCAGCACGAAGATGGCCTTACCTCGACTCTCCTCGAGCAGCGGCCAACCGTCAGTCAGGACACCCTCGTTGAGGGTAGGCCATTCACCGCGCACATCATCGGGGGCGATGGTCCGATTCCTCGGCCAGAACTCGGCAATCTCGTCCTCGATGTCCTCGAGTATCCCTGACAACTCCACGGTGGTGGTGATGTCGACTGCCTGCTCGGGCCAGTCCTTGGGCTCAATCCAGATCATCAACGGGTGGTGCTGGTCGTTGGCCTCGGACCACGCCAGAAGGGTCTCGAGGCAGTTCTGGAAGGTCGGGCATGTGGTGCCCGAGTCGTACTGGTTGTGGTACACCCTCAGCCCCTCTCGCACGTCCCACCAGACGTCGATTTCGAACTGCCTGACTCCGAGTTGTGAGGCTTGAACGTCAAGAGGTTCGTGGGTGTACATGTATTCGCGAGTCGGTGATACGATGGGCTCGATGTGGTACGAGTTGTGAGTCCCTTCCATCTGTATGTGATTAAGCCTCAAAGGCTCTTTCTCAGGCTCATCTCCAAACAAAACTCCCCCGTTCCCGATACCGAGGCAGCCGCTCAGCGGGGCGAGCAGCAGCATGATTGCCAGAATACCTTGCAGAAGCCTCATTTTCAGTCTTCCAGAGGGTGTGTCAAGGATGAAGGATTCGGCGGGCGAACCTTCAACAACGGCCAAGATTCGGGCAAACCATGCGTCCAGTAGGTCCAAGGGACCTAGTAGGCATTGTCCTGCAGCCAATTGAAGCGGTCTCCAGCACTCTAGAGCGCAAATTGGGACTATTCTCGGTGATTATCATCTCGCTCTCAGCGATGATTGGAAGCGGACTGTTTGTACTTCCGTCCCTCGCCTATGCTATGGTCGGAGGAGGGGTATGGCTGGCCTATGTCTTCGCCGCTCTTGTGGTCATCCCGGGGGCAATCAGCCAGAGCGAGTTGGCCTCGGCCATGCCGACCTCGGGCGGCTCCTTCGTTTTCATTGAGAGAACATTCGGGCCCATGTTCGGGACCATCGCCGGGCTCGGCCTTTGGGCATCGTTCCTACTCAAGGCCGCCTTCGCTCTGATTGGATTCTCAGCTTACCTGATGTTCGTGCAGGAGTACCTCGGGACCGATGTCACTGCCATCCAGGCAGCTCTCAGTTTACTGGTGCTGGTAGTCATCATCAATACTCTCGGTATGAAGAGGATAAAGGCGGTACAGACGCCCATCGTCACCCTATCCATTCTCATGCTAGTTGGACTCACCATCTGGGCTAACGTCTCCGGAGATGCGGACTACTCGAAGGCACGCCCAGTGCTGCAGAGCACGAGCGACTGGACGAGGATGGGCGAAGCCGCCGCCTTCGTTCTAGTATCCTATGCCGGGGTGGCCAAGGTAGCGGCCATCGGGGGGGAGATCAAGAATCCTGGTAGGAATCTGCCCGGGGGAATCATGACCTCCCTTGGGATAGGGGCCGTGCTCTATGCAGTGCTAGTCGCGACAATGGTCGCTGTGATTCCGCACGAGGCATTCTTCGATTCGAATGGTCATGCCATCGAGGACCCCGTCCGCGCCTTCGCTGAGGTCGTGGGAGGTAGCGACGTGGCGATTTTCGCCGCAGTCGTTGCCATTCTAACGATGACATCGATGTCACTGGCAGGGATACTTGCTGCATCGCGCTACCTGTTCGCCATGTCCCGAGACAACCTGCTGCCTGATATGTTCGAGGACGTTCATCCTCGATACGAGACGCCACACATTGCCATAATCGTCACCGGAGTGGCGATGGCCGTCGCACTGCTCACCATAGACGTACATCAGGTCGCCGAGTACGCCTCAGGATTCCAGATAATGGTGTACGTGCTGATGTCCATGTCCGTTCTAGTCCTCAGGAAGGCCACGCCCTCTCACGCTTGGTATCGGCCCGAGTACAACGCTCCGCTACGCCCCTTCCTACAGTGGTTCGGGATTATCTCTGGAAGTTTGCTGCTCTACTTCATGGGGGTGGAGGCCATCATCGGTGCTGTGTCCGCAGCCATCGTTGGTTTGTTGATCTATCAGGGCTACGGCAAGAAGCACCAAAGCCACAAGATTTCGCCGTGGGAGACCTTCAAAATGATGTCCTCCGACCCCTATCGAGCCGAATCGCGTCGACGCGCATCCGCATTCTTCGCCGCTGACACTTGGGGCAACAAACTGCTGACTCTCAGGCAGTTCATGTCCTGCGTAGACGCCTTGGGGCTGGATTACGGCGACACCGACAATCTGCGCGACTACTTCCACGCCGCAGACGAGAACGGCGACGGCTTGATTCACCTTGAGCAGTACCTAATGGCTCTCGAGACAATGGCTTCCGACGAGGGATGAAGCAGGCGAGTGGTTGAAGGCGTCAATAGCCCTCGCCGCACTCCCAGAGGGAGTGCCATGGTTTCCAGCCGAGCGAGGAAGGTCACCACTCAGACCTTGCAGAAGATGAAACAATCTGGCGAGAAGATTGCCATGCTAACTGCATACGACTACTCTCTAGCTCGTCTCGTGGATGGCGCTGGAATAGACGTAATTCTCGTTGGCGACTCTGCCTCGAACGTGATGGCAGGAAACGAGACCACAGTGCCGATTACCCTCGACCACATGATTTACCACGCCCAGTGTGTGATCAACGGTGTCGACAGGGCACTGGTCGTCGTCGACATGCCGTTTGGCTCGTATCAGGGCGATTCCAAGACTGCGTTGGACTCGGCCATCCGCATAATGAAGGAATCTGGCGGACACGCTGTCAAGCTCGAAGGAGGAGTCGAGGTCTGCGAGTCGGTCAAGCGTATCGTCGAGGCCGGCATCCCTGTGATGGGCCATCTCGGACTGACTCCACAATCAATCTACAAGTTTGGTACCTACTCGGTGAGGGCTAAGGAAGAGGCCGAGGCGACTAGGCTTATCGAGGACGCCAAAGCACTCGAGGAGGCAGGATGCTTCTCGGTGGTCTTCGAGAAGATTCCATCAGAGTTGGCCAAGCAAGCCAGCGAGTCACTGACCATTCCTACCATTGGTATCGGTGCTGGCTCGGACTGCGACGGACAGGTACTGGTGCTGCACGACATGCTAGGTATCACCAAGGATTTCTCACCGAGGTTCTTGAGGAGATATGCCGACCTCGGGAGCATCATCGAGGCAGCGGTGAGTCAGTATGTGGAGGACGTCCGCAGTGTGGATTTCCCGAACGACGAAGAGAGGTATTGAGCAGGGGCGCGGCGCGCCTCGCACAACATTCAAGGACACTCGCATCAGGATGAGGAAGGATTGTCATGAGCGAGTTGTGGGTAGAACGCCATCGTCCGCAGACCGTGGGCGACATCAAGGGTCAGCGTGCGGTGGTTGACCGACTCAAGGCGTACGCCGAGATGCGCAGCTTTCCTCACCTCTTACTCTCAGGTCCTCCGGGCACCGGCAAGACGACCGCGGCCCTAGCACTGACTCGCGATGTGTTCGGTGAGGACTACAGGATGAACCTCCTAGAGATGAACGCCAGTGACGAGCGCAAACTCGAGTCCATCCGAACCAAGGTCAAGCAGTTCGCCAAGACAGCACCATCGCCAGGTACCTCGTTCAAGGTCATCTTTCTCGACGAGGCCGACGCCCTCACACCTGACGCTCAGGGCGCGCTACGCCGAATCATGGAGCAAAACTCGCAGACCTGCAGATTCATCTTGTCGTGCAACTACTCGTCGAAGATCATCGAACCCATCCAGTCGCGCTGCGCGGTGTTCCGCTTCCGTCCGCTGGCTGAGGACCAGGTCCTCGAGATGATTAGCTCGGTTGCTGAGTCAGAGGGCATCAACCTCGACGACGAGGCCGCCGTTGCAATAGCCCACGTCAGCCTAGGAGACCTGCGCAAGGCCATCACCTCGCTGCAGGTCGCCGCATCACTCGACTCCAACGTTACTCGCGACCTCGTCTACGAGACCACGGCGACTGCCCCGCCCGAGGAGCTGCACGGCTACATCCTTGCATGCAAGGAGGACGGCTTCCAACCGGCCCGGCGTAGGCTCAAGGAATTACTCGACAGATTCGGTCTGGCCGGAACCGACCTCGTCAATCAGATGCACCGCGAACTTGGCTCAATCTCGTTCCTTGACGAGGCTCAGAAGCTGGCGGTCACCGAGGCGATGGCCGAGTGCGACTTCCGGATGGTCGAGGGTGGCGGCGAATCCCTTCAGTTGGATGCGATGACAGCGAGGATTTGCTCGCTCATCGGGTCCTAGACGACCCGAACGATGTTGATGGTGTAGACTACGTCCCAGACGTTCTGCTCCCACGGATCGCCCACTTCACTGAGATTGATGCGAACCTCGTAGTCGCCCAGATCCATGCCAGAGATGTCCCATGCCAGCCCCACGTCTTCGGACCTTGAAGCGACCTTAGGCCCCAATACGTCGCCAGTTAGCGTGTTCTTATGGTCCCCTCGAGTCCAGTTTTCGACCTCGTCGAATCGTACTTGGGCCTCACTCAGTTCACCAACAGCACCATTCGACAGATTGGCAATCATCTCGCCACGGTACCATATGCTGGCAGTCATAATCGCGGTTTCGGCATCCACGTTGTCGCGCACTGACATTCCGAGGACGACGTCGATAGTGTCCTGATTAGTCTCGAGGTAGTAGGTGCCCTTGCTCCATCTGGCGTCAACGACAGCATCGTTGGTCTCGATGTCGAGCCCTCCGGAGATAGTCGGCGCGGCGATGTCGCCCAAGGGTGGGTTGGCCAGTATGAATGATAGGGCGATGAACGAGAAGAAGTAGAGGAATCCGGCACGGAACCAGTTGCCTAAGGTGAAGATCTCGTAGTAATCACTCGGGACCATTATCTTGTGCAGCGACGGGATGGTGACAATCAGCAGCATTGGCAGCAGCCACAGAGCTCTCGTAGGCTCGGTCAAAGTGGGCATGAAGATGTAGCGCATGAACATACAAACAGACAGTCCGTAGATGATGACAATCCACATCGAGTACGCCTCAGCCGTCTCCTTCTTGGCAACCGCAACGGGGTCGAAAGGCTCGAGCACGCGGCTCTGCTTCTCCTTCTCCTTATCCTCCTCGCTCTTCTTGCGACGCTTGCTCCCGTAGGCGCTCGCGCGCATCGCACTGTCAACATCGACCATGGAATCCAGTCACCGGCGGGAGTGGTGCGCAAATCAACCCTACGTGTGAGCAGCCGTGCAAATTTGAACCAATATTAGGTGAGAACGCTCAAAAAAGGATTCCCGG
>Ga0207990_1000778_pt1 | contig 17785 bp, 12 predicted proteins | sample ETNtaG_8_FD_185780 | JGI IMG/M metagenome (GOLD analysis project Ga0207990, IMG submission 185780) | Marine microbial and viral communities from oxygen minimum zone, Eastern Pacific Ocean - ETNP201406SV75 (SPAdes) (version 2) | ecosystem: Environmental > Aquatic > Marine > Oceanic ...
AAATTTACTACATATTTATAGGCCGGGTGAAAATCGGAAAATATTAAAAAAATGTTGGGATTCCTTATTGAAAAAGGGTATAGTTGTGGTTCAGGAGTTTGTCTTAAACTCTGCAAAGACACAACCACTTTTTGGTACGCTTTTCAGCCTGAATATGTTGATGGGAACACATAGGGGCTCATCTTATTCATATGCTGAAATGAAGGAGTGGCTCAAGGATGTGGGGTTTAAAAATGTAAAAAGAGTTAATCTGGAACTGGATTCAGGCTTAATTATTGGGCATAAGCCATAAATACAATTTAAGGAGAGTTGGTAATGTATAAGAAGATTGTCGTGCCGGTTATGTTGATACTTTTCATTTTGCAAACCAGCAACTTGCTGTTTGCGAATGAAAATACAGAGGCGAAGGCAGAGATAGGAGTTAAGGTAGAAGACAGTACTGTTGCTACAGCAGAAACTGAAGTAAAGTCAGAAGAAGATACCGAAGCTGTAACGGAGCCAGGGGATGAAGTTGTTGCTACTGTAAATGGTGAAGAAATATTTCGCAAAGAACTTGATAGAAGACTGGGTGTTCTTAAACGTATGAATCAGGAAGTGACGCGTGCTGTTCAAATAGAGGTAATAAATCAGTTAACTAAGAAAGAGCTGCTTAAACAATTTGTTGAAGGTCAGGACATCGTCGTAAGTGAAGGAGAGGTGCAGGGAGAGTTGGAAAAGATCAAGTATTTTCTGAGATCCAATCCGAATGATAGCGAAAAGTCGCTGGGAGAGATTTTGGAAACTCAGGGTTCCAATATTGGTGAACTCGAAGATGAGATAAGAAGGACTCTGGCTTTGAGCAAATATTTGGATCAAAGGGTTGGCGATGACGAAAAAAGCAGTTATTTTGAAGCGAATAAGAACGCCTTTAATGGTGAAAAGGTAAAAGCAAGGCATGTCTTAATTGATACAACTAAGCTGAAAACAGACGCAGAACTTAAACAGGCAAAGCAGAAGATTGAAGAGATAAAGAAGGAAATAGATAATGGTGCGGACTTTGAGAAAACTGCAAAGAAATACTCAACCTGTCCTTCTGCTGAAAATGGGGGTGATATAGGTTTCTTTCAAAGAAAGGGTTCTATAGTGGAAGAGTTTGCTGAAGCTGCTTTCTCAATGAAAGTCGGAGAAATCAGTGAACCGGTAAAAACGCAATTTGGTTATCATATAATTAAGGTCACTGGTAAGGAAGAGGGAAAAGATGTCAGTTATGAAGATGTTGCAGACATGGTTGATTTTGTTTATTTGCAAATAAAGACCGAAGCCCTTCTGAAGGGACTTTATGAAAAAGCAGAGATTGAAATAACTTTATAAGTAGATGGGCGATTACGGGTCTTTTGTTTTCCTGTAAATTTCCGGGAGTTTTTTTATTAAAACCTGGATTCTTTTTTCAAGTGTATGTGGTTTTGCAGGTGATCCCCAGACTACAGATCCTGCCTCTAAGCTCTTATAAACATCAGAAGCCGCACCAATAATACAATTATCTCCAATTTCTATATTATCAATAAAGCTTGCATTTGCTGCGATCATTACATTCTTACCTATCTTTGTGCCTCCGGAAATTTTCGCATATGCAATTAACATAGTGTCCTCACCTATAAAGACATTATGAGCAATGTGGGAATGGTTGTCTATTTTGACACCGGAGCTTATAACGGTTTTATCAAGTGCTGAACGTGCAATAGTGACGTTTGATCCAATCGCTACATCATCTCCGATCTCAATAGTTCCTACTTGAGGAATCTTTACGTGCTTACCCTTTATTTGAAGATATCCAAAACCGTCGTCACCAATATTTGTGCCGGATTGGATTGCTACGCGGTTACCTATTGTAACTTCTTCTCTGATTGTAACGTTTGGGTATATTGTTGAATCATCACCAATTTTGCAGTTTGTGCCTATAAAGGTATTGGGGTATATGGTTACATTATTACCTATTTGTGTATTTTCGCCAATGACTACGTTTGCTCCAATAGATACATCACTGCCAATGGAAGAGTCTTTTGAAATTGTTGCTGATGGATGAATAGTGCGTGGCTGTTGCTGTTTAATGTCTGAAACAACCTTAAGTAGTTTAATAAATGCCAGGAAAGGATTGTCGACAATGATTAGTGTTTTCTTTGTTTCCTCTATCGGCCTGTGTGCTACAACTGCAGAGGCCTTTGTTTCTAATACTTTGCTTACAAACTTTTCATTTTTGATAAAGCTTATGTCGCCTTCATCTGAATTCTCAATGCTGGACACACCCGTGATGATCAGGTCTTTGTCTCCCAGCACCTTGCCGCCGATAATTTCGTTAATTTGTTTTATGGTAAATTCCACAAAAAGATATTCCTTTCTTGTCAGTGGAAATGTTATACTCGATACGAGTAAGATTTAGTTTATATCACACGAGTGCATGTGCTGTCAAACTGAACTTTCGTGTTGACAATAGACTAAGATGGAAATAGTATTCTAAAAGAAGTATTTGTACCTTTAATCCTCGTTGGTGATTTCGAACAAAACTATTACAGTTAACCTTGATATTTGAAATTATTTGATCCTGCTATGATAAAATCTGAGACCGCTGATTGTACGAATAAGGAGAAAATGGAATTGTTGTGTGATGAAAGTGTTAAATTAGGCGCAACTATTTCCAAAATAGTTTCCACGAAGAGTATTGTAGTGGAGCCCTGGGTTCAGTTGAAATGCCGTTTTGGTTGCTCAAAATATGGCAAATATAAGACCTGTCCGCCACATACGCCAACGTATAAAGAAACTCAGGAATTGATGAATTGTTATGAGAGTGCCATTCTGATAGAAGGTCAGCCGCCTGCAAAACAATTTGAAGAAATGCTTCTCCATATTGAACACAAGGCAAATTTTGCAGGGTTTTATAAGGCCTTTGCTCTAAATGCGGGGCCGTGTCCGCTTTGTACTACATGCGATGTAGATGGTACCTGTGTAATGCCGAAAGAGGCAAGGCCGTCAATGGAGGCATGTGGTATAGACGTCTTTAAGACTGTTCGCAATAATGGTTTTGAAATAAAATTTCTGGAACATAAAAACGAATATGTTAAATATTTCGGTTTACTTTTACTTGATTAATTTGGGAATTTAATATGTGTGGGATTGTTGGTTATATTGGAGAAAACAAAGCCAGGCCGGTACTCATGAATGGAATAAGAAGGCTTGAGTACAGGGGGTACGATTCTGCCGGGATTTCCATTATAAATGATAACAAAATGGTTTCTGAGAGATCAGTAGGGTTTGTTGATGAATTGGAGAAAAAGTTAAACGGTAAATTTGATGAGGGCACTTTAGGCATAGTTCATACCCGATGGGCTACACACGGAGCACCGACAGTAGAAAATGCCCATCCACATTGTGATTGTACAGGGAACATTTCAATTGTTCACAATGGTATAATTGAGAATTATAACTATCTGAAGGCAAAACTGGAGAAGGAAGGACATATATTTAAAAGTGAGACAGATTCGGAGGTAATTGCTCATCTTATTGAAAGTCATTTTGAAGGGGAGCTGGAAGATGCCGTAAGGAGAGCGTTGAAGGAAGTTAATGGTGCTTATGGTCTGGCTATAATCAGTCTGGACGATCCTGATAAATTGATTGCCGCAAGGCGTGGGAGTCCGTTGATAGTAGGTATAGGCAAGAGAGAGCATTTTATCACTTCAGATGTCGCTGCTATTTTAGAATATACAAAAGAGGTTGTTTACCTGGACGATAATGAGATTGCTGTATTGACAAGGGAAAAAATGGAAACGACTGATATTGACAACGTGCAGATATTAAAGAGTATTGATGCGGTTCAATGGAATCTTGATAAGACAGAAAAGGGCGGATACGAGCATTTTATGCTTAAAGAAATTTATGAGCAGCCGCAATCTTTACGTGATGCAATGTTGGGTAGATTTGAGAAGGATAGTAATCTCGTACATCTTGGAGGATTAAAAGAAAAGGAAGACATTCTACGAGATGTCAGGCGTATTATAATAGCGGCATGTGGTACCTCCTGGAATGCAGGGCTTATTGGGGAGTATATGATAGAGGAGCATTTGGGAATACCGGTTGAGGTGGAGTACGCTTCAGAATTCAGGTATAGAAACCCTATTATTGAAGAGGGGACTATGGTATTGGTGATAAGCCAATCTGGCGAGACTGCTGACACACTTGCCGCAATGCAAGAGGCTAAAAAGAAAGGTGCAGTAATTTTATCGATCTGTAATGTGGTTGGGAGCAGCATTGCCAGGGAATCGGATGGTGGTATTTTTCTTCATGCCGGTCCTGAGATTGGTGTCGCATCGACAAAGGCATTTACTTCGCAAATTGCCGTTCTATTCCTACTAACTCTCTTCCTGGCACGAGTAAGAGGAAAGAAAGAAGTTTTGAGCAGTGATTTGGCAAATAAGTTGAGAGAGATCCCCGGGCAGGTTCAGCAAATCCTTGATGGAAAAGACCAAATAATCAAGATTGCGCAACTTTATGGTGATAGTAATAATTTTCTTTATTTGGGGAGAGGTTACAATTACCCTGTGGCCCTGGAAGGAGCACTTAAGCTAAAGGAGATATCCTACATACATGCAGAAGGTTATCCTGCAGCAGAGATGAAACATGGGCCAATAGCGCTTATAGATAAGAATATGCCTGTTGTATTTATCGCTACCACGGATAGGGTGTACGCCAAGGTCTTAAGTAATATTGAAGAGGTGCGTACTCGTGGTGGTAAAGTAATCGCTATCGCAAATGAGCAAAATAATGAGATCTCTGAAATGGTGGATCATGTTCTTTACATACCTGAAACAATTGATGCATTAACTCCAATCTTATCTGTGATTCCACTTCAATTATTAGCTTACCACATTGCGGTGATGAGAGGATGCGATGTTGATAAGCCTCGCAACCTGGCTAAGAGTGTAACAGTGGAGTAGTCAATTATCGTGCAACTTTCTTTCCGCCTCAGTTAAAGCAAAAATAGCCTTGAATACTTTTTCTCCGTTACGTGTCATTTTCTTGTCTCGCCTTTCCATCATTCGCCTGGCTACCTGTAAATCTCTTTTTACGTCGTAGTCTCTTGTAGCGTTGTCTGAATACCATGAGAAGGATGGTGTGAATTTAGGAGGCGTACGTGTCATAAGTATGTTGCAGGCAAACCCTATAATACTTCCGGTTGTAAACTTTGTGTTTATGGCGGTTTTTGTATGGTCTCCCATTATCATCCCCAAAAAAGTTTGACCGGTATCAATTACTTTATCAAACATTTGTACCTTAACAGTTCCATATGTATTTGTAAGATTACTGTTTACTGTGCCGGCTCCCAGGTTAACCCACGAACCTATATAAGAATCTCCAAGGAAACCATCATGTTGTTTGTTGGAGTAGTCTTGAATTATGGTATTTACAATCTCCCCGCCTACTTTACTGACCTTTCCAATGTTTGCCCCTGCCAGGATTCTTGAAAGGGGTTGAATGACGACATTGTCTCCAACAAATACCGGGCCTTCAATCACTGAATTCGAAGATATTCTGACATTATTGCCAATGTATATTGGGCCATTTTCTGCATCGAGAACGCAACCTGGCTTTATTACAGTATTCTTCCCCGTGAAAATTTGAGAATCCTTAATCATGTGGACTCCCTCGTGTATTACTGCCCGTATTAGTCCGTCTTTAATGTGTGACGTAAAGTCAGATTTAATCTGCTCTTTGTTGATATCAATCAAATCCCATGGGTAGCGTACAAGCCTTGCTTTGACCTTTTTAACATTAAATTTCTTTTTTAATTCATTTATAAAACCCTGATCTAAAAACTTTTCTGGAGTAAATGCACGACAGTTTTTAATGAGTAATCTTGCATATACTATTGTATTGTCCATAATTCCAATTTCTTCCTTTCCTGAAACAGAAATTGGTGTAGGCATCAAGAGTCTTCCGTTTACAAACAAACATCCTTTGTTATTATTTTTTATGTTATTTACACTGTAAGAATGGCTTTCACTGACTAAATTATTAAGATATTCTCTGCAAAAAAGATTAATTTCTGTATCCGGATATTGGAGAACAATTCGATCAAGAAAACTGTAAATCCCGCATCGCAGTTCATAAACAGGCCTGTTATAGGCCAGGGGGAGGAAATTCTGAAATGTTCCGTCTTCGAAAATACATATACTTTTCATTAAACACAGAATACTTTAAGGAGTTTTGATTGTCAAGGTGAATGGGGTTATATTTTTCTTGTAATAAATATTTGCCATTCTTATAATTACGCTGGTTATTCAAAGAATATCCTGTAATACTAAACAGAGTGTGAAAAAACCTGATGGATTGTTTTTTTTGTTTGAGTAAGTAGTTCTCGTAAAACTAAAATTGCATAGTAATGGAAAAGGTAAGATATGAGTTATAAAGCCTGGTTTCAGTGTTCTTCTGGTTGTGATGAACGCTATGAATTAAATGAGGTAATATACAATTGCAAAAAGTGTGGCGGCCTCCTGGAGGTACGGCATGATATTGAAAAGCTTAAACATCGTGGTCCTGAATCGTGGATGAGGCTTTTTGACGAGCGCAATAGAAGGACAAAATGGCCGTTCGGGAGTGCCGTTTGGGGAAAGAAAGAGATGGTCTGCCCAAATGTAGAGAATGACAACGTGGTATCACTCTATGAGGGTGGGAGCAATTTATTCTGGGCTGAACGTCTTGGTAATATCATTGGTACGGAGGACTTGTGGATTAAACAATGTGGTAACTCTCATACGGGATCGTTTAAGGATTTGGGTATGACAGTGTTGGTATCTATGGTTAAGCAGATGATTTCAGAGGGGAAGGACATAATGGGGGTTGCATGTGCCTCTACTGGTGATACTTCTGCCGCTCTGTCTGCTTATTCTGCTGCCGCTGGTATTCCTGCAATAGTGTTTTTGCCAAAGGATAAAGTTTCTACTGCGCAGTTAATTCAACCGATTGCCAACGGAGCTTTAACGCTTTCACTCGATACTGACTTTGACGGATGCATGGAAATAGTACAGAAGGTCTGCAGTGAGAACAATATTTACCTTGCCAATTCTATGAACTCTCTGAGGATTGAAGGGCAAAAGACTGTTAGTATTGAATTGGTACAACAACTTGACTGGGAAGTGCCTGACGTAGTTATTATTCCAGGTGGCAATCTGGGGAATGTCAGTGCCCTGGGCAAGGGTTTTCTTTTGATGAAGGAACTGGGCATGATTAACAGGCTTCCAAGGATTGTATGTGTGCAGGCTGCAAAGGCGAATCCGCTATATCAAAGTTATTTGAAGGGTTTTGAAGAATTCAAACCGATACGGGCGCAAAAAACACTGGCAAGTGCAATTCAGATAGGAAATCCGGTTAGTTTTAACAAAGCGGTTAAGATATTGAAGATGTTTAACGGCGTTGTAGAACAGGCGACAGAGGATGAACTGGCCAACGCTGCAGCGTTAGCTGATAGAACAGGTCTTTTTAATTGTCCGCACACGGGAGTTGCGTTAGCAGTATTGTTTAAACTCGTAGAAAGAAAGGAGATTAAAAAGGACGAGAGAATCGTAATTATATCAACTGCACATGGCTTGAAGTTTATAGATTTTAAAGTTAAATATCATGAGAACAAATTAGATGAAGTAGATTCACAGTATGCAAACACACCTATTGAACTTCCTCCTGAATATGATAAGGTGAAAAGGGCTATTCTTGATAAAATAACTGACTTTAGTTAGTCTTTTTACAAGTTTTTAAATGTCTAAAGCCCTACCGCTATGTCTTATATTTACTTCCTTCCCTTCATTCCTTGATGGTGTTCTTCAGTTTTGCATTGCCGGGCAGATTCCTCCCTTTGTTTTTTAGCATTATCTTGAGGGTGTTTTTCTAAATATTCTAAATATTTACGGTATAGCTCCTTGTCATTGTAGCTGGAACACTTTGAATTGTGCCATTTATCATGTGGTTCCTTGTAAATTGCACAGCGATCTCCAATATTTAATACACAGCCATGACATTTTCGCACAGGTTTACCTTTCCTATTCATTTTTGCTCCTTTATCTTCTATGCAGGTATTATCAAAATTAAATGTAACCACGGATTTGTCTCCTGACACACGTTATTGAGAAAATAAACAAACCAAAAACAGAAATTAAAAAATACTTTTATAAATTGCGTCTTTTATTGGCGAATCTCAAAGGGGGCAAGGTTAATTTTTCCTTTACCCATATAATAACTTATAATTTAATGTAAATCAAGCTGGTAGCCAATCAGGAATGTATAAATTGCTCTTAATTTTTAATAAAATACGGCTAAAAGTAAATACTTACTTAGAGCCAGTACTCGATAAATTTACAGCATTATGTTTGAGAATAAGCACTTATGTAAATTCCAATTTCCAAAGTGTCAGTAGTAGCAAAATTTGATTAAAATTGGGCAAATTATAAATTTTTGCTTGTCGTAAGAGTCTAATAAATAAAAGGGTTAACAAAACTCATCCACCCTGAATATCATTACATTGTCTTCAGTAGTGATGTGTCTTATCTGTAAATACAACAATGGCTTATGGCAATTGTTGTGATCGTGTATAACATATCTGGCATATTTTCTCCAAATTCTAATGTGCTTGACAAAAAACAGCATTTTCGTATAATTTTATTCATAGAGGCGAAAGGCAAAAAGGTAAAAAGTTTGAAAATAATCCATCATTAGGGTTTGTGAAAATGGATTTCTAACATACATCTTTTTCCTTCTAGTCTTTATTTACGACAATGATTTTCAGCTAAAGGAAGGAGTTATTAAATGATTCATTATAACTGTGATATGTGTGGAAAGTCACTGGTTCCTGAAGAAGACGATAGATATGTGGTAAAAATTGAAATATATGCTGCATGTGACTCTATGGAAGTTGATGATGATGATCTAATAGACGATTTTGAAGAAGATGACGAAGAAGAAGAGGAGGAGGAGGAAGTGGACAATATCGACCCCGAGGAGATGGACGGTGTTGAGTACAAGACTTTTCGTTATGATTTGTGTAGTAAGTGTCACAGTCGATATATGCAGGATCCTCTTTCGATTAACTCTATAAGGAGAGGCCGTTTCTCTGAAAATTAAATCCTTAGAGATTTCTAATAACCTTTTATGTAGAGCAGTGGGTTTTTGAGTGATTTTCATACAAGCTGTCTGCTTGCTTAATCACTCTGCGAACTGGAGGCAATAACAACCATTATCGTTACAAATTAATTACAATCTGTCAAACATAGTGGGCTTCGTTTCAAGGAAGGCATATTGTTTAGATTCATTCATACCATAATACCTCAACCCATTAGCACAGTACTCCACTTGACACAACTTTCTAATTTTGATATTTACAAATACAAAATAATTATTAATATTTACAATAATATGGGAATGACCATTACAGAGAAGATTATAGCCGAGCATTCTGACATTACAGAGATACGTGCCGGTCAATTTGTTTATGCAGATGTAGATATATGTCTGGGAAATGATATAACGGCACCAATTGCTATTGAACAATTTGAAACGCTTGATATAGACAAGGTTTTTAACCCTGACGGGATTGTTCTGGTCCCTGACCACTTTACTCCAAACAAGGATATTAAATCAGCTCAGAATGCTAAGCTTCTAAGAGAATTTGCGCAAAAACACCGAATAAAGAATTATTTCGAAGTAGGCAGGGTGGGAATCGAACACGCATTGCTGCCTGAGAAAGGAATAGTTGTCCCGGGTGATTTAGTTATTGGTGCAGATTCACACACATGTACGTACGGGGCTATGGGGATTTTTTCTACAGGTGTTGGAAGCACGGATTTAGCAGCATGTTATGCAACAGGAAAAGTGTGGCTTAAGGTGCCGGAAACCATAAAGTTTGTTTTTAATGGCGAGTTGAATAAATGGGTATCCGGTAAAGATTTGATTCTTTATGTTATAGGCCGGATTGGAGTTGATGGCGCCGGGTATAAAGCGATGGAATTCTCAGGACCAGTTATTACTGATTTGTCGATGGATGACCGTCTTGCAATGTGTAATATGGCAATAGAGGCTGGAGCAAAGAACGGGATTATTGAGCCGGATGATTGTACTGAAGAATACATAAATGACAGGGCTCAAAGGGAATATAAATTTTATACCAGTGATACTGATTGTGAATATCTTGGCATTCATGAGTACGATATCAGCTCACTTTCCCCTCAGGTTGCATTACCCAATCTACCTGAGAATACACGCCCGGTGGAAGAACTTTCTGATGTGCAAATTGATCAGGTTGTAATTGGTTCGTGTACTAATGGAAGAATTTCCGATTTAAGAGTAGCTGCTCAAATTCTTAAAGACAAAAAAATTGACCCTTCAGTACGTTTAATTATAATACCAGCTACACAGGACATATATTTAGAGGCTATAAAGGAAGGCTTAATAGAGATTTTCATTAATGCCGAGGGTGTTGTGTCAACACCAACCTGCGGTCCATGTCTTGGAGGGCATATGGGTATTCTGGCAGAGGGAGAACGTGCGTTATCTACTACAAATAGAAACTTTGCAGGCAGGATGGGTCATCCAGAATCTGAAATATATCTTTGCAATCCTGCAGTAGCAGCGGCTTCCGCTGTTACGGGGAAAATCACTCATCCTGAATTAATTGATTAATAATATGTATTCAATAAGATGTGGAAGAGTTGAAAAGGTTGATCGATATTCCCTCCCTTTCGGGAGGGTTCCAGTACTGGATTCCTTGCGAAAAGACCTCGGCGCCTTTTGTCCGGGGAAGCAAGGGTTATCATGTACATGAATGTTTGACATCTACAAGTTGTTGAGCAATTACTTAAAATTTATTAGTTTAGTATTGCATATTAAGCCTTTGAAGCAGGAGATTGACTAAATGATTAGAAGTTTAGAAAAGAATCCAGAAAAGAATCCACAAAAGAAGCAGAAGAAATATATAGGAATAGATATAGGTTCTGTAAGTGTAAAAGCTGCACTGATTGACGAAGACAAGGCCGTTCTGGAGAGCCATTATGTAAGGTCACATGGACAACCATTAGAGACGGTGCTGATTGTGCTTAAAGAAATTTTCAACAGGATTGAAATTGATGATATAGAGGGAATCGCTGCTACCGGATCTGGTGGTAAGCTGTTGGCCGACATAATAGACATAAGTTTTATTAACGAGATAGTTGCTCAAAGCACAGCAACATCAGTTTTGCATCCTGAAGTAAGGACGGTAATCGAAATAGGTGGTGAAGATTCAAAGCTGATAATGCTTGAGCCTGACGAAACAGGTGGCAACAGCTTGAAAGTGTCTGATTTTTCAATGAATACGATGTGTGCTGCAGGCACTGGATCATTTTTAGACCAGCAGTCAACGAGAATTGGGGTGTCCATAGAGGATGAATTTGGCAAAATGGCCTTAAAATCGAAAGCTCCTCCGAGGATAGCTGGAAGGTGTAGTGTATTTGCTAAATCTGACATGATTCATCTTCAACAGGTGGGAACAGAGATTCATGATATTGTGGCCGGCCTGTGCTATGCGCTTACAAGAAATTTCAAGAGTAACATTGGGAAAGGCAAAGAATTCGTAAAGCCTATAGCATTTCAAGGTGGTGTTGCGGCAAACTCTGGAATAGTCAAATCCTTTGAGGATATACTGGATTTGCGTGAAGGAGAGCTCATAATTCCCAAATACTTTAATACTATGGGAGCGATAGGGAGTGCACTGACGTTAATTGAGAAGAGTATACATTCTCCATTTAAAGGCTTTGAGGAAATCGATAGATATCTGAAGAATCGTAAAGGTAAAGACTCTAGTCTGAAAAAACTAAATTGTAATAACTATGATATTAATGTTAATAGACATATTTTGAAAAGCGCTAAGAAGGTTGAGGCTTATGTTGGTGTAGATGTTGGTTCCATCAGTACAAATGTAGTGGTTATTGCTGAGAACAGAGACGTTTTAGCCAGACGTTACCTTATGACGGCAGGCAAGCCTCTTGAGGCAGTGAGGCAGGGATTATTCGAAGTAGGAGAAGAGGTTGGTAAAAAGGTCATAATAAAGGGAGTTGGTGTAACCGGTTCAGGAAGATATCTCACTGGAGAGTTCATCGGTGCGGATATAGTCAAGAATGAGATAACTGCTCATGCGACAGCGGCTGCATTGGTTGATAAGAATGTAGATACAATCTTCGAAATAGGGGGGCAGGATTCAAAATATATAAGCCTGGAGCACGGGGCAATAGTTGATTTTACAATGAATAAAGTATGTGCTGCCGGAACAGGTTCATTTCTTGAAGAGCAATCTGAAAAGTTGGACGTCAATATTAAGCAGGAGTTTGGTAAGCGGGCGTTAGACTCGTGTTGCCCTTCTCAGCTTGGAGAGAGGTGTACAGTGTTTATGGAATCTGACCTCAACCACCATCAGCAGTTGGGGGTACCTAAGGATGATTTGCTGGCAGGGTTGAGTTACTCTATTGTGTTAAATTATATTAATCGTGTAGTCGAAAAAAGAAAGATCGGCGACACAATCTTCCTGCAGGGCGGAGTTGCCGCAAATCGCGGGGTTAAGGCGGCTTTTGAGAAAGTGACTGGACGACCCATTATAGTGCCGCCGCATCATGACGTTATGGGAGCAATAGGTTCTGCAATAATCTCCATGGACGAAAATACATGGGAAGAGTCAAGGTTTAAGGGATTCGATTTAAGTAATAGGAAGTATGAGGCGACGTCATTTGTTTGCAAGGATTGTTCGAACATATGTGAAATAAGAAAAGTGACAATAACCGGAGAATCGCCTCTCCATTACGGAAGCCGCTGCGGCAAGTTTGATGACGAAAAGAAGATAAAAAAGTCAAAGAATCTGCCCAGATTATTTTATGAGAGAAACCGTCAGTTGTACGGTCCTTATTATACAGATCGTAAAACTAAAAATACGATAAAGAAGAGTGGCGACAAAACTGAGTCACGAGGGCGCATAGGAATCCCACAGGCATCTACTTTTTTTGAATTATTTCCTATGTGGAGGACTTTTTTCACAGAATTAGGATTTGAGATAGTTATTTCTAAGAACACTAACCGAAGCATCATAAATAAAGGAATTGAATACGTAAACACAGAGACCTGTTTCCCTATAAAAGTGTCACACGGTCACGTTGTAGACATGCTTGACAAGGATATAGATTATCTATTCCTGCCCAGTGTGATCAATATGACCCATGAATCTTCTAATCTGACCCATTCTTATGCGTGCCCTTACATTCAGTGTCTTCCATATATCATTGGATCAGCGGTAGATCTCGAATCCCGGAAATTTAAACTGTTGCAGCCTATAATTCACTTTGAATACGGAGATTCTCACGTAGAAAAAACATTTAGTAAAATTGCTGCAGATATTGGTGTAAGGGGAAAGAAAGTAATCAAAGCAATAAGGAAGGCCCGGGAAACACAGAAAGATTTCTATAAACATATGCAGGATAGAGGCAAAGAAGTGTTAGATAATTTAGGTGAAGACGAAACTGCACTGGTCATCATCAGCCGCCCTTATAACGGTTGTGACTCAGGTGTTAACCTGGATCTTCCTGAAAAGCTTAGAGATATGGGGATACTGGCAATACCAATGGATTGCATACCTATGGACTTAGAAGATATTTCCAGGGATTATCCAAACATGTATTGGAAGTATGGACAAAAGATACTCGCTGCAGCGAGATTTATAGCAAAAGACAAGAGGTTACATGCACTTTATATAACAAATTTCGGGTGTGGCCCGGACTCTTTTATCTCCAAGTTCTTTCCTAAAGAAGTTGGAGGAAAACCATATTTGATGATTGACATAGATGAGCATAGTGCAGATGCCGGGGTAATGACACGCTGTGAGGCGTTCCTGGATAGCCTTAAGAATGCGAGAATTAAAGAGTTTAAGAATGAAACAGACTTAAAGCGTAAGTACTTGCCGAATAAGAGTAGGACTATGTACATACCTTATATGAACGACTGCTGCTTTATGGCTGCTGCTGCCATGAGGGCAAATGGTGTTGATGCTGTAGCGCTGCCAATGCCGGATAAAACAAGTCTTGAATTAGGAAGAAAACATACATCCGGAAAAGAGTGTTACCCCGCTATCCTTACAACAGGGGATATTGTAAAAAAGGCGAAGTGTCCTAACTTTGATCCGGACAGGAGTGTTTTCTTTATGGCAACCGCGTCAGGTCCCTGCAGATTCGGCCAGTACAATACAATGCATAGAATGATCCTGGATGATATCGGCTTGCCCCATGTACCAATATATACATTGGACCAGGGTGAGGACTACCAGGAAGACACAAATAAATTAGGAGCAAATTTCCGTAAGCTTACATGGAATGGGGTGGTGTTTGTTGATTATATGCAGAAATTATTATACGAAATAAGGCCATACGAAATAAATGAAGGCGATTCGGATATTACATATAAGCAACATCTCAGAAAAGCAGAACATGCGATAGAATTCGGACATGATCTTCTGCAGATTGCTAAAGATGCACGTGACGCACTGAACGGCGTTGCTGTTGACAGAAGCGTGAGGAAGCCAAAGATCGGTATTATAGGTGAGACTTATGTTCGTGGTAATGAATATTCGAATAACTATATTGTTAGAACGATTGAGAAACTTGGTGGTAAAGCAGTTGTGCCGCCTTTTAGTGAGTGGCTGGACTATATCGCCCATGTCAGACGTGAAGATTGTATAAGGGAGAAAGACTTTAATACCCTTTCAATAGAGATGCTGACCGCGGTAATACAGAAGTATCATGAACACAAGATGTCACGTCCATTTAAGAAAAGCGGGAACAACCTTTTTAAAGAAAGCTCTATAAAACAGTTAATTTCGAAGGGCAAATCGTATATCCATGATTCATATAGAGGTGATCCGGTTCTCAGTATGGGAAGAGCTGTAGAGTATATTGAGTCTGATTGTGACGGCATTATAAATGTAATTCCATTTCATTGCATGCCTGGAACGGCTGTGAATGCGGTTTTAGAGAAATTACAGAAAGATCATCACGAAATCCCATTATTAAAACTGACATTTGATGGCCAGGAAGAGACTAATGAAGAAACACGCCTGGAAGCGTTTATGCATCAGGCATATCAAAAAATGGAAAGCAGGCAGAATAGTAGAAAAGAATGTGTAACCGTAAACTGATTATCTATAAAGCAGGAAGAAAGGTGCTGGCCGATTTGTGATAAATGGTAAAAGTTGGAAATATGGGGATAATGTTAACACTGATGAGATTATTCCTGCCAGATATCTGAATACAACTGATGTAAAAGAGTTGGCATCTCATTGTATGGAGGACATTGATCCTGAATTTGTTAATAAAGCAGGGGAGGGTGACATAATTGTAGCCGGGGACAACTTTGGTTGCGGATCTTCCAGGGAACATGCACCGATATCTATCAAGGCATTTGGTATCTCGTGCGTAATAGCAAAGAGTTTTGCAAGGATATTCTTCAGAAATGCTATCAACATTGGTTTGCCAATTTTTGAGAGTGATGAGGCAAGCTCAGAGATAAGTGATGGTGATGAGGTTGAAATAGATATGAATTCAAGCAAGATAACCAATCTGACGACAAACAAAGAGTTCTCATTTACACCATTTGCCGCTGAAATGAAGGACATAATTCAGGCAGGTGGATTAATGGGATACATAAAAGCGAATGCGTCAAAGTAGTTACTTTCATACTTCCAACGTTCCGTTTTTCCACATCATCAATCGATCTGAGGTGCCCAGGTCATTCCTTGAGTACATGAACAAGTATTGCTGAGCATAACCGGCATAGGTGCCAAAATAATCTAACCCGAATGTTCTGATCCTGTCGTTAGAAACATTATTATTGTCGAAGTATAGTAATTGCATTGTTTTCTTTATCCAGGTGTCTACCGGAAACGCCTGATTGAAGCCCAGGGAAAAGAGTAAAATGCAGTCAGCTACTTTGTCTCCAACTCCGCTTATCTTCTTTAGTTCGTTCTTTGCAAGGTTGTATGGTTGTGTCCTTAACGAATTCAGATGTTTAATATCTACGGTATTATTTGCCTCAAGGATGTATCTTGCACGAAAACCGGTTTTAGCATCTAAGATTTTCTCATAGTCATTCATTTTGCCTGGCAGGGGAAAGGTATAATCACGAACTCCATCCAGTGTAATCTTTTTACCAAAACTCTCGGAGAGAGCCTTAAGCTTTGACTTTATCCTTGGTATATTTGATGCAGAAGAGCAGATAAAGGATATTAAACATTCCCAGGGTTCCTGCTTTATGAGTCTTAAGCCCCTGTATTTACCTATTGATTTCTCTATATATTTGTCTTTATTTATTTCCTTAAGAATTTCAGGGAGGTTTTCATTTAAAGAGAAGAAATGTACGACAAAATCTTTGTCAACTCCATGAAACTCAATCTCGTTTCTGATCTGCTTGATTTTAAAAAATTTATCCTGTGCATTCACAAAGTACCAGCTATTGACCCTGTTTATCCTGAATATCTGCCCGCATTCCAGCGTATGTGCTAAATTGAAGTCTTTTACCTTTATTTTGCCCATGCCATCACATAGCGCGGCGTAGCCGCAGCCAGATTAAAAACAATTTAGTATTAGGGGGGGGTTAATTCTTCAATTCCTCCCTGTCCGCCAGTTTGTTAGGCGGGAATCCCTAAATTCTTAAATTCAAGAAACTTATACTGTTTGCTATAGAGTAATTAAATCAAACTGTATGCCAATATCTTCCACCATAATTTACTTGTAAAAGATACAGTAATTTTATATATAAGAGAACAAAAATTCAGATATTTAAATTTATAGATTATTATAAGCAGTGTGAAATGGCCAAACTCCTAATCGATTTCATAGATATAGTAGATAAAATCAGCCACAAGCTTATTAACGGCAAAAATGGGTATATGCTGCCCAAAATCACTTCAGATCAACTTAACTTTGACCGACTTTTGCAGGGGATTACCGGTGAAACTGCGCCTGAAAGCAGGCTGAATATGGCCATTAAGAGATCCCAGACTCATCTGCTTGGCGAGCAGGATAAAGAGGAGGGATTCTGGGCAGGGGTACTGGAGGGTGATGTCGCTTTAACTGCGGAATACTTAATGTTAATGCATTTTTTAAAGCGCATTGACACAAAGAAACAGGAAAAGGCGATCAGGTATATTATAAGAAAACAGGAAAATGATGGAGGCTGGAGTATTTATCATGATGGAGATAGTGATGTAAGTATTTCGGTTAAGTGTTATTTCGCACTCAAATTAGCAGGACATTCCGAAGAAGAGCCGGTTATGCAGTTAGCCAAAGAGTGTATTCTTAATTTGGGCGGGATAATGAAATGTAATATATTTACGAAGATATACCTTGCTATTTTCGGGCAATTTGATTGGCGGGGTATACCGGCACTGCCCGTAGAAATAATCCTACTGCCTAATTTCTTTTATTTTAACATTTATGAGATGTCATATTGGTCCAGGTGTATTGTAGTCCCTTTAAGCATAATTTTGGCAAACAGGTCCAAATTTCAGGTTGGTGAAAGAGCGGCATTAGATGAATTATATGTGATAGCGAAGGAAAGGGTCAGTTATCGGCTGGAGAGGGACCAGAATAAGTTAACGATAAAAAATTACTTTATAAATTTCGATACAATACTGAGGAGATACGAGAATCAGCCTATTTCGTCTTTAAGGGAAATAGCCATTGAGAAGGCTGAAAAATGGATGTTG
>Ga0207990_1000783_pt1 | contig 17741 bp, 19 predicted proteins | sample ETNtaG_8_FD_185780 | JGI IMG/M metagenome (GOLD analysis project Ga0207990, IMG submission 185780) | Marine microbial and viral communities from oxygen minimum zone, Eastern Pacific Ocean - ETNP201406SV75 (SPAdes) (version 2) | ecosystem: Environmental > Aquatic > Marine > Oceanic ...
TTTTGCATTTCTCGATGACCGAGGCGGGGATTTGACTGCACTTTTTCACATGGGCGCCATATCGTCCACCACCGAGACCGACATGGACCTGATCCTCGACACTAATTTCCGTCTCTCGCTGGAACTGTGGGAATGGTGCGTCCAGCACGAGAAACGCTTCATCTACGCCTCTTCAGCGGCCACCTACGGCGACGGTGCCCAAGGCTTCGACGACGACGAAAGCGACGCCGCCCTGGCCGCGCTGCAGCCGCTCAACCCCTACGGCTGGAGCAAACACCTGTTCGACCGCCATGTGCTGGGTCCGGGTCGCGACGGAGGTACACCGCCGCAATGGGCGGGGCTCAAATTCTTCAACGTCTACGGACCCAACGAATACCACAAGGGTGCCATGAAGAGCGTGGTTTGTCAGATTTTTCCCGTGGCCAAGGAGGGCAAGCCATGCCGTCTGTTCAAGTCGCACCATCCCGACTATGCCGACGGCGGCCAGCTGCGCGATTTTATCTGGGTCGGGGACTGCGTGGATGTGATGCTGTGGCTGCTCGACAACCACGGCGTCAACGGACTCTTTAATCTCGGCACGGGAAAGGCGCGGAGCTTCGCCGACCTTGCCGCCGCCGTCTATGGGACGCTGGGCCGGGAATGCACCATTGACTACGTGGATACGCCCGAGGAAATCCGTGACCGTTACCAGTATTTTACCGAGGCCCGGATGGAGCACCTGCGCGAAGCCGGGTACGCGGCGCCTTTTACCGCCCTGGAAGAAGGGGTGGGGCGCTATGTGCGGGAGTTCCTCGATACCCCGGACCCCTTTAAATAGTGGCGGTAGCGCTTGCGCAACGCAGGAGTAAACTGTGATTCTGGCCCTTCCCTATCCTCATATCGACCCGGTGGCACTGCAATTGGGGCCGCTGCTCATCCGCTGGTATTCCTTAGCCTACATCGCTGGTTTAGTTCTCGGCTGGCGCTATTGCCTGGCGCTGGTGAAGCGCCCGCGCCCGGCCATTATCCCGGAAAGGATCGACGATTTTCTCATATGGGCGATTCTGGCGGTGATCCTGGGCGGGCGGCTAGGCTATGCGCTGTTCTATAAACCCGGATTCTATTTTGCCAACCCGGAAGAGATTTTCCTGGTGTGGAAGGGCGGCATGTCGTTCCACGGTGGGTTTCTGGGCCTGATCGCCGCAATCGCCCTGTTCTGCCGCCGTCACACCATCACTTTCCTCAACCTCGGCGACCTGGTCTGCGCCGCCGCCCCGATCGGTCTTTTCTTCGGCCGTCTCGCCAATTTCATCAATGGTGAGCTCTATGGCCGGGTTTCTGACGTGTCTTGGGCCATGGTCTTCCCCCACGGCGGGCCCTATCCACGCCATCCTAGCCAGCTCTACGAGGCGGTGCTTGAGGGGCCGGTCCTCTTCGTTCTGCTCTATGTCCTGATCCGCCGTAATAGTGCCCTGGAAAAGACGGGGCTGGTGAGTGGCGTCTTTGCCGTGGGCTATGGCCTGTCGCGTGTGGTGGTGGAGTTTTTCCGCCAGCCCGACGCCCATCTCGGCACCCTCTTCGCCGGGGCCACCATGGGACAGCTTCTTTCGCTTCCCATTTTCTTCTTCGGCCTGTGGCTGATCGCGAAAGCGGTGAAAGAAGGCAAGGCAGGGGAACCTGGCAAATGAGAATTTCGTGACGGAGCTGGCGGCAGTCATGCGCGCGCGCATCGCCAGTGCAGGCCCGCTCACCGTGGCCCAGTATATGGCCGAGGCCCTGGGCCATCCCCAGCTGGGCTATTACATGGGGCGCGATCCTCTGGGCCGGGACGGGGATTTCATTACCGCCCCTGAGATCACCCAGGTCTTCGGGGAACTGCTGGGCCTGTGGTGCCTCGATTACTGGCGGTGCCTGGGGTCGCCGGATCCCTTTATTCTGGTGGAGGCGGGGCCGGGACGCGGCACCCTGATGGCGGATGCCATACGCGCGGCGGCGCTGGACCCGGATTTTCTGGCCACGGCGCAGATCTATCTGGTGGAAACCAGCCCAGCGCTGCGCGGGCTCCAGGAAGAGGTCCTGCGCGATCACGAGGTGACCTGGGTGGAGTCCCTTGACCACATCGCTGGCGAGGCTCCCTTGCTGCTGCTGGCCAATGAATTTCTCGACGCCCTCCCGGTGCGCCAGTTCCAGCGCGCAGACGACGGCTGGCGCGAACGCCTGGTAGGGCTTGCCCCGGAGGCGGGCAGTTTTTGTTTTTGTCTCGACGATAGGCCCGTCTCCCTGCCCCATGTTCTGAATACTCCTGAGATAATGCAAGCCCCGCCGGGGGCTATCGCCGAAACATGTCCTGCGGCCACGGCTTTTGTGAGCCAGCTCGCCGCACGTCTGGGCCGTCATGGCGGCGCGGCCCTGATGGTAGATTACGGCCACACCCGGAGCGCCACCGGGGATACCCTTCAGGCACTGCACGGCCATCGTCCCTGTGCCGTGTTCGAGGAACCCGGCGCCGTCGATATCACCGCCCATGTGGATTTTGCCGCCCTCGCCGCCGCTGCTCTCGCCGCCGGCGCCCATGTCCACGGTCCGCGGCCCCAGGGTGCGTTCCTGCGCGAACTCGGGATCGAGGCCCGCACCGCGCGGCTGGCAGAAACCGTGCCCGAGGAGGCGCGCCAGCTTCTGGAAAGCGGGTGTCGGCGCCTGATTTCCCGGGACGAAATGGGCGTCCTGTTCAAGACCCTCGCCATTACGGGCGCGCCACAGCCGGTTCCCGCAGGCTATTAGGCTATTTCCACTGCTTTTGGAGAGGTGTAAAAAGATTCGCCATGAGCGACGACATTTCCATCCCCCTGATCAGTTCCGGCGCCCTCAACGACCTCAGCGGCGTCCGCCATGCCTTCTTTACCCGCCAGGGAGGGGTAAGCACGGGCATCTATGAGTCGCTTAATTGCGGGCCGGGTTCCGGTGACGACTCGGAATGTGTGCGTGTGAACCGTGAGCGGGCTATGGCGCGGCTTGACGTGCTGGCGCAAGCCCTGGTCACACCCCATCAAATCCACAGCGCCACGGTGGCGGTGGTGGAGGGTTCCGCTCATGAAGGGGAAACGCTACAGGGGGATGCCCTGGTGTCGGGGACGCCGGGGGTGGTGCTGGGCATTCTCACCGCCGACTGCGCACCGGTTCTGTTCGCGGACGACCACGCCGGTGTGGTGGCCATCGCCCATGTGGGGTGGAGGGGAGCGCTGGCTGGGGTGATCGAGGCCACGGTGGAGGCCATGACCGAGCTCGGCGCGTCGCCCGGGTCCATTACCGCCGTTATCGGTCCCTGCATTTACATGCAGTCCTACGAAGTGGGGCCGGAATTTCCGGATAACTTTCCGGATCAGAAGAACGAAAACTACGAGATGTTCTCCCCGGCCCCGCGCCAGGGCCATTTCCTGTTTGATTTCTCGGCCTATATCTTTCGCCGCCTCCATGCCCTGGAACTCAAAAGCGCCTCGCGGCTGCCTTACGACACTTGCGACGAGGCCGACCGCTTCTTTAGTTACCGCCGCTCCCGGCTCGCCGGGGAGTCTGATTTCGGCCGTAACCTGTCGGTTATCTTTCTCGAAAATTAGCCGCTTTCAAGGGCGTTTACAGGCCCCCGACACCCTGTTACATTCCGCCGCGTCCCGCCGGGTTCTGTGTCTGGATGGGGTTTTTGGTTCCCTTTTTTCGGTTCCCGGGCGGCTTCCGTTGCCAGGATATACGAGATGAAGATACTCGCAGGAAACAGCAATCCACCTTTGGCCGAGGCCATCAGCGCCTATCTCAACCTACCCATGACAAAGGCGAGCATCCGCCGTTTTCCTGACATGGAGGTGTTCGTTGAGATTCTCGAAAACGTGCGTGGCGAGGATGTGTTTTTTATCCAGTCCGCCTCGTTTCCGGCCAATGACAACCTGATGGAACTGCTGGTGGCCATTGACGCCCTGAAGCGTGGATCGGCGCGCCGCATCACCGCCGTAATCCCCTATTACGGCTATGCCCGTCAGGACCGCAAATCAGGCCCCCGCAGCCCCATTTCCGCCAAGCTGGTGGCCAATCTCGTCACCGTGGCCGGGGCCAGCCGGGTGCTGACCCTCGATCTCCACGCCGGACAGATTCAGGGCTTTTTCGACATTCCCACCGACAACCTGTTCGCTGCGCCGGTTTTCATCAAGGACATCAAGAAAAAATACAAGAGCAAGAAGCTGATGATCGTTTCCCCAGATGTGGGCGGCGTGGTGCGCGCCCGCGCCATCGCCAAGAGCATCAACGTCGACCTCGCTATCATCGACAAGCGCCGCGAACGGGCCGGCATATCCGAGGTTATGAACATCATTGGCGACGTGGACGGATACCATTGCGTCCTGGTGGACGACATCGTCGATTCCGCCGGGACTCTATGCAACGCGGCCCAGGCGCTGGCCGACGCCGGGGCCTCAGGCGTCACCGCCTATGTCACCCACGGCGTACTTTCGGGCGGCGCCGTGGCCCGGGTGGCATCCTCGCCGCTTGACCGGCTCGTCATCACCGACAGCATCATGGCCACCGAAGCCATGGGTGAGACCAAGAATATGGAACAGTTGAGCATTGCCTCGCTTCTGGGCGAGGCGATCCTGAGAATCAGTGAAGAAAAGTCGGTGTCCAGCCTCTTCGAGTGAGCGGACGCCTGTCTTCAATTGGCGTCCCTGGAGGCCGGTGCGCTGGAAACTGCCGCCAAGACAACACGGTAACAGACGTTATGGAGTGAGAAAAAATGCCGGAAATTGCAACCATCTCTGCCGAAAATCGCGAACGGGTCGGAAAGGGGAACACTCGTGCCGTCCGTGAGGCGGGCCTTGTGCCCTGTGTTATCTATGGCGACAAGAAGGACCCCGTAATGATCTCGCTGGAGAGCAAGCTGCTCGGCCGCGAGATCGGCCAAAAGGGCTTTTTCGTGCGCCAGTACGATATCGAGGTGGACGGAACTAAACACCGCGTGCTGCCCCGTGACGTGCAGCTGCATCCCCTTACCGATCAACCAATTCACGTGGATTTCCTTCGCGTTACCGCGGACACCAAGCTGCACGTGAATATCGAGGTGGTGTTCCTGAACGAGGAAGAATCCCCCGGGCTCAAGCGGGGCGGGGTCATCAACGTGGTGCGCCACGACATCGAGGTGATCTGCGCCGTGGCCAACATTCCCACGGCCTTCGAGGTGGACCTGACCGGACTCGATATCGGCGACAGCGTTCATATCAGTGATCTTGACCTGCCCGAAGGCGTGGTGCCTACCATCGCCGACCGCGACTTCACGGTCGCCACCATCGCCGCGCCCACCATTGTGGTCGAGCCCGAGCCCGAAGAGGTCGAGCTCGAAGAGGGCGAACTGGAAGAGGGCGAGCTGCCTGAAGGCGAGGAAGGCGAGGCCGTGGAAGGTGCCGAGGCTCCCGATGGAGATAAAGCCGAAGAAGGCGGCGATTCCAAGGATTCCAGGTCCTAACCGCCTTTCCGCGAAGGCAAGAAACGGGGCGGTGCCATGTTGCTTCTTGTGGGATTGGGAAATCCGGGCGGCGACTATGCTGGAAACCGCCACAATATCGGCTTCATGGTGCTCGACCATCTGGCCGCGGCTCACGGCTTTCCCCCGTTCCGCGAGAAGTTCCAGGGACAACTGTCAGAGGGCGAGGTAGCCGGGGAAAAGGCGTTGGCCTTCAAGCCCATGACCTATATGAACGAATCAGGCCGCGCCGTGGGCGAGGCCGCGCGTTTCTTCAAGGTGCCGCCCGATCGAATTTTCGTCTTCTATGACGAGCTCGACCTCGCCCCGGGTAAGCTTCGGGTCAGGTTCGACGGCGGTGCAGCTGGCCATAAGGGCATCCGCAGCATTGCTTCCCACCTCGGTCCCGACTTCTGGCGCATCCGTCTCGGCATCGGCCATCCCGGCCACCGCGACAAAGTGACAGGCCATGTGCTCAAGGACTTCACCAAGGTGGACAAGGCCTGGCTCGACCCCCTGATCGACGCCATTGCCGAGAGCCTACCCCTGTTGGTGGCGGGCGAGGACGAGGGCTTCATGACCAAGGTGGCGCGGCTGGCCCCACCCCCGGCTCAAGAGTCTCCGGCCAAGGAGGAGGTGCCGGATGAGGAAGGCGGAACCCCATCCCGGAAAGCAGACCCGGACCCGGACTGATGGGGTTTAACTGCGGCATCGTCGGCCTGCCCAATGTGGGCAAGTCCACCCTGTTCAACGCGCTCACCTCCACCGCCGCGGCGGAGGCGGAAAACTACCCCTTCTGCACCGTCGAACCCAATACCGGGCGGGTGGCCGTGCCAGATCCCCGTCTCGATGAACTGGTGCGGTTGGCGGGGTCGGCCCGGGTGCTGCCGACCCAGCTCGAATTCGTAGACATCGCGGGGCTGGTACGCGGTGCCAGCAAGGGCGAGGGGCTGGGCAACCAGTTCCTGGGCCATATCCGCGAGGTGGACGCCATCGTCCATGTGCTGCGCTGTTTCGCCGGCGGCGACGTGACCCATGTGGAGGGCGATGTAAACCCGCTGCGCGACCGTGACACGGTGGAAACGGAGCTCATGCTGGCCGACCTGGAAAGCCTCGAGAAACGCGCCGAGGCTGCCACCAAGAAGGCGCGCAGCGGCAACAAGGAGGCCAAGGACGAGCTTGACCTCATGACCGGGGTGCTGGAAGTGCTGCGTGAGGGTAAGCCCGCCCGTTCATTCGGCGGTACTTCCGAGGAATTACAGGCGCTTGCGCGGCTGCAGCTCATCACCTCGAAACCGGTGCTCTACGTGTGCAATGTGGATGAGGATGCCGCTGCTGCGGGCAACGGATTTTCTGCGCGGGTGGCGGATCGAGCGACGAAAGAGAACGCGGGCTGCGTGGTAATCTCGGCGGCCATCGAGGCCGAGGTGGTAGGGCTCGGCGACGAGGCGGAGCGGGCGGAGTACCTGGCCTCCATGGGGCTGGAGGAAACCGGTCTCGCCCGCATCATCCACGCCGGCTACGCGCTGCTGGACCTCATCACCTTCTTCACCGCCACCTCCAAGGAAGCCCGCGCTTGGACCGCGCACCGGGGCACGCTGGCGCCAGCGGCGGCGAGCGTGATCCATACGGATTTTGAAAAGGGCTTTATCTGCGCCGAGACCATCTCTTATGCCGATTACGTGGCCTGCGGCGGCGAACAGGGCGCGCGTGATGCTGGCAAGATGTGCCAGGAAGGCAAGGAATATGTGGTAGCTGACGGTGACGTGATCCTGTTCCGCTTTAATGTATAGGGGCGTGGAGTCTCCCGCTTCCAGGCTAACGCCCATAACCAGCGAATTTTTTCAGCACTTTTTTCATCTCGGCAGCCGACAGCAGTTTCGGTTTTCCCAACAGCCGCACCCGCCAGTACTGTTCGGCCAGGCGTTCCACCTCGCCTGCGAGCGCCACCGCCTCGTTCAGATCCGCGCCCAGGGCGATCATGCCGTGATGGACGAGGAGGCAGGCGCGGCGGTCTTTCAACGCCGTCACCGCATGGCGCGCCAGCGCCTGGGTGCCAAAGGTGGCATAGGGCGCGCAACGGATATCGCTGCCCCCGGCGAGTGCTACCATGTAATGAAAGGGCGGAATTCCGAGGCCCTGACAGGCCAGGGCTGTGGCGAACATGGAGTGGGTATGCACCACTGCGTTGATCTCCGGCCGGGCGGCGAAGATATGAAGGTGAAAGCGCCATTCGCTGGATGGTATGTGGCTTCCTGTCGCTTTGCCCGCGCTGTCCATCCAGACTATATGGGCAGGCCTGAGGGCCTCGTAGTTTATGCCAGTGGGCGTGATTAACAGACCGTCATCCGTGCGCAGACCCACGTTGCCTTCCTGCCAGTGAACCAGACCTGCCGCGCGCAGCGATCTGGTGGCGGCAATCACGGCGCGGCGCTTTTTGAGCAATTTCGGAGTGGCGGCGCGAGATGTGGCGCGGCGGCTCATAGTATTTTCTGCCCGGCCTGTTCGGGATAGAGCTCCGCCAGCCCTTCGTACGACGCCACACACACCCCACGCTCGGTGATGAGTCCCGTCACCAGCCGTGCCGGAGTTACGTCGAAGGCGGGATTGGCCACGGGCGAGCCTTTGGGGGTGACATCCACGGCCACCACCTCGTTCTCCGCCGTGCGGCCGGAAATCCACTTCACCTCGTCGCCGTTACGTTCCTCGATGGGGATTTCGGCGATGCCGTCGCTCATGGTCCAGTCAATGGTGGGTCCAGGTAGGGCCACGTAGAATGGCACATTGTTGTCATGGGCGGCCAGCGCCTTGAGATAGGTGCCGATTTTGTTGCATACGTCGCCTTGTGACGTGGTGCGGTCGGTGCCGGTGATGACCATATCCACTTGGCCCCGCTGCATCAGATGTCCCCCGGCATTGTCGACGATGACGCTGTGGGCCACGCCATGCTGGCCCAGCTCCCAGGCGGTCAGCGCGGCACCCTGGTTGCGGGGCCGCGTCTCGCCGACCCAGACATGGACGATGATACCCTCGTTATGGGCAGCGTAGATAGGGGCCAGGGCCGTGCCCCAGTCCACCGCCGCGAGCCAGCCCGCATTGCAATGGGTGAGAATATTCACCGGCGTGCTCTCGGGTTTGCTCTTCGCCGCTTCGATGATGAGGGGCAGGCCGTTGATGCCGATATTTCGGCAAATGGCCACGTCCTCGTCGCAGATTTCCGTCGCTCGCGCATATGCTGCCGCCTCCCGCTCCTCCACCGCCAGGGGAGCGATGTGGGAATGCATCTCATCTACAGCCCAGCGCAAGTTGACCGCCGTGGGGCGGGTCTCCAACAGGGCGGAGCAGGCCGCGTCCAGGGCCTTATCGGAGGCGTCCCCGCGCAGGGCCAGATAAACGCCATAGGCGGCGGTGGCGCCTATCAGCGGCGCCCCGCGCACTTGCATGGCGGAAATGGCGTGGGTGGCCTCGTCCAGCGTGGTCAGGCGGCAGATGACGAAACGATGGGGAAGCAGAGTCTGGTCGATAATCTCCACCGCCCCGCCGTCTTCCGCCGGCCAGATGGTGCGCATGGGTTTGCCGTCCACCTTCATGGTGCCCGCCACGCGTTTCCTATTTGCCCAGCACGCGGCCCGCCACCGCGTCGAGAAGGCGCACCATTTCCGGATCGCGTGCCTCGGGTGCGGTGATCAGAGCGTATTCTAGGGCCGTCTGGCAACCTTTCGCGCAGGGTCCTTCATGGGTGGCTAGCTTTGACGCCAGGGCCTTGATCAAAGCGCGTGCCTTGTGGACATTCTCATAGAGAGTCTTGACGATAGTCTCAACATTGACGTCGTCGTGATCAGGATGCCAACAGTCGAAGTCGGTGACCATGGCGACGGTGGCAAAACACATCTCCGCCTCGCGGGCGAGCTTAGCCTCGGGCATGTTGGTCATGCCGATGACGTCGCAACCCCAGGAACGGTAGAGCTCGGATTCGGCACGGGATGAGAACTGCGGCCCCTCCATCACCAGATAGGTGCCGCCGAGGTGATGTGGAATGCCGGCTTCGTGGGCCGCTTCCTCGATATGGCTGCCGAGGCGGGCGCAGACGGGATGGGCCATGGAGACATGGCCCACTAGGCCGGGCCCGAAGAAGCTTTTCCGGCGGGCGAAGGAGCGGTCGATGAACTGGTCGACGATGACGAAGGTGCCTGGTGCCAGATCCGCATTGAGGCTGCCTACCGCGCTCACCGAGATGATATCGGTGACCCCGGCGCGCTTGAGGACGTCGATATTGGCCGGATAGTTGATATCAGAAGGGGGGATGCGGTGGCCGCGGTCATGGCGCGGCAGGAAGACGAACTGGACGTCGCCGAGTGTGCCAAAGCACAGATCCCCGGAAGGCTCGCCGAAAGGGGAAACGGCTTTTTTCCAGTGGACGTTTTCCAGGCCCTCGATTTCGTAGACGCCGCTGCCGCCGATGACGCCGATAACGGGAGAATGACTACGGGCCATGAGGCAACCCTTTGCGGATGGTTAAAGACGGACGGCTATGGACGCATGGTCAAGTATAGGGCGGCCATTCAGTGCAGCCGCGACCACACCTTACGCTTTATGGCGGCAAGCATGGCGGTAAACACAAGAAGGAACAGCATCACTTTGAGCCCCAACAGCTTGCGCGCCTCCATCTCGGGCGAGGCGGTCCAGGCCAGGAAGGTGGTGAGGTCGGAGGCCATCTGGTTCACTGTGGCCGGCGTGCCATCGGCGTATTCCACCGCATCGTCATCGAGCGGCTGCGGCATGGCTATCTGGTGGCCGGGGAAGGCGGCGTTGTAGTACATGCCGTCGGGCAGTTCCCTGCCATCAGGGGTGTCGCCATAACCGGTAAGCAGGGCGTAGATATAATCGGCTCCGTTCTTGCGCGCCTTGACAATCAGGGAGAGGTCTGGCGGCAGGGCCCCGTTATTGGCTGCGCGCGCGGCGTTAGTGTTGGCGAAGGGGGAAACAAAATGGTCCGAAGGCAGGGCCTCGCGCTGGTACATCTCGCCCTCCTCATCAGGGCCGTCGGTAACTTCGTATTCGGCGGCGAAGGCCTTGATGTCGTCTTCGTCGTAGCCCAGCGCAGCGAGATTGCGGTAGGTGAGAAGGCGCAGGCCGTGACAGCCGGAACAGAGCTCGTTATAGACCTGATATCCGCGTTGTTGGGCGGCGCGGTCGAAGCTACCGAAAATACCGTCGAAGGACCAGTCGCGTTTTTCAATCTCGGGCATCTCCGCGGCTGCGGCGGGACTGGGGGCGACGCATGAGAGAAGGAAAAGGCCAGCCATCAGTCCCGAAACAAGGGTTGGGGTTCCCAGCATCACGACTTTCCCTCTTCCTTGCCGCCCAACACCACCGCGGAAATGCTTTCCGGCAGGGGGCGGGGTTTTTCGAAATAGGCGATCAGCGGGATGATGACGATGAAATAAGCGAAATAGAAGGCCGTGCCGATGCGCCCCAGGATCACGAAAAACCCCTCCGGCGGGTTGGCGCCGACCCATCCCAGCAACAGGCAGTCGGCGAAGAAAATCCAGAAAAACTGTTTGAAAATGGGACGGAAACGGGAGCTGCGCACTTTGGAAAAGTCAAGCCACGGCAGAAAGAACAGGATCAAGATCGAACCGAACATGAGGATAACGCCGGCTAACTTGGCCGTAATCAGGACAAAGCCGAAGACCTCGATATCGGGCACCGCCCGCAGGATGGCGTAGAAGGGCAGGAAATACCATTCGGGCACGATATGTGGCGGGGTCGCCAGCGGGTTGGCCGGGATGTAGTTGTCTGGCTCACCGAAGAAATCGGGGGCGTAGAACACGAAACCCAGATAAACCAAGAAAAAAGCGCCGAAACCGAAGAAATCCTTGGCCGTGTAATAGGGATGGAAGGGGATGGTGTCCTGCGGCCCAGTGGCGTCGATACCCAGCGGATTGTTGGACTTCACCGTGTGCAGGGCTACCAGATGGAGAAACACCACGGCGAAGATAAGGAAGGGGAACAGGTAATGGAGGGCGTAGAAACGGGTCAGTGTCGGGTTGCCAATGGAATAGCCGCCCCACAGCCAGTTCACGATCTCCTCGCCCACCAGCGGGATCGCTGAGAACAGATTGGTGATCACAGTGGCACCCCAGAAACTCATCTGGCCCCAGGGCAGCACATAGCCCATGAAGGCGGTGGCCATCATCAGCAACAGGATGATGACCCCCATCGCCCACAGAATCTCGCGCGGCGACTTATAGGAGCCGAAATAGAGGCCACGGAACAGATGGATATAGACAGCGATGAAAAACATGGAGACGCCGTTCGAGTGGAGATAGCGCAAGAGCCAGCCGTAATTGACATCGCGCATGATGCGCTCGACGCTGTCGAAGGCGTAATTCACATGGGGGGTGTACTGCATGGCCAGCATGACCCCAGTGCCGATCAGGACCACCAGCACGACGCCGGCGATGGAGCCGAAATTCCACCAGTAGTTGAGATTGCGCGGGGTGGGATAGTCACGCAGTTCGTGGTTGAGGAAGGTGAAGACCGGAAGACGTTCGTCGATCCATTTGACCACGGGATGTGTGCTCATCGGGGGCGTTTCCTAACCGATCAGGATCGACGTTTCGTCGGTAAATTTATAGGGTGGCACCGCCAGGTTGGTGGGCGACGGTCCCTTGCGGATACGGCCCGAGGTGTCGAACTGGGAACCGTGACAGGGACAGAACCAACCGCCCCATTGGCCCCGCGGCTGGCCCGATTTCTGGCCCAGCGGAATACAGCCGAGATGGGGGCAGATGCCGACGAGGACCAGCCATTCCGGCTTGATCTCGCGGTCTTCATCGGGCACGGGGTCGCGCAGGGTGGAAATGTCCACGGCGCGGGCGGCGGTAATTTCCTGTTCGGTGCGGTGGCGGACGAAGACGGGCGTGCCACGCCAGACCACGGTGATGCTCTGCCCCACTTCCACCGAGGAGAGGTCGACCTCGGTGGTGGACAGGGCCAGCACGTCGGCCGCTGGGTTCATGCTGTCGATGAATGGCCAGGCGGACAGAGCCACGCCCGCCGTGCCGACAATGCTGGTGGTGAGCAGAAGAAAATCACGCCGGGTTTCGTCGTCTCCCCCGGCGCCCGCGTCCTGCGCCTTTACTGTCATGGTTGATTCCCCTATATCGGTTTCCAAATCACGTCATTGTCCTAGCCAACAACACCCCACAATGGCAAGGAAAAGTGAAGGAAGGATGTATGCGGTCTTTTGCCACACCTTTCACCACCGGCTTTGCCGGTCTTAGAGGAAGCCCCATCCCGGTATAATCGGTCACGACCATAAATCACCGGAAAGCAAACCGCCAGAGCGCCTTGCCATGTACCAGCCCGATATCCCCCAGAACGCTGCCTCCCTGATGCGGCTGAGGGCCTGCATGGATGTGTTCCTGCGGTGCTACTAATATTAATCGGCGTCGCTCCTTAGCTCTTTAACGCCTTCAACTTCTCCAGACAGTCCTCACGGCCAGGCTTGAAGTCCTCGGCGATCCACCACGCCTCCAGCCGCGACAACATCTCGCCCACCGCCGCGCCCGGATCCATGCCCAGCGCCAGCACATCCCCGCCCGTTGCCGGCAGAGACGGCGGAGTCCAGGCTTCGGCCTCGGCCAGCATCTTCCTATAAGTTTCCTCTCTCTGGGGATTAGTGGCCCAGGCCAGCAGCACCCGGTCGCGGAATAACTCTGCTCCCGAGGTATAGAGGGCGCGCCGCCAGGTGGTGGCATCGCCACCGGCATCGAGCTCTCCTCCGGCAAGCGCCGCTAGCCGGTCACGCTCGGCGTTGGAGAGCTTGAGCCGCTCCGCCACCTTCTCCGCCGCCGTCTCCGCGTCCTTGCCGCCGAGAAGAATGGCGAGGTGGCGCAGGGGCTCGGACTCCCCCGGACCGGCCTTTCCTAGCCCGGCCTCGATGGCGGTCAGCGCGGCTAGCGCGGCGTCCGTTCCCGTTCCAGTTTTCATCTCCGGCAGCACGTGTTGGAGGATGCCGTTTTCCGCCATGAGCCGGATGTGGGGCGCGGGGTCGGGGGCGGCCAGCAGCCTCTTCAGTTCGTGCCAGACTCGTTCCACCGATAGTATTTCCAGCTGCGCCGCCGCTTCACGGCAGGCGGCAAGGGCGTCCTCGTCGGCCGCTCCCTTGCCGAACCAGGCATGGAAACGGAAGAACCGCAACAGCCGCAGCACGTCCTCAGCGATGCGTTCCCGGGCCTCGCCCACGAACCGCACCCGGCCCGCGCGCAGGTCCGCCTCGCCGTTTTGTGGATCATAGAGCGTGCCGTCGGGACCACAGTAGATGGCGTTCATGGTGAAGTCGCGGCGCATGGAATCGGCCTCCCAGTCGTCGGTGAAGGCGACCTTGGCGTGGCGGCCGAAGGTCTCCACGTCATGGCGTAGGGTCGTCACCTCGAAGGACCTACCGTCCGCTACCGCGGTGATGGTGCCGTGTTCGATGCCGGTGGCGATGGCGCGCAGCCCGGCCTTTTTGAGAAGAGCCGTCACCGTCTCCGGCGGGTCCGGGGTGGCGAGGTCGATGTCGGCCACGGCGCGCCCCAACAGCGTATCGCGTACGCAGCCGCCGACGAAACGCACCACCGCACCCTTAGCGCCAAGAGCGTCGGTGACGGCTCGGGTTTCTGGGGCCGCCATCCAGTCCGGTACGGGGATGCTTTGCGCCGTCTTCACGGACTCATTCTTCCGTGACGAGAGCGGCGGGTGGCGGCTCGCCGCTTGGCGACTCATCGGGAGCGTCGCTGAATTGCCCCGGTGCGATACGACCGTCTTCCATATGGGGAGGATCATACTGGCTCCATGGGGGCTCGCCGTCATGGAGCGCCAGTGCGCCCAGAGTCAGCGCCAGCAGGGAGACGCCGGCGGTGGCCAACAGCAGCCACGGCGTCTTTTCCCAGGACGCTTCTTCGCCCCGCGCCTTGGCGCGCCGCTGCGCCGGTATCATAAACATGAAATAGATGGCCGTGGGCAGCAACAGAGGCAGCAGATAGGTGAAGAAAATCCGGATCATTTTTGTCTCAGCCTTTCATACAGCGCTATCAGCATAGCCGCCGTCGCCCCCCAGATGAAACGCCCGTCATGGGTGATGGCGTGAATGAGCCCGCTGCCATCATTGAGATCATGGGGGCGGCGTTCGTGACGCGAGGGGTCGAGCACTACCTCCAAGGGCAATTCGAAGGTCTCAGCCACCTCACGTTCATCGGGGGTGAGCTCGAAGGGCGGGTGAAGCAGGGCGACCACGGGGGTGATGAGAAAGCCGGTCCTCGTGGCCACGTCGCCAAGACGGCCGAGAAGCTCAATCTCCCCGCCGCCTAGGCCCAACTCCTCATGGGTTTCGCGCAGGGCGGTGGTCTCGGCGTTTTCATCTTCGTCTTCGTGATGACCGCCGGGAAAGCCGAACTGTCCGGCATGGATATCGAGACCCTCGGCGCGGCGGATCAGCAACAGCGTGGTTTCGGCCTGGCGTGGAATTAGGGGCACCAGAACCGCCGCCGGGATCAGCTCTGGCGGGTGTTGGGGGGACTCATGCCGGGGAAACGCCGTTTCGGTAGGGGTGAGGCCAGCCGCGGCGAATCGGTCCTTGAGCCGTTCGGCAGTCCAGGATTGTTCTGACGCGATGGTGTGGGCCGTCTTGTCCATTCCGGATTCCCGGAAAAGTGCGCGATGTAATGGGTTAGTATACACTCAAACACATATATATAGTGGGCTCGTAGACTACGCCCATCATCCGTTGCAGGTGAAAAACTTCAGGGGGGAGATATTCGCTATGCCGTCACGGGACAACGCACCTCCGTCGCAGAACCCGCAACTCGGCCCCACAGCGCCGCCGCAGAGTGGCCTTATCTTTCCCTTCATGGCGCGTTGCTACGCCATGGGGGGGCGCTATTCCTGGCTTCTGATCCGGGTCGTTACCGGCGTCAACCTGATTCCCCACGGGGCCAAGAAACTTTTTGGCGGTATTGAGGGAACGGCCGCTTTCTTCGCCGGTGCCGGCTACGAACCGGCCTTGTTTCTGACCTGGCTGGTGGCGGTAACAGAATTTTTCGGCGGTATTCTCCTGATCCTGGGGCTGTTCACCCGCCCGGCGGCAGCGGCGGTGGCTGTTTTCATGGCCGTGGCCGTGCAACATCATTATGCCAACGGTTTTTTCTGGGGCGGGGGCGGTTATGAATATCCCCTCATGTGGGGAGTTATGGCGCTTGCTATTTTTTTGCGCGGCGGCGGCGCCTGTTCGCTGGATGCGAGAATCGGCCGCGAGTTCTGACCGCAACCAGGAGAATTTTAGGAACTTTAAGAAACTGTAGGAACAACCCGGAAGGGCGGTTTATCCGGCCACCGCCTTGTCCACGGAATCGGTTATGTTATGTGCAAGAGCGATAACTCTTTCATCGGAGGAGAAGGCCATATCAATGAACTTGGCGAGTTCGAGGAGAAGGTCTAGATGTGAAGTCCCCATCTTATATGCCAGATTGAGCTAAGGTTTCTTGGACAGGCGGGCGCAAATAAAAAAGGGCCGCCCCAAAGGGGCGGCCCCCAAACACCACTCACAAGATCCCCCTAGTTGGTGTTTCCCCCTTCTTCTGTGTCCTTGCTGGCGAGATTCGAGGTCTTGTCACGAAGGGCGTCGATAAGCACCGTGATTTTACCACCACCGTTACGGATCACCGAGGAGAATTCAGAGCGCTGGGTGATGGCCATGCTCACGCCTTCCACGGTGATGTCGTAGATTCTGTGCGCACCATTGGTTTTCGAGACGCGCCAGATCAACGTGATGGGTGGATCGCCGCCGGGCTGGTTGACCTTGGATGTGACAGTAAACACATTATTGCCTTCGGTCTTGGTTCCAGTAACGGTGAAGGTCTCGCCGCTGTAATGACGGAATTTGGCGGAATAGGTCTGGATAACAAACTTGTTGAACAGGGCTATGAATTTCTCGCGTTCGTCCTTGGTAGTTTTCTTCCAGTAACGGCCAAGCACGAAGCGGCTGATGGCAGGAGAATCAAATCCTTCTTCGTAAAGCTTGCTGAAGCGCGCCCGCAATTCTTTGGTGGCGAGACCTTCCTCGGTCAGGGCATTGATGGCCCTGTTCCCGAAATCCTGAATGAAGGCACCAGCCTGTCCGAGGGTTCCCTCGGCGCGGACGGGGGATACGGAAAGAACAAGGCCAAACGCCATAAATGACGCACAGAGAAAAAGGCGGTGCGGGATCATGTAAGCATTAGTCATGTTTATTGCTTACTGTCTATTGCTTACTGGACGAGGGAGGCCCTATCGACGCTCGGGAAGTCGTCGACATTACTCATGAAGCTGGGGCCGGGCACTTCGGCGCCTTCTTCACCATTGCGTACCTCGGCCTCGCGGCGCTGGCGATAGAGGCTGCGCACGGTGGCGTAGAAGTCGAGCGAGCTTTCCTCGATATCATCGAGTACGTCGAGCACGCGGGCGCGCTCGTCGATGCCCTCGACACCGCCGCGGATGAGCCAGTATTCAAGCTCAGCGCCCTGGTTATCGAAGACATAGGTCAGGGGATCGAGGAAGCTGTCGGTTATGGTTCCGACGATGGCGCGCGGACTCGAAGGCCCAAGAATGGGAATGACGATATAGGGCCCGGTGGGGGCGCCCCACACGGCCAGGGTCTGTCCGAAATCCTCGTTATGGCGTTCCAGCCCCACATGGGCGGCCACGTCGAACATGCCACCGACACCGATGGTGGTATTGATTAAGAAGCGGCCGAGTACGGTGGCAGCGCGCTCGAGCTCGCCCTGAAGCAGGTCATTAGCTAAATTGACCGGCGCTTTAACGTTGTTGTCCGAGTTGTGGATGCTGTCGCGCACCGGCTTGGGGAGTAAGACGTAGGCCTTGGCCAGCGGCTTGAACAGCACCGTATCCAGCCCCCGGTTAAAGGCGAAGAAGTTACGGTTGGTGGGCTCCAGGGGATCGTTGATTTCTTCGTATTCGGCCAGGGCCTCGGGGTCTTCCGGAGGTGTGGTACATGCCGTGGCGAAAAGAGCTATTAATGCAACGCTGGCAAAATGCCCTGTGAAGTGTAGCGCTTTCATGTGAAGTTCACTCCCCTGAGAAAAAATGTTCGTCATGCGCCACCACGCATACACTACAGCCACCCTCACGCAATCCCAAACTACCTGTTACTTCTTGCCGAAAAGACGTACAACAAATTGCGCTCAAGTTAGTCACAAAAACTCTCGCATCCCAAATA
>Ga0207990_1000785_pt1 | contig 17700 bp, 11 predicted proteins | sample ETNtaG_8_FD_185780 | JGI IMG/M metagenome (GOLD analysis project Ga0207990, IMG submission 185780) | Marine microbial and viral communities from oxygen minimum zone, Eastern Pacific Ocean - ETNP201406SV75 (SPAdes) (version 2) | ecosystem: Environmental > Aquatic > Marine > Oceanic ...
CCGGTGTCGATGTGGATATGCCCGCTGCGGTCCGACCAGGCGGTAGCACCGGGTGGCACGACCGTAGTCGACCATTGGTCCTCGATGATTGCCGGGCCCTCAATTTTCTGTTTTGCTGCAAGAGTTTCCCGCGGGTAGCGCGGTGTAGTTACCGACCGATCCCGATCAAACCAGCACTGGGTCTCTGGGGCTACCATCGTTGCCGGTGCCGCCGTGGTAAGTGGCACGTTGATATCATTACCTGTCGGTGCCGATACGGTCAGGCGCAGTGTCTCGAGTTCCCACGGCTCATCAGTCATAAAGCCGTACAGTCGTTGGTGGTGAGCCTTGAATTCGGCATCGAGGGCGTTATGATCGGCTGGTGGTGTAAACGACACTTCGACCGTGCCACTTTGGCCTGCATAGCGGATTAGAGCGACATGCCGGGCCTGCAAAGAATCCAGCGCATGGCCGGCGGCAGTGAGCGGCCGCGCCAAGCGCTCGTACATTTGTTGGCGTATGTCTTCGAATTCATCTGCCTGCCAGGCGGTGCTCGAGATACGCACGGCATGCTGCTCCGTATAGCTGAGTTCGGCTGTCAGGCACCCGAGCGCCGAAAAAACGCTGGAGAATTTAGGTACCACAACTCGGGTAATGCCGAATTCGCGGGCCAGGGCCACGGCGTGCATGGGACCTGCCCCGCCGAAGGCAATCAGCGTACAGGTGCGTGCATCGAGACCGCGCTCAACGGCAACCCGACGCAAAGCCCGGGCCATGTTGGCGTTGGCAACCTGATAGATACCAAGTGCCGCCTCTTGGACGGAAAGGTCAAAAGCCTGCGCGATTGTCCTGATCGCAGTCAGGGCAAGTTGAGAATCGAGCCGAACACTATCACCCAGCAGTTGCTCGCTATCGAGATAGCCCAGCACGAGGTTGGCATCAGCGACCGTAGGCTGATGGCCGCCGAAGCCATAACAGGCCGGCCCTGGATCGGCCCCGGCACTGTCCGGGCCAACCCGAATCGCCTGACCCTGAACGCGGGCGATTGAGCCACCTCCAGCACCAATCGATTCGACCGCGACCATTAACTGGCGTACCGGCCTTGCGGCCAGGCGCTGATTGCCATCGACCTGTACCTTGCCGTCAATGACCGCGCAGGTGTCGGTTGTGGTGCCGCCCATGTCGAAGCCGATGGCCTGGGTCAGGCCCAGTTCCCTGGCGATCCGAGCGGCCGCGGCGACACCCGCTGCAGGCCCCGATAGAGCAAGGGCCAGTGGCCGGTCTTGCATCGCTGCGATTGATGCCATTCCGCCGGCAGAGTGACAAAGGTGCAGATTGGTTCCATTTCCCGCAGCTTGCTGCAGGTCCTCCAGATAACCGGCAGTCAGTGGCATCAGGGCGGCATTTAGCACGGTCGTGTTGGTGCGTTCGAACTCACGCGGTTCCGGGCTCATTTTGTGTGAGAGCGCTACGTAAGGAACGACGGACTGCAGGCGCTGACCCAGGCGTGCCTCATGCTCATCGTTGGTAAAGCACTGCTGTAGTGTGATCGCTACTGCGGGAACATCTAGCGTTTCAACGGCACCTGCTATTCGCTCAACCTCGGTTTCGGTCAGCGGGGTCAGGATCTCACCCTGGGCATCGATACGCTCGGCCACCTCAAGCCGGTATTTCTCGGGCACCAGTGGCGGTAATTTGGGGGGTACCTCAAGCCGGTATAGTTCGCGCCGGTTCTGGCGGCCGATTTCCAAGGTGTCGCAAAAACCCTCGGTCGCAACCAGGGCGACTGGTGCCAGGTTATTCTCGACGATGGCATTGGTCGCCATTGTCGTGCCGTGCATAAGGTCTGAAACGTCGGCCCAATCTATGCCTACGGCCCGGTACGCCGAGCTGATGCTGGCCACCGGGTCACTGGAGCGGCTTTGGACCTTGGCAGTACGCACCACACCGTCGTTGATATTCAAAGCAATGACATCAGTGAAGGTTCCACCGATATCGATACCGACTTTCCAGTTGCTCGTCATGGTTACCTGTCCATTGGGCCCGGAATCGCTCCTTCATCATGGCCGGCTGAGTTTTAGTCAATTTTCACAGGAAATCTGTATAGATAAATTTCATTTTATCTCTGCAAGGCATAGTTTTTGGTTATACTTAAATTGCAGACTTGTGATCGCCGGGAGACAGGGAACAACCGCAGCGGCTGGGATTCAGCTGGGAGAGGATTGGCGATGTTGAGATATTCGTTGCGGCAGCTTGAATATTTCTCAGCGACCGCTGAGAAAGAATCCATCGCTAAAGCCGCAAAATCACTGAATATTTCCCAACCCTCCGTATCGAAAGCGATCACAAACCTTGAGGCACAATTCGCGACTCAGCTTTTTATTCGTCATCATGCCCGTGGGGTATCACTGACTCCGGCGGGAGAACGACTGCTGGTCGATGCGCGTGGCTTGTTGCGTTATGCGGGAGAACTGCAACAGCACGCCCTGTCCTCAAGAGAGGGCGCTCTGGGTGAGTTGGAGTTGGCATGTTTTGTGACGGTCGCACCGATATTTATGCCGGCACTGCTTGCCGACTTTTCTGGGCGTTTTCCGGGTATCGAGATCAGGCTTCACGAAGGCAACCAGGATGACTTACTTACCGGGCTGTCGTCGGGTCGATTTGAGCTTGCCCTAATGTACAACCTGATGCTGCCAGTCGACATTGATATCGAGTTACTGGCCTCGTTCGACCCTTATGTCCTGTTGCCTGCACAACATCGTCTAGCGAAGCGTAAGAAGATTTCACTGGAGGCACTGAAGGATGAACCCCTGATCCTGCTGGATGTACCACCGAGCCGTGATTATTTTATCAGCTTGTTCAGGGCGGCCGGTCTGGAGCCGCAGGTTGCGTTCAGCTCACCATCACTGGAGATGGTGCGTGGCCTGGTTGGCAGGAATCAGGGCTACTCTTTGCTGGTCACCCATCCGTATGACGATCATACCTACGATGGGCAGACCATTGTGACCCGGCCTCTGGCGGACAAGACCGTCACTGGTGATCTGGGTCTGGCCCGACTTGCCCAGTTGCGCCCATCCTCGGCAATGACTGTATTCGCCCAATTCTGCAAGGATTGGTTCGTGCAGCAACATATTGACCGGGGGCCCTGTCAAGCCCCGACACCAAAGGACCTCCCGGCAATGCCAGATCAATAAGATACCCACTGGATTAAAGGTGGGGTTACCTGTCACTTTGACATAGCTAAAAACTTTGTAAAAACGACCTAAATTGAATTTTATCTAAGTAGCGTTTTATAGAGAATCGTACTCACAGGGCGTTGCCGGCATCGTCGGCAGTCATTGTACCGGCGACACGCAGGGTGCAGTGAGTTGGCGTACGGCATGCCCATCTGGAAACCGACAGGGAGGAATCCTGATGGAAGGCTTTGCAGGAAAATTGGTCGGCTCTTTGCATCCGATCTCCACGGAAGAGTGTTCTCGGATCCACGCGGCGGCCGTGCGTGTCCTTGCCGAAGGCGGCATGCGATGTGACGATCCGCGTGCTGCGCGGATGTTTGAAGCAGCTGGCTGCACGCTTGAGGACAGTGGCGCCCTGGTCAAGATTCCCGAGCCGGTGATTATGGACGCCCTGGCAAAATGCCCGGAATCTTTTACCCTGCACGGGCGCAATGACCCATCTCTTGATTGTGCTATCGGCACTGGCGAGGTGCACTTTTGCACGGTGTCCGGCCGCTACATCGAAGATTTCCGAACCGGCGAACGGCGTCAGGCCACACGCCAGGATGCCATTGACGGCGCGTTGCTGGCAGAGGGACTGGAGAACGTCCACGGGCTTTACAAGCCGGTGATGTGGCTTTATGACCAACCCAAAATCTGTAATTCCCAGATTCTGGTGGCCGAGTGGATGAAAAATTCAAACAAGACCGCGACCTGGGTCTATAACACGGGTGCTGAACACGAGATTCCAGATCTGGTGAAGATCTGGCAGATTGCGGCCGGTGGTGAAGCGGCACTTCGCGCAAGACCTCACCTGCTTGGCCATGTCGTGGTCAACCCGCCGCGGGTGATCGATATCAACTACACCAGCTGGCTGATCGGTTTTTGTGATGCCGGCATTCCTCTGTCAATCGAGAGCGCGCTCATGGGCGGCGCTACCGGTCCGGCGACACTCGCCGGTATGCTGGTGCAGGCAACGGCTGAGACTCTTGCCCTGGTTGTGCAGGCACAGAGTTACAAGCCAGGCCATCCGTTGGCTTTTTGTTCATTCAATCCATCGATGGACATGCGAACCGGCTTGTGGTCGTGCGGCAATCCCGAGTATGGGACCGTCGGTGCCGGCATATCGGCCATGGCCCGACATTACGGTGTTCCCTGCGCCGGGTTCGGCATGAGTGATTCCTGTGAAATGGATCAGCAGACCGCCTATGAAAAGGCTCTCAAGATGTATACCTATGCGCTCAGCGGTATCAGCTATATCTGGGATATCGGCGGTACCGCCGGCTTCAATTTTGTGTCCTGGCCAGAGATGGTGCTGGAAAATGAAATCGCCGGCTATATTGGTCAGTACCTCAAAGGCATCGTAGTCGATGATGAACGCCTGGCCGTAGACGAGATTCTGAAAGTGGGGCCGCTCCCGGGCAGCTACATGGCCGAGCGCCATACCCGCCGCTGGTACCGCGAGGAGTTCTTCATTCCCGAGTTGAGTAATCGCGAGTTTTTTGAATCCTGGGAGCGCGGGCATACCGAATTGCAGGAAAAGGCAAAGCAGAAGGCAGCGAGGATTCTGGAAAATCAGGAATCACCCGTGGCCTCCGAAATCCAGTCTGAGATCGACGATTTTCTTGATTTTGTGGTTGCGCGCGACACTGATTGATCGATCCCACGGATAGATTCTGGCAGGCAGCAACGGAGAGTAATACTATGGCCATCAAAATTGACAGCGAGTATTTTGCCCGCATTGGCGATACGGTAATCGACGGTGACGACGAAGAGTGTGTGCGTCTGATCCGGGAGGGGCTCGATAATGGCATGGACCCCCTGCAAGGAGTCGAGCAAGGCCTGGTACCAGGTATCCGGCAGATAGGAGAGGATTTCGGTGACGGCGTTATCTTCCTGCCCGAATTGACCATGGCAGCCAAAGTCATGAAGGTCGGCATCGCCATCCTCGATGAAAAAATCAAGGCCAGTGGTGCGACCCGGGCATCCTGTGGCAAAGTAGTGATAGGCACCGTTAAAGGCGATATACACGACATCGGTAAATCACTGGTAGCGGCGCTGTTGCAGGCAAATGGCTACGACGTTGTTGATCTTGGTGTCGATGTCGAAAACGACACCTTTATCAGTGCAGCTCAGGAGAATAATGCCGACGTTCTTGGTATGTCGTCGCTGTTGACATTACCACTGTTGCAGATGGGCAAGGTGATTGAGCAGTTGGAACAGGTCGGATTACGTGACCAGTTCAAAGTCGTGGTCGGTGGCTGCCCGATCACGCAAGAATTCGCTGACGAAATCGGCGCTGATGCCGTTGGCTTCGATGCCCAGGATGCGGTCGTCAAGGTGGATCGGTTGCTTGGCATCAACAGGCCACCGATGGGAAAGAGCTGAGCACCGGCGGCGGCATATTCATATACCATAGCCAATTCATATACCATAGCCAATAAAGCGTGATGCCGACGGATAATGACAACAATACTGGCCAGTTATTCAAGGCCTATACTTCCACCAGCCCGCAGGAGGTTGCGGGCTGTTATGACAGCTGGGCCGAAGACTACGAAACACACATGAGCAACGTGGGTTATCTTCACCCGGCGATGGTAGCCGGCCTGGCACTGCGCCATGTGCCCCCCGGTAGCCGTCCGATCCTGGATGCCGGTGCCGGCACCGGGATCATGGCCCAGATTCTTGTTGCACTGGGTTACCCCGAGATTGTTGGTTTCGATGGCTCAAAGGACATGCTCGCGGGAGCTGCTGCCAAGAACGTGTACACCGAACTTGACCAGATGTATCTGGGTCAGCCACTGGCTTATCCAGATGATCATTTCCAGGCCGCGGTAAGTGCCGGCGTGTTTACCCAGGGCCACGCACCATTGGCCGGGCTCGATGAGTTGGTACGGGTGGTGTGCCCGGGCGGTTGTATTATCTTCTCGGTGGCCAGGGTTTACCTGGGCAGTTCTTTTCAGGATAAGAGTGATGAGCTGAAAGATAAGGGGTTGTGGTGCCAAATTGATGCCAGTGAACACTATGACTCAACCCCGCTCGATGCCGAAAACCTAACCGCTCAGGTCTTTGCCTTCAAGATCAACTAACACAACTGATCCATGCCACAACCCGCTATCACCAACAACGATATCGGGCGCCGACTGACGCAGTCGGATATCCAGGTCTCTGTAAGCCAGTATTTTGGCGTGCTACTAGCATCGACGATGTGGAGCAACTTGCTAACAACATAATCAACCAGTTATCTGTTTTGTTCAATTACAAGGAGCCAGCTGATGAAAAATCGTTATGAGGGCGGCGACCTGGTCGTCGAGTCGCTGATTAACCTTGGTGTCAAACAGCTCTTCTCCGTTTCTGGTGGTCCACTCAACTCCATCTATCACGCAGCCGCGAATAACAAACTGCCGATTGTCCACGCCCGGCACGAGGCTGGCGCAGGCTTCATGGCTGAAGCTGTTTCACGCATCACCGGTATCCCCGGGGTGGCCATGGTCACCCTTGGACCCGCCGTAACCAACTCGGTGACCACCGCCTTCATGGCTCAGATGGCGGGTTCGCCCCTGCTTATCATCGGGGGTCAAGGCAACACCAAGGACTTCGATCGTGGCGCCAACATGCAAGCTAAGCATGTGCGTATCATGACACCGGTCACCAAGTTTGCAGCCCGCGTACTGCATACCGAGCGTATACCGGAGTACATCGAGATGGCCTGGCGACATATCTGGGCCGGCCGCCCGGGCCCGGTTTTTCTTGAGATCCCTATCGATGTGCTCTCAGCTCCAGCCGAGCCACAGGCGCCGGCGATCGGCGTGGGGACCCGCAGCGCCAGTCTCTCACCAGAGACAGCAAAGGAAATCGAAACCGCCCTGGCCAAGGCCAAACGGCCCATCCTGGTGATAGGTGACGAGGCTCGCTGGGAGATAGCCTGGGGTCTAAACCCGGCCAACTTGCAGCAAGTCATCGAGCGTCACGGTCTGCCTTTTTCCTCTTTGCGCCATGCCCGCGGTCTGGTCGATGAACGCCACCAGTTATGCCTGGGGCCGACTTGTGTTTTTTCCCACAAGTCGGCGCAGCAAACGTTCAAAGAGGCCGACCTTATCCTCCTTCTGGGCCACCACATGGAATCCGGCCTGGATTTTGGTGCGGCTGTGAGCAAGGATGCTGTCGTTATCCAGTGTTACCCTAACGTGGAATATCTGGGGCGCAACAGGCGCTCCGACATTGCCACCCCGGCAGGCGTCAGGCCAGTCGTTGATTTGCTGCTTGACTTAGCGCCACTGAAGATAGACCGGGCATGGGCGAAGGATGCTGCCGCTGCCTGGCGTGCTGACTGGGCGGGACAAGTAGGCACCGATGGCGCCGATGCACCACTTCATCCAGCGACAGTGGTTGATGCGGTAGTTGACGCCATGCCGGCGGAAACAGTCTACGTGAGTGGTGCCGGTAACGTCGATTTCTGGACCGATGGGCGCATCCAGGTACGGGCCCCTAACTACTACATCACGGGTGGCCAGGGTGGCACTCTTGGTGCCGAAGTGCCCTATGGTATCGGTGCCAGTGTGGCCGATCCGAAACGTCCAGTAGTGATCCTGGTCGGCGACGGCGGTTTTGCGTATCACGGGATTGAGCTCGACACCGCTGAACGCTACGGCCAGCCAGTCATTGTCGTGATCATGGACGACCAGGGCTGGGGGTGTATTGCTGTCCCGCAGCAACGCGAGTATGGGAGTTGTTTTGAGACTGAACTGCCCCAGCGTGACTGGCCAGCCTTTGCCCGTTCGCTGGGCGGCTTTGGTATGCGGGCGGAGACAGTATCAGAAATCACCCAGGCTATGGCGGCCGCGCTTGATTCGGGCAAGCCGGCCATCGTCCACGTGCCAGTGCGCCGGGTCCTGAGTCCGTTCATCAATGCTGTCGGATTCTGACAGAGAAAAGAGTTGACCCATCCAGAACAGCATGATGGCCTCAGGCAACCTGCGCCTGACCCCGCAACAATCAGCCTTTAGCCTGACCTGAACTTAAATGGAAATTCATGTGAGGACAAATGCATGCCGGGGGCGGTCACTACCTTGAGCAAGACAGATACTGCAATGACCGCCATGGCCAATGAGGTCCCATCAGCCCGGCACCATGGGCCGAAACGGCGCAATAACATAACAGCGCGCCTTCCAGTTTTTGAAAAGGCGCTTACACGTCCAGTAACTTCGACTTGATGTGGCGCTCTACGGAGAACTCTTTCACCGCCTCTATGGTCAGGGTGGTGCCGCCCGCCAAATGTGATTCTGTTATCTCGGTGCCGTCGCCACCAGACAGTCGGAGCGGGCCGCGGGCAGCATAGGTCGCCACCTCGCCCTTGTGGGCATCAAAATAGGCAATAGCTTTCTCTTTTGCCTCTTGTTCATCTTCGGCCTCGACAAAGCAGTACCCGGTAAGTGCCAGATCGGAGCCGGCCTCGACCGCTACATTGAGTTCATACACTTTCTTTTCCATTACTTCCTCCAGGTGCTGTTATCTGCCCGCCTGCGCGAGAGGACAATCATCGATAGTTTGGCCGCAAAACAACTGACCTCAGTCAACCCCGTAGTCGATAGTGGCCGAATTCTTCTACCGCATCAACCATGGCCAGAACATTCTCCGGCGGCACATCGTCCATGACAGTGTGCACGGCCCCGATCATGGTGCCGCCACCGGCACCGAGAAGGTCGATCACCCGGTGCACTTCCTGGCGTACCTCCTCGACACTGCCATAGGGTAAGATGCGGTGGCTGTCGATACCGCCGCAAAAAACGATATTTCTGCCAAAGCGTTTCTTGAGTGCCGCAAGATCCGACATCTTACCGCTGGAGGTTTGGATGGGATTCAGGATGTCGACCCCGATATCGATGAAGTCTTCAATCAGCGGGAAAACATCGCCACAGGAGTGAAAGAAGATCTTGGCTGAGGTGCGTGCTTTAATGAAATCGATAAAATCGGCATGAATGGGCATTAACAAGTCACGGTACATTTGCGGCGAGATCATCAGGCTCTCCTGGGTGCCCAGGTCATCGCCGATTTTGATGATGTCGACGTTGTCGCCCAGTTCGTCGAGGAATCGTCCCATCAGCACCTTACAATAGCCGGCGATTTTCTCAAGCAACGCCCTGGCAAAGTCTGGGTACATGGCCATGTTGAGTAGAAAAGCCTCCATACCCTGCATGGCGTGGGCTCGCTCGAACGGAAACAGCAGCCAGGGTGTGGCCATAATCGCATATTCATTCTGCACTGCCAGTCGGCGGGCATCATCAGCGACATGGGCTACACGACTGGGATCGTTCATGTCGGGCCAGTAGGGGTAATTCTCCAGTTCCTCAACGGTGGTGGCGTCGATCAGTGGGTGAATGCCCGGGAACCAGTAACCCGGGGTTACCTCGAGCTGGCCAGAGCCCCAGGAGTCGATACAGTCATCGTGCGGGTGCCGATTCTGATTGCGTCGGCGGGTTGTAGCGGGCTCAAGGTCCAATACCCCACGCACGTCGCTGTGCAGGCGTACCATGGTCGCCTCGTCAACCTCAGCGGTACCAAGCTCAGGCCATTGGTAGAGGAATTTGTCCGGGGCCTTAACCCCGATGATGCGCTTAATTCTCTGGTAGGGCTGCATCTTGATACCCGTGGCGTTGCTTACTCCGATCACGATGGGTACCCGATCAGGCTCTTCGTGATTAAGGACCGTCAACACCCGGTCGCGCGACGTCATAGGCATAGGTTGGCCCCTGGCAGATCAAGATTCATTGGAGCGCTGCTTACTACTGGCTCCGGGACGATACCACGAACCCGCAAGTTCCAGGCCCTGTGATGGTCAAACCATACCAACAATCGAATTACTATCGTTAGCGAGCCTTCCTGTTGCCGGTGATTGCCTGATTATTGCCAACGGCTAATCGCCGGTTTATCGAAAGAGCGCCGCAGGTTGAGTAATCCAGTAAATCTGTTGGCTTAAGGCCGTATCCGTTGTTATCTATATAGTTTGTCTTATGCCGAATGTTTTTCTGTGAATTGCAACAACCATAGCGCCTGTTGTCAGCATGAGTCCGATCTGGAATGCAGAATTGGCAACCGTCCAGGCTGAGATTGCCGGGATGATCAGGATCGCGCTGAAAAAGCTGGTAATGAAGAAAGACGCTGTACCGGGACGGCACCACCGATGTGATCTTTGAGCCGCTGGACTTTATCGTAAGACTGGTGAGCCTGGTGCCCAAGCCCAGAGTCAGCTTGACCCGCTGCCATGGGGTGGTTGCGCCGAACAGCAAGTACCGGGCGCGGGTGACGCCCCCAAAGCGGGGCAGGGGACATAAGGCTCGGGTAGCCGATCAGCCGCCAACGCCAGCCGAACGGCGAGCGTCGATGACCTGGGCACAGCGGCTCAAACGTATTTTCAACATCGATATCAAGACCTGCCGGAAATGCCCCGGTCCGGTCAAGGTGATTGCCTGTATCGAAGACCCGAGGGTGATCAAGTAGATCCTCGATCACCTCAAATACCAAGCCCAAACCAGCGGGCCCGGGGCGTTAGCCCAAAGCCGGGCGCCACCGGCTGGGTGGGTCACAGGGGCTGGTTGACTGACGAGTCCGAGCAGCAACGGTTCAAATCAACCTGCTGCGCTCTCACCACTGCGGCAGGGATTGGTTGTGCCCGATGGCGAAAGCGTTGCCGATGGTTGCAAGAAGGGGGCGGGGTTTCAGCGACCCTGGCTCCATAGCGGCCAGATTCGGGGAGGTGTTACACAGTTGCCGGGTAGTTCGACAGCAGTCATCAACTGTTGGACTTGGGTAAAAAGGGTGTTTATTCTTCCTATACCCAGGGTTCGAGTCCTTCCGGGCCCACCATTTATCAATGACTTAGCTAATTTTCTAGGCACCAATTATCCTCATTGACTTTAGTAATACCTTCAAGTTTCAACCGGGTCTCAGTCTTTTCAAATGCCTCAGGAAAGACTTGAGCAAATCTTTGACCTAGCTGTTCCATAGCTCGCATAAGATCGGAGAAAAGCACATGCTGGCTCCGCTTTCCAAGATCGGTATTGTTAAACGCCTCTTGTTCCTCTTTGGACCAATTGAGAGACTGCCCTAATGCATCAACAATAAGCCTTGCGTCCGGCTGACTAAACTGATTAACGAGTTTATTCACTAATTGACTCGATGTCTCAAGCACAAGTTCGCGTTTTACCGGTTCATACAACTTCTTGATTTCTTCATCAAACACCGCCTGTATTCTTTTTGCCACATCGGCAGGGCACGTCTCAGAAATTGGTGGTCCAGGATTATCAAGTGTTCCTTCTGAAATCGGACCTGGGGTTAAATAAAATGCTTCCTTCAAGAATACCTGCAGCTTTTCATGTAGCGCCTTTATCTGGGGGCCTAGGTCAACATTCTCTTCCTCTACCCCCGCTGAATAGGTTGCAATCAATCTCCCTGAATTATCGTACTTGGCTCCATACCAGAATTTCTGGCCTCTGAATTCCCCGACATACTTTGTTCCATCGGCAAATGTGAGTGTACCGTGACCATGAGGAACGCCATCGGACACCTCTCCTATGTAGGTGCCGCCCATGTGCTCCATCGTTATCTGATCTTCATACACATTTCCTCGTTTCATCCGGAATAATTTGAATTCTCCATCTTTGTACTCCGCGGCGTACTCTCTTCCGTCGGCAAAGGTGAAAGTGCCCTGACCATATGGTTTGCCGCCCTTCCACTCGCCATCAAACTTTGACCCATCCAATAATGTAAGAGTGCCTTGACCATGGAATTGGTTGTCCTTGAATTCCCCGACGTACTCGTTTCCATCGGCCCATGTGTGGGTGCCAAAACAATTATCTCGATACCCCGACGTCGGACAGGGTGGAAAAGCAAAGCTCTCACCCACGAAAAGCAAACTAGCCAACAGAATAAGGATGCGGTTCATGACGAAATAATACCCCTATTCCCCCCCCAGGGGGGTCTAACGATCGCTTGGCAAGTACCCCGGGGACAGGGTTAGCGCGCTTATCCACCAAACCAGCGGGCCCGGGGCGTTAGCCCAAAGCCGGGCGCCACCGGCTGGGTGGGTCACAGGGGCTGGTTGACTGACGAGTCCGAGCAGCAACAGTTCAAATCAACCTGCTGCGCTCTCACCACTGCGGCAGGGATTGGTTGTGCCCGATGGCGAAAGCGTTGCCGATAGTTGCAAGAAGGGGGCGGGATTTCAGCGACCCTGGCTCCATAGCGGCCAGATTCGGGGAGGTGTTACACAGTTGCCGGGCGGTTCGACAGCAGTCATCAACTGTTGGACTTGGGTAAAAAGGGTGTTTATTCTTCCTATACCCAAACTGATCACTTATCAATAGAGCCAAACTATGAAAACCTATGCACGGGTTGTTGTGATTGGTGGCGGTATTGCGGGCTGTTCTACGCTTTATCACCTTACCGAACAAGGGTGGCACGATGTAGTACTGGTTGAGCGGGACGAATTGACCTCAGGCTCAACCTGGCACGCCGCAGCCCAGGTAACGCAATTCGGCACAAACCAGACCATGGTGGCGCTGAAGAAACACAGCATCAATCTCTATCGGCAACTGGCAGCGGACGAGGAGTTCCCTATTGACTACCACATCACGGGCGGCATGCGCCTGGCACACACCCAGGACCAGGTCGATACCTATAAGTATTTCATCGGCATGGCCAAGGGCATGAATGTGGACTTTGAGTACATCGATGCGCATGAAGCAGGCCGTCGGCATCCCTTAATGAAAACTGAAGGGTTACTGGGAGCCTGGTGGGACCCACTGGATGGAGATATCGATCCTGCCCAGCTTACATTTTCGCTGGCGCGCCACGCCCGAAAGGCCGGGGCCGAGGTATACCGCTTCAACCCGGTGGAGGGCATCACCCGCAAGGCTAACGGTGAATTCGTTGTCCATACCAAAGAGGGTGACATTACCTGTGAAATGATAGTGAATGCATCCGGTTACCGCGTAAACGAAGTAGGGGCAATGCTGGGAGTAACCCACCCGGTCACTTCCATGGAGCATATGTACTTTCTGACCGAGCCGATTGCGGCGCTGGAAGCGCTGGATTTCCGGGTTCCGATCATCCGCGACCCCGCGGATGACTTCTACAGTCGCCAGGAAAAGACGGGACTGCTGGTCGGGGTTTATGAGCAAAACTGCAAGACTTTCGGGCTAGACGGTATCGATCCGGGCTTCACTAAGTCGCTGTGCCCATCGGATTTAGACCGATGTCTGGACAACATGGAGCGTATTTTCAAACGCCTGCCGGCGCTGACCGAGACCGGCATTCACACCGTGGTGAACGGGCCCATTACCTACTCTCCCGATGGGTCACCCCTGGTAGGGCCGATTCCCGGTGTGCCCAATGCTTTTGCCTGCATCGGTCTGCGGGCCGGAATCGGCGAAGGTGGTGGCCATGGGAAAGTTCTGGCCGAAATCATGGTACTCGGGCAATGCGAGTGGGATGCGTGGTTCCTAGACCCGCGCCGATTCACTGGCTATGCCAACACCGAATTCACAGCGAAAAAAGCTATTGAGGATTACCAGCGAGAATTCCATTACCACATGCCCCATGAGCATCGGCCCGCATCACGACTGGCCCGTACGACTCCGCTCTATGCGGTGCTCAACCATAAACGCTGCCACTGGGGTACTGTCAACGGCTGGGAACGGGCATTGTTCTTCAAACCCAACGGTAACTTCGTTGATCAGCACAGTTACCGATTCACACCCACCCGAGAGGTTGTTAGCAAAGAAGTCGCCGCAATTGTCAGCAACGTGGGCATCATGGAGGTCTCCGGATTTAATCGAATCGAGATTAAAGGTCCCGGGTCTTCTGAGTTTCTTGATCACTTGATCTGCGGCGCCCTGCCAAACTCTGAGGGGAAGGTTAAGCTCACCTACCTGCTTAACGAAAATGGCAATGTCCTGACCGAAGCTACTCTGGCACGGCTTGGCGAGGAACATTACTGGTATGGCTCGGCAGCGGGCGCCGAGTGGCATGATCTGGACTGGCTAAAACGCTTTAAGCCCCCGAGTATCACTATTGCCCAACTGACCGCCAGCCATACGACACTGGTGATCGCCGGGCCACAATCGCGGGGATTATTGCAATCTGTCTCGCCACGCCATGACTGGTCAAAAGAGGCGTTTGCCTGGATGCAGGTGCGCAAGATATTCATCTCGCATGCCGAAGTGGTAGCGATGAGTGTTAGCTTTTCAGGGGAACTCGCCTACGAACTGCATGTTCCCAACGAGAATCTTTATCTGGTCTATACAACACTGACCGAGGCCGGCAATGAATACGACATTAAAGACTTTGGTCTATACGCCACCGAATCTATGCGCATTGAAAAAGGTTACCGTCACTGGAAGGCAGACCTCATCTATGAACGTAACCCACTGGAGTCTGGACTCGAGCGCTTTGTGGATTTAGACAAAGCCGATTTCGTTGGCAAGGCGAAACTGCTCAAGCAGGTTGAGCGTGGCCCTCGAAGACAGTTCGCCTCAATGGTCATTGATTGTGACGTGGCGCCGGTGCATGGCGGCGAATCGATCTACCGTGATAACAATCTCATCGGTTCTGTGACATCCGGTGGGTATGGTTTTCGCGTCAAAAAGAATATCGCATACGGCTTTGTCCTCCCACAACTCGCTCAGCTTGGCATATCGCTTGAGGTCGAGATGTTGGGTGAGCGTTATCCGGCAACAGTATCTGAAGCCTGCCTTTACGATCCAGATAATCAACGCGTCAAAATGTAGCGTTTGGCAATGCAAGATAAAACGGAAAGCAAACCGCGCACTCGCCGGCGGGGAGCACTGCGCAGTCGTAATGCGATGCACGCCCAGCGCTCAAAGCCGCCTCCAGTCAATCCTTGCCCACCCGGACCAACAGCCGGTCAATACAAGCCATTGACCGATGAGAACGTCGCTGCTGTCTATGGCAATGCCCTTCGAATACTCGAAGAGATCGGCATGGGTGAATCACCCGAAGTGCTCACTCAACAGGCAATCCAGCGTGGCGCGATACACAAGGAGAACGGCAGGCTTTGTTTTCCTAAAGCCATGGTGGAGGACGTTATCGCAGGCGCCTGCAAGGAGTTCATCTTTTATGGTCGCGATTCAAGACATGACTTCGTTGTCGGTGGCGATCGGGTCTATTTCGGTACCGGCGGGGCGGCGGTGCAGACCTTGGATTTCGAAACCGGCCGCTACCGACCGTCAACTTTAAGGGATCTATACGACTTTACCCGGCTGGTTGACGTCTTGCCAAACGTAAGCTGGTTTACCCGCTGCTGTGTAGCCACCGATGTACCAGACAACTTTGACTTGGATGTCAACACCGCTTATACCCTGCTGAAAGGAACCACCAAGCCGATCGGAACCAGCTTTTTCATCAAAGAGCATGTCGATCCCATCGTTAATATGTTTGACCTGGCACTCGGTGGTGCCGATCAGTTTCGCCGAAGACCTTTCTGCAAGGCGCATATCAGCCCTGTGATCTCACCATTACGCTACGCCGAGGACGCCGTTGAAGTCGCTATCGCCTGCATGCAAAGAGGTGTGCTGCTGAATAACATCGTAGCAGCCCAATCCGGTGCAACCTCCCCTGCCACCATTGCCGGCACGCTGTCAGCTACGCTGGCGGAAACGCTTGCTGCCCTGGTAATGGTCAATGTGTTTCAGCCCGGCTATCCAATGATCTTCTCCAACTGGCCATTCGTGATCGATCTGCGATCCGGGGCATTTTCTGGCAGCGGTGGAGAAATTGCTTTGCTCAACGCTGCCTCAGCGCAGTTGTCCAACTGGCTTGGCCTTCCGTCAGGGGTTGCCGCCAGTATGGCTGACGCCAAAGCTGTAGATGCCCAAATGGGTATGGAAAAGGCATTGTCCTCTCTTGCCACGGGACTCGCCGGCGCCAACATGGTTTATGAGTCTTCGGGCATGATGGCCAGCCTTCTGGGCGCTTCCTTTGAGGCCTTCGTAATCGACGATGAAATGTTGTCCCATGTCTATCGAGTACTGCGTGGCGTCGAGGTAAATGAAGAAACATTGGGTTTTGAGGTCATCCGTAAGACCATAGATGGTGAGGGGCATTTCCTGGGTGCCAGTCACACGATGGCGGCTATGCAGCGTGACTATTTCTACCCAAAACTCTCAGATCGTGATGAGCCGGGAACCTGGGCACAAGGCGGTGCCAAAGACATGTGGCAACGCGCCAAAGAGTACGCCCTTCAAGTTCTAAGCGAACATCACCCGGAGTATCTGGAACCCGCTACAGACCGGGAAATTCGGTCACGATTCAACATTCTGTTGTAACATTGGATAAACCGTTTGAATTCAAGTGCAGACCGGACCTGGTGACCTGCCGGGGCGGGCATAGAATCCACTTCACAAGAGTGCTCGCCCTCAGTCGTTATGTCTGAACCCTGTCACCAACTCCAGTGCTATATCGTCGGCGGTGCCGTCCGCGATACCCTTTTGGGGCTTGCCGAATCGGATCGTGAGCGGGTGGTTATCGGCTCCAGCATACCCCGGAACAGTTGGGAACTATTACCCACCTTGATTTTCGAGCTGCTTTGGTAGCTTGGTAATGGCGCGCCCGGAGAGATTCGAACTCCCGACCTCATGCTTCGTAGCCATGAACACAGAATGGCACTTCAGTCGGTAATGCTAGCAGTAGGACGAAACTGCTGTCCTAATGGAATGATGAATTACTGATAGTTTCCCACTTGTTTCAGCAGGGTCTACTCAGTTTTTGGGACAAGTGGCGCGACTACAGAGGATTAGACTTGGACATATAGGGCGGTTATTCTTCCTATACTCCGGTCCCAGCGTTGCAGGCTGTTTGTGATTGCCTTTGACCTTGAATATTTGCCCGTCTCGCTTATGGACGAGGATACCGTACCCGTCATAACAGTCCCTGGGGCAGGTAGTTTTGATCCAGTCTGGGTTGCTTGCCATTATTTCTTAGTGACCTAAGTTCACAAAACGATCACACCAACAAGACTGTTGACATCACTGTAGAACTCCAAAAAAGGACCGACGGCTTATAACAATAGGCAAAGTGTCGGTCTACGATTACAGGTGTTGAGACGTTAATTGATGATACCACCGAGATCTGCTCAAACGGATGGTCCCTGACCGGGATCTGTACGTGCCGTCGTGGGCCTTAATGACAGTTTTTGATCAGCCTGATCGCATAGCACCCGCACAACTGCAAACACGCTCCGGCTTACTTGCGCCCGGCGCCCCCATAGACCGCAGGCCCTGCTTGAGCGCCTATCGGGCCCGCCGGGTCAGAGGGCGTCGGCCTGTACTGCGGGGGCGCCTGCTGGCCCCGTCGTTTTCTTTCGGCAGCGCTAGCGGGTGACTCCAGATTAGCTGCGGCGGCGAGTGCAGCCTTCCGATCGGTAAGTTGAGCCGTCAGGTCATTTGGTACTGGCATCATGTTTGCCAGGTAATAGGCGATTTTCTGTTTT
>Ga0207990_1000787_pt1 | contig 17674 bp, 14 predicted proteins | sample ETNtaG_8_FD_185780 | JGI IMG/M metagenome (GOLD analysis project Ga0207990, IMG submission 185780) | Marine microbial and viral communities from oxygen minimum zone, Eastern Pacific Ocean - ETNP201406SV75 (SPAdes) (version 2) | ecosystem: Environmental > Aquatic > Marine > Oceanic ...
CAGCTGGGGTATTTCCAGGTGATAGCCGAGCCCGTTTCCACCTGAGTCCATGAAATTTTTGATTTTTCACCCTGGCATTTGCCGCGTTTGGTCACGAAGTTGTAGATGCCTCCCTTGCCCGTTTCGGGGTCACCCGCATACCAGTTCTGCACGGTGCTGTACTTAATCTCTGCGTTGTCCTGAGTCACCAGCTCAACCACCGCAGCATGTAGCTGGTTGGTATCGAACTGTGGAGCCGTGCATCCTTCCAGATATGATACGTAACTGTTCTCCGCGCAAATGATCAACGTACGCTCGAACTGTCCCGTCTCCTCGGTATTGATGCGGAAATATGTGGATAACTCCATCGGTGAGATGGTGTCAGGCGGAATGTACACAAATGATCCATCAGTAAACACAGCGCTATTGAGCGCGGCGTAAAAATTATCACCGACCGGAACCACCGTCCCCAAATATTCCTCAACCAGCTCAGGGTAATCCTGAACTGCCTCGGAGATCGGACAAAAAATAATACCGACCTCCATCAGTTTCTTTTTATGTGTAGTCGCAACGCTCACGCTGTCAAACACTGCATCTACCGCTACATTGGCCAGCCGTTTCTGCTCATCAAGAGGAATCCCTAGTTTCTCGAAAGTACGTAATACCTCAGGATCCACTTCGCCGAGGCTTTCTAGCTTTTTTTTAGGCTTGGGCGCAGAGAAATAGGAAATGTTCTGAAAGTCAATGGCTGGATACTGCACATTGGGCCAAGCGGGTTGTTTCATCGTCAGCCATTTCTTATACGCCTTGAGCCGAAAGTTCAGCATAAACTCGGGCTCATTTTTTTTTCTAGAGATGGCGCGCACAACATTCTCGTTGAGCCCTTTAGCAAAGGTATCGGATTCTATGTCGGTAACGAAACCGTATTTATATTCATTATCCAGAACGCCGGATATGGGGTCGTCTTTGTTTTCCATTACGTGAGATTCCCTGTACTGAGGGGGTTACATGTTAGGAACGACTATTAATTCATTATATATATCTTTACGCAGAGCCTGTTCCATAAACGAAAGCGTGGCTCCCAAAGAGGATCCGCAATTTCCGCAGGCGCCCTGGTACTGGATCATAACCTTTTCACCATCGACTACGTCAAGCACCTGAACATTCCCACCATCAGCCATCAAGGCGGGGCGCACCCTCTCGTCGAGCACCAAGTTAACCTGAGCAATCTGGTCGTCTTTGCTCAGATCCAACCAAGCTTGCTCATTCATAGACAACTCAGAAAAGGAAGTTGCTTTTTTATCTTCCTTATTAACTGAAGCACTCGCCTCGGCAACTGCTTTTGCAACCGGGTACTCCCGTCGGACTATTTTCAGGAGTTCCTCGACATTGGCGAACATTTTCTGCCTCGCTTCCGGAACCGCAGGGATCCCTGGATCGTCGCGGAGCCGTGCTTCCACGTCGGATCCCAGAAGTGAACACGCTTCGTCCACCGTAAGCCCCTTGACCATGGAACACAGGGTCTCGCCAATCGCCACAGAAACTTTCCCGCCATAGGCGAAAAACTTGGCGCTATAGATGCGGTCTTCCACCCCGTCAACCAACCAGTACACCTTGGTATCCTTGCACTTGGCCTCCATCAGAGTCACGCCCTTGCCACGGGCATCGTCCTGATCGTAGGCACCGCGGTGCTTGGGCTGAGACGATGCCTCGTCGAATTTCTTCGAAAATTTTTCTTCCGCAACAGACATTAGAGACCCAAAAAACCCTTTGTTTTATTATAGGTTATCGCCCAATGAAACTCAAACGACCGCACCCTCAACTGACCAACTCATAAGATGCGTTCTAACTCTCAAGGTTCCTTGGAATTTTAATAAGACCAACCACTTGCAGAATCAACCCCGAGGGATTCATTTTTGCTATTTTCCCGTTTGCAGGCTGGAAAATTGGGATTCAGGAGACAGGGGCAATTTAAACTATTCATGTGCATAATCCAAACAAAAAGGTTATAATCACCCCAATCAAGGTACGGATTTTATAGGGGAAATGTTTGTTTCACAGTTTTGAGTCTGTGCCATTCTCGCCCCTGACGGGCCAACGGCTAAAGTGCTCCTGAGGTGAATCCCTGTGGCTTCTTTGGAAGAACAAAATCAGCCGAAACTGGTCGACGGAAGGGCCCGTAACATCGTAAACCTGCGTATTTCCGTCACCGATCGCTGTAATTTTCGCTGCACCTATTGCATGCCCGCGGACAACGTGGAATTCATGCACCGCGACAAACTGCTCACCTTCGAGGAAATCACGCGCATTGTCCAAATCGCATCGGGAATGGGAATCTGTCGGCTGAGGCTTACCGGCGGTGAACCACTCATGCGGAAGGATCTACCGGTTCTCATCCGTATGCTGGCCGAGGTGGAAGGCATTGAAGACATCGCCATGACCACCAACGCGTTTTTCCTCAAAGAACATGCCGAGACTCTGAAGGAAGCCGGGCTGCAAAGACTCAACATCAGCCTCGATGCGCTCGATCCTGAAAAATTCCGCCACGTCAACCGAAAGGACTGTCTTAACGAAGTGTTAGAGGGAATTAAAATCGCGGCAGACGTCGGATTCAAATCCATCAAGATCAACGCCGTAGCCATACGGAACTTCTCGGAAACGGAGATCATGCGGCTTGTCGAAATGGGTCGGTCTGACGGGTTCGAAATCCGGTTTATCGAGTTCATGCCACTGGACTCAGATCAAACGTGGGAACGTGACAAGGTGCTGTTCGGCCATGAGATTGTGGACTTCATCCGCAAAAAGTATGAACTGATCCCAGTCGAAAATTCCTTAGAAATCGGTCCTGCCAGCGAATATAATTTTGCCGATGGAAAAGGCCGGGTTGGTATCATCACTGCGGTCAGCAATCCGTTCTGCGACCACTGCAATCGTATCCGCATAACGGCTAACGGGAAATTGCGCACCTGCCTGTTCTCGACCCATGAAACCGACCTCAAGGAACTGATTCGAGGCGGAGCGTCTGATGAAGATATCATTAAAACCATTCGCGGAGCCGTACTAAACAAGGAACCTGGCCACAAGATCAACCTCGACGACTTCGAACGTCCTCACCGCGCCATGCACGCCATCGGCGGCTAATTGTTTCACTTTCCATTACGTCAACTATCTCTCGCTTTGCTTTTGTGCGTGCAGTTCTTGTGTTGGAAAAAGACTTTTCCCTCGATCACCCCACTCTTAAGTTCTCATTTCTAATAACTTAATAACAAACCGCAGAAACCGGCTTAAAAAGTTCGTGAACAATTTATCACTTGCATAAAAACTCTAATGGTTCGGGTTGACTATCCATATTCACTTAGTGACTATGAGTAATCACGAGGGATTGATCGTGTGATTCCTTCAATACCTCCTCCGGAATCCGGGAGCATACCCTCTGCTCCCGGATTCTTTCTTTCACTCCCACCTTGTGCTATTCTGCATCAAGTTGACAACTCCCTTAGAAGTTTTTTCCGATGTCGTTGGATAAAAAACGTCTTTCCCTGGAATCCAGGATCGCCAAGCTGGGTAGTGCCCTGATAGCTTTTTCAGGCGGGGTGGACAGCACGGTGGTGCTAGCCGTGGCCCATAAGGTTCTGGGCAACCGGGTGCTCGCGGTGACGGCAGAATCGGAAAGCGTTCCCGCACGTGAACTGGAAGTTGCCCGTCAGTTGACCAGCATCCTTGGGATACACCACCTCGTGATACCAACCGAGGAAACTTCGTTACCCGAATACCTGAAGAACCCGGCAAACCGTTGCTACTACTGCAAAACGGAACTCTACAACAAGCTGTCGCAAATCGCTGCCGAGCACAATCTTGCTTACGTTCTTAATGGAATCAACCGGGATGATTTAGGAGACCATCGTCCGGGGATCACCGCCGCCCGAGAAGCAGGCGTATTGAGCCCGCTCTCGGATACCGGACTCACCAAGCAAGACGTACGTGACCTGGCTCGCGAGATGAATCTCCCCAACTGGGAAAAACCTGCACTGGCCTGCCTTTCCTCTCGCGTACCTTATGGTCAGCCAATCACCATGGAGAAACTTTCCATGATCGAACGAGCCGAAAACCTTCTTCTTGATGCGGGGTTCCAACAAGTTCGCGTGCGTCATCACGGAGACACAGCCCGCATCGAACTGCCACGGGAAGACATTCCGGTCCTGTTTCAAAACGGACTCGCCGAGAAAATTAGTCACCAACTACGTGAAGTCGGATTTTCATATATTACGGTAGATATTGAAGGATATCGTTCTGGAAGTTTAAACGAAATTTTAGCCCCTTGTAACCAAACCGAATTTGAAAATGGGAAAGGACCATCAACGAATGTGGGAAGTCGAACTCAAACCTGAAATCAAAAAAGAGTTAAAGGATCCGGAAAAATTCGCCAAGGGGATGGCGAAAGTGTACAACGGGATAACCCTCACCATGGTGGGTGTGGGGATGATGTTCATCCTTTATTTCACACGACCGGAGCACGTTCTGCACCCGTTATGGATTCAGCTGCTGGGGCTGGCAGTCGCCGGCTGGGGTGAGTGGCAGAAGTTCAAGGCGAAGTAGGGTTGACAGTCCCGCCTAAAATGAATTTGCGGGGGAATTTGATTTATATCGCCGGTGTAACTCAGAAATATAGCGCATAAACTTTTACAACGTAGTACTACTCTCCACCATCTTCGGACATATTCCTGTCGGTTTTAGCAGAGGTTTTCCCAAGCGCCATGGACCGCCGAGTGGCGTTCTCTACGGCATTCATCAGTGTGGTGCGCAATCCCCCCTCCTCAAGGGCGTGCAGCCCGGAAATCGTGGTGCCTCCCGGGGAAGTCACCATGTCCTTGAGTTCACCGGGATGTTTTCCGCTTTCCCGAGCGAGCTTGGCAGATCCCAATACGGTCTGCACAGTCAGAATATTGGCAACCTCCCGCGAAAGCCCCATTTTCACCCCGGCATCGGACAGCGCTTCGATGATCATAAAAATATACGCGGGACCACTTCCGCTCAGACCCGTGACTGCATCGATGTGGCCTTCCTCGACATCAACAGTTCGCCCGATCGCCTCAAAAATGCGGTGGACGATTTTCATCTCCGTCTTGGTCACATGCTCACTTCTACAAATGGCAGTCACACCTTCCTGCACTAGCGCGGGCGTATTAGGCATGGTTCGAACTACGGGAACCTTCTTCTCGCTCTTACCATCCAAGATCTCTTCGATAAGGCTGATAGGCACGCCCGCCGCCACGGAGACAATGAGTTTTTCTCCGTCCACAAGGTCAGCAAAATTCTTTAGAATTTTTTTCACTGACTGCGGCTTTACAGCAATAACCAGAATATCGCTCTTCTGGACCAGTTCGCGGTTGTCAGAGGTCGTCCTGACCTTGTATTCAGAGTGCATATACTCCAACCGTTCCGAAATCGGATCGGACACAAGAATATTTCTCGCTTCTATGAACGAAGCGGTGATGAGGCCATTAACCATGGCTTCAGCCATGTTACCGCCCCCAATGAACCCCAGTTTTTTATTAGTCAACACTGATGATGATCTCCCAATGATTTAAAATCCGCGACGAAATTTCATCCCGTGCGGTATTTACGGGCAACGTTCAAATAAATCAACCCACCATGCCCTGTCGCTCGGACGGACGCGGTCCAAAAATTGCGGTGCCCACACGTACTAGGGTCGCCCCTTCTTCCACGGCCACCTCGTAATCGCCGGACATGCCCATCGATAATTCGTCGAGCGAAACGCCGCCCCGTGTCTCAATCCCAGAACAGGCATCACGCAACTCGCGCAACCGGACATAATAAACCCGCGACCGCTCGGGATCTGGATCGTAAGGTGGAATCGTCATCAACCCGCGAATCCGCACGCCTTCTAGAGGTGCTACAGCGCGAATAGTTTCAGGCAATGCCTCTGGGTCAATTCCGAATTTCGACGCTTCTCCAGACACATTGACCTGCAGAAGAATCGGCATGACTTCGTTGCGCGCCGCAGCTTTCTCATGAATCGCTTCAGCCAAAGCTGCGCTGTCCACCGAGTGGACCAGGTCAAACAGGCCAAACACATATTTGATTTTGTTTTTCTGCAGGTGGCCTATGAAATGCCATTCGAAGCCCTTGTGTCCAAGAGATTCGATTTTCTCTCTGGCTTCCTGAACCTTATTTTCGCCGAACACAACTGCACTGGCCTTTTTAGCTTCGGCGATCAATCCGACTTCAATCTGCTTGGTCACTACAACAAGTCGAACACTTTCAGGGTCGCGCCCGGATCTTTTGGCCGCTTCGCTGATACGGTATTTCACCTGTACAAGATTTTCGGCAATCAAGGAAAAGCCTTAACAATCGAAACAAGCAAGATAGGAAAATAGATGACCTATTCTCTGGTTACAGGAACTCAGGCCAACACCTCAATAGAGCGCCTGCTTACCACGTTCGCCGGTACGGACGCGAACCGCTTCCTCAACCGGAAGGACGAATATCTTTCCGTCGCCGAGGTTTCCGGTTCGTGCAGTCTGAACCAGAGTTTCGACCACCTCCTCAACCGCCTCGTCTTCCAAGACAATTGTAAGTTCGACGCGGGGTTTAAACTGGGGGACCTTGTCCTCTGCCGACTGATACTGACTCAGCGGTTTCCCAATTCCCTTAGCATCGATGATCGACAACCCTGGAACTCCAAGCTCGAATAATTTTTCCCGCACCGCTTCGAGCCGGTCATGCTGAATGTAACATTGGATCATTTTCATAGCGATGGAAGTAATTTAGGACAAAATTAAAAGCTTTGCAATCCGAAAAGGCCGCAGAGCTTTTTCTTCGATCAAAGCTCCTTTCTCTAAAAGGGCTCCAGTCCACCCACTTAGACAAAAGACAGTTTGCGCGAATCAAGATTCGAGGTCTTTCTAAGCCATGGCCCTACATAATTTTCGATACTGCAAAGTCTGCCGGAAAATGACCACAAGTCCATAATTTAACAGGAAGAAAGCGGCCAGGCTATTTTCAACCGCGTCAACTTTACAATAAATGTGATTTCATTTAAGGTGAAGCCATGAGAAGAATCGCCGGTCTATTTCTAGTTTTGTCCGCCACACTTGCCTGCGTCACGGCGGAGGGGCCGGACTCATCTGCGGCGCCTTACGATATCGCAACCGACATCAGTCTTTTTCTTTTGACCGACGATCCATCCGTTGAGAAACAGGTTCTGGAACGTCTAAAGTCTAACGAGGTATCTTCTTCGACGGTCAAGTCCATTCTACGGACAACGCTTCCAAAAAAAAGCACGCAACCCATTGGGCTCCAGCTGGACCGCAAATTCAAAATGAACGGGAAAACCTACTCCTATGCGCTCCACGTTCCCGCATCAGTTTCACCCAATACGCCGATGATCGTTGTTATGCACGGCATGGGGGGAAGCGGCGCCAATACGATACAGGCTTGGGTGGAGCGGTTGGGAAAAGAGTTTGTCATCCTCTGCCCCTCCTACCCCATGGGGGCGTGGTGGTCCAAAAATGCCGAAGAATTGGTTCTCAAACTGGTCGATGAAACACGCACCACCTATCCAATCAATCCCAACCGAGTTTTTCTGGCCGGACTCTCCAACGGGGCAATCGGGGCGTATCTTATAGGCATGTTTTATCCGGACCGGTTTGCTGGCATCGTGCCCATCGCCGGTAGCATCACTGAACGCTACATGCATTTTCTGGTCAACTTAAGAAACACACCGGCCTACCTCATTCAGGGAGCGTTCGATCCCATTTTTCCTATCGAACTTACGCGCCGGGTCCACAAGATTTTGACTGACATAAAGTCACCAGTGGTCTACCGCGAGCATCAAGAACAAGGTACAGCCCACGGAGGCCATTTTCTTCCAGAATCGGAAGTTCCGGCTCTAATCGAGTGGCTGAAGAAACAAAGAAGGAATCCATCTCCTAAGGTAGTCCGCATGACTCGTGAGGCAAACCACTTGGAACGTATTTTCTGGGTAGGAGTAACCCGCGGACTAAAGCTTGCCGCTTTGCAGATACCCGGACCCGAAATGGAACCTCTCAATATCCATGATGGTAAGATTGCCACCCTGTTTGCCGCCGATAAGGGAAACAACCGATTCGAGGTCATGGGTAAAAACTTGATAGAATTTGAAATGCACTTATCCTCCGACCGGACCGATTTCGATCAACCGGTAGTCGTCACCTTCCAACCTATCCGGGACGAAGGAAAACTGCTGGTTCCCGGTGAAAAATTTGTTGCCTTTCACAAGAAGGTTGAAAAAGATCCGGGTGTCCTTCTTGGCGGATTCAAAAGGTTTCGCGATCCGGACCTGTTGTTCGATGCAACTATCAAGGTCTCGGCGCAAAAGGCCGTAGATTTCGCCGTCCTGCCATGACCACTAGCAGAAAACAACCTGATCGAACGCACCTTCTCGAAAAATCCCGTGTCCTGTTGGGCTGGCCGCTGGTGCAGGGAGCTCTCGCCGGGTATGCCTGTTCCCCTGTCACATCGAACCTGTGCAATTTGCTGGTTCCCGCTGATGACTTGAAGTCCGCAAACATCACGCTCAATACTACAGCGGAAATGGTAGAGGTTCTCGTCTCGGGCGATCCTTTTCCCATCAATCCTTTCGATGATATCGAACCAACACTCAGCGAGGCTCGCGAACGAAAAATTCTTAAACCGGGACAGTGTCTGGACGTATTGAAGCTTTTGCGTGTTGTCCGCGATGTTCACCGGGCACTGGGTAAACTAGCTGGATCGCCGCTCCTTAAAATTCTAGGCGGTCGACTTGACCCTTTACCTTCTCTCCTAAAGGAGCTAGACCGGTGCATCGACGACGAGGGAGAGATCAAGGAAAATGCCTCGCCGGAACTCAAGCAAGCCATCCGTGACGTATGGGCCGCAAAACAGAAACTAGAGGCAAAGATCGGCAAACTACTCTCGAACTCAACTTATAAAGACGCGGTTCAGGACAATTATCATACGGAGAGGGAGGGACGGTTGGTCATCCCTATCAAGGTGGACCGTCGTTCGCAGATAGACGGCATTGTCCACGATAGTTCGGGAAGCGGCCAGACTCTATATATGGAACCTTCCTCCATCGTGCCCATCAACAACCAGTTGAAGATCTACAAGCTCAAGGTGGACCATGAAAAGGTAAAAATCCTACAATCGCTGGCTGGACAGATGGTTGAACATAGCGACGTCTTGGCTTCAAACCTGGAGGTTCTCGTCGAACTTGATCTCGTTCACGCGCGCGCAAAGTTGGCGCGAACGATGGAGGCAAGGCTGTGCCTGCTCGAAGCAGGCAGCGAGGTACACCTCGAAAAAGCACGCAACCCGGAACTGATCCTCAATGGCCGCGATGTCGTACCCAACGACATCGCATGGAACGCCTCCACCCGCGTGATCATTATTTCGGGGCCGAACACTGGAGGTAAAACAGTGACCCTGAAAACCGTAGGACTCATGGCGCTGATGGCACGCGCTGGATTATTCTTACCCGTTGGAAAAGGGTCGCAAATTCCTTTCTTCCCCGAAGTGTATGCCGATATTGGCGACGATCAGAACATCGAACTCAACCTATCTACGTTCTCGGCACACCTGGAAAAGATCATTCACATCATCGACCACGCCGTTTCGGGTTCGCTGATTCTACTCGACGAGCTAGGAATCGCAACCGATCCGCAGGAAGGAGCGTCGCTCGCCGAGGCAATTCTTACCGAGTTGAACGAGAAAGGCGTGACAACCCTGGTGTCAACCCATTACCTAGCCTTAAAACTTCTAGCCCAGACGCGCAACGGATTCCTCAACGCATGCACCGAGTTCGATTCGAAATCGCTAGCACCCACCTACCACCTGATTTTCGGTGTACCCGGACACAGCGCTGCTCTCGATACCGCCGAGCGGCTCGGACTCCACCGCGGGATCATTGAACGCGCACGAGAAATTTATCGGTCGCAGGACACCCGCGCAGATGCTGCATTAAAAGATTTGACCTACCAGCGCCTTGATCTGATACGAAAGCAAGAGGTTCTCGAAACAGAAAACCGGGAACTCGAACAACTAGCCGGAGAACAACGACTGCTTACTGAGCGCCTGCGGGAAAAAGAAAAAAAAATCGCTTCCGAAAAATCCAGCCGTGTTCAGTCTGCCGTGAGGGAAGCAAAAAACCAGGTCCGCCAAATGATAAAAGAAGCGAAAGGAACCCACGACTCTCATAAATTGCGCAAAATAGAACGTCAGTTAGAGTCGATGGGCCGCGTACCGCTGTCGACTTACCGAAAGGATCTTGCCGACTGGGAAGTTCCTCCGGAACAGCTTCAGGAAGGCGATATGGTGCTTGTCGAAAGCTATGGCACGACCGGCACTCTCCTCGAAAACACCGATAGCAAAAAAAAGGTTCGTATTCGTTTGGGAAATCTAGAAACCGTCGTTGAGGTTTGTCAACTTCGAGGAAACATCAAACGGAAACGCGCTACCGAAAAACGCTTCAAGCACGTGGAGGTGAAGGTGCATGCCACATCTGCCAGGCAAGCAAAAACCACCTGCGACCTGCGTGGAATGAGTTCCGACGAAGCGCTGACCACCATGGAAACGTTTCTCAGTCAGGCTGTTGTCAATAATATCGGACGCGCCACGATCATTCATGGACACGGGATGGGAACGATCAAAAGTCTGGTTAGAGATTATCTGAGCACCACTGGGATGTGTAAAAATTTCTCTCCGGCACCACGAACAGAGGGAGGCGATGGGGCAACAATCGTTGAATTCTGATGAATGCCCACACAGAATGAATCGCCCACCCCTTGCTTGAAAAGATTTTCTAGCACAAAGAATATCAGCTGAATACTTTGACAAGGTGATCAAACCTCTTGCTAGATTTTTTTATCTTCTCTTCATTACCCAACACGCATACGTTTCCAGATTTTCTGATTTTACTGAATAAAGACGCGTAAGACTGAATGTCTCCTCGCTTCGTCGATAATAATTCGTCGCGGCGTTTCTGTTTTAGCTCGTAGGTTCTTCCGGTTAGAAGCTCAACCATCGCCACGGCCCCTTTCCTATCGGGAGTAAGCGGCGGATCCAGGTGACCCACACAACCGATCAGAATCTTAGTCAACTCCTTATCCGAAAGATCAAGGTTTTCAAGGTAACCCGCTATCTGATCATAGACGTCGAGTGTTTCATTAAGGTTGGGATCGCGATAGGACACTAGGCCATAATCTCCACTGAACGAATCGAAGGTGCTTTGACTGCCGTAGGCCCCTCCCTGAACGCGCACCCGGTCCCACAAATAACATGTGCGTAGAACCGAGTTCAACGCATCAAACTGTCCGCTGTATTCCAACCCAAGTTCATACAGGTTGGCTCCCTTACCGACAAACTGAACCGCGCTGGCCGTTAAAAACGCTTCGTTCGCTGGACCAGGCCTGAAGTCAAGCGGAACAGGCTGTGGCGTGTGATCGGATAAAACCCGCATCATCCCATTGATCCTTTTCTCTATTTTGGGATAGTCCTTCTCGGGAACCGTCACGTTGGCCAGAGTATTCTTGTGGGTGAATAATGTTTGAGCCACCTCTCGAAAGTTTTCCGCCACTTGACCGGGGTCCTTCTCCGCACAAACAAGCAGGTTTTCTAAAAATTTATAAAAAGAAATCCCTTCAGTAAGCTCGTTGTACCGACCTAGCGAAGACTGGTACGAATGCAACCGAGAAAGAACATAATGATTTCCTGAAGAAAGGATAGAATCTTCCATATCGGCCTTGGCACTTCGAATGATCTCAACCAGTCGCGTTGGGTTATTGAACTCGTATTCGCCAATCAATTCCTCCAAAATATCGAATAGGTCGTCAACCTTTTCCACGAGCGCTTTGCCGCTGAAGAATAAATAGGAAAGGATCCGGCGGTGATCCGATACCGTGGCGGAAGTAAAATTCCATGGACGCACACCGCCGGTATGGATACCCAGCATTTGTGAAATTTCAACATAACTGTGTTTTCGAGTTCCCATGCCCAGCACCATTCGGCCCAAGAGAGGAAGGTACTGAAGTTTGTCAAGCGGTACCCCTGCTGCATCAAATCCGATCTGCACATAAGCAATTTTATTGGTGAACAAATCGTGGTACAGGATTTTGGGAGCCGTCTCCCGTTTCACTTCTAGAGGAAACCGTTCACTCTCTCGCTTGATATCCTCGAGTCCCAGACTAGGAAGTTTATCCAGGTTTTCTGGAGAATCCGGGGTGATTTGCAGGCTCCTTAACATTTGGGTCCGCTCAACCAATTGACCAATTTCCTCAGCTGGCAGGGAAGCCTTCAGCGCCTTCAGTCGTTTCCTAATTTTAGCGTCCTGTTTTTTCGCCAAATCTGACTTGGGAATGGCTAGCATGATGCTCTGGTGGCGGTTGTCCAGAAGGTGTTTCTTAATCAGACACTCGAAATACCCCTGCCCCGCCTTCCGCTTAATCTTGCGCATAAGCTTGTCGTATTTCAGGTGTATGAAAGGATCGAAGTCGTACAACCAGGAAGCCAGGGCCTGGATGTTATAAACGATACCCTTTGGAAATCCTCCAAAATTGGCTTCGCGTAATTTAAAGTCGAAACTATTAACTGCAGACTTCACCATATTTTTATCGATCCCTTTTTCAACAAGATCCCTCAGTGTGGAAAAAATGAGGTCGAAAATCTTTTCTTCGTGTTCCGCCTCTGTTCCTTTCATTCCCACAGCAAACATTGTTTCCAAACGGTTGTCATCAAACCCACCACCAATGATCTCACTTCCAAATCCTGAGTCGATCAGCGCTTTGCGCAATGGAGAAGCAGACGTGTCAAGCAACAGATAACTGAGAATATTGAAAGCAAGACAGTGCTCGTGACGGGTCGCCTTATCCAACTTAAACCCCACGGCGACGAACGTCTTTTTGTCAAGAGATTCTCCCCTTGATACGGGATAGTAAATGACCTTGCGCTTGGGTCGGTGAAAACGTCTTTGGATATCAACAAACGACTCAACTCTCTCGGACTCAAAGTTCAGCAGGTATTCATCATTAAGAAAAGCAAGGTACTCCTTGGTATCCCCATCCCCGTACAGAAAAATCCGACTGTTCGATGGATGATAATTCTTGCGGTGGAAATCTTTGAACTCTTCATACGTCAATTTCGGGATGGCATCAGGATCGCCTCCCGATTCAAATCCATATGTCGTTTTCGGAAAAAGGGAGTGCACTAAATGACGGTCAAGCAAATTCTCAGGGTTGGAAAAAACACCCTTCATTTCATTGAACACAACACCCTTGTAGATGATCTCTTTTTCTGGTGATTCAAGCTCATAGTGCCATCCCTCCTGCATAAAAATTTCTTCAGTAATATTCGGATAAAACACTGCATCAAGGTAAACATCCATCAGATTGAAGAAATCTTTTTTATTCCGACTGGCCACGGGGTACATGGTTTTATCGGGGAACGTCATGGCGTTAAGGAAGGTCTGTAAACTGCCTTTCAGCAGTTCCAGAAACGGTTCCTTGACAGGATACTTGCGTGACCCACACAGGACGCTATGTTCCAGAATATGAGCTACACCCCGATCGTTGGATGGGGGCGTGCGAAACGTAACACTGAAGACCTTGTTGTCATCGTCGTTCTCTAGAACAACCACCTCGGCTCCCGTCTTATCATGCTCAAACAGCAACGCCTCCGATTTTAACTCGGAAATGGTTTCCTGCCGGTTCAGGGTAAACCCGGAACTGCTCTTCCCTGTCTCAAAACTCATTTCTTCCTTTCTGAACGTCACTTAATTCCTCAAAAAAACGCCACCCTTCGCTTCGTTCGGGATAACAGGTAAATTTGTTTTTTAAGCACCTATTAGATACTCATCGGACCCGAAAGATTCTTTTGGTGGGAACATGAGTCCATCATTTCAAGAAGCCTGCAGGTCCAATCCAACGGGACAATGGTCCGATCCCATCACATCCGGTTGGATAAATGAATCCTTCACCTTTCCCATTAAATCTTCGGTAACAAAAAAATAATCGATGCGCCATCCGATGTTTTTTTTCCGGACGTTGAAACGGTAACTCCACCAGGTGTACTGATCAGGCTCCTGGCAAAACTCGCGGAAGGTATCGACATACCCATGAGCTATAAACTTGTCGACCCACGCCCGCTCCTCGGGCAAAAAACCGGAGTTTTTCTCGTTGGCCTTTGGATTTTTTAGATCAATAGGTTTATGCGCAGTGTTCACGTCCCCTGTAATCACCAGTTTCTTGCCTTCCTGGCGCAGCGATTCGCAGTGATCAAGAAAGGCATCATAAAAATCCATTTTATACTTCAGTCGGTCCGATCCGCTGGTCCCGTTAGGAAAGTATACATTAAGCAAATCGAAGTCCTTGAACTCAGCGCGTATGATACGGCCTTCCATGTCGAATTTTTCGATTCCCATCCCCAAATGATATTTTTTGGGTTTCTTTTTGCTGAGGACAGCAACACCACTGTAGCCCCTGCGCTGGGCTGGGTTCCATATAGAGTGATATCCTTCAGGTGTGACCATTTCACCCGGAAGGTCGTTTGGCGTCGCCTTGATCTCTTGAAGGCACATCGTGTCCGGCGCTTCGGAGTGGAACCAGTCCATAAAACCTTTTCTCAAGGCGGCACGCATACCATTGACATTCCAACTGATAATTTTCATATCCACCTGAAAACGATGCTACTGACAAATGAGATCCGATGCAGAGGACAGCACATCCACTCAATTCAGCCTCCTCGCTCTTAAACCGGGGTATACTCTCACATAAGACCTTCCGAACCAAAGCGTAAAATTTCATTCCCTTTAGCCCCAGTCTAGCTAAAAAAATTTCACTAAACCGCTGTCTAATCAAAAGAAATTATTCGCTTTTCCCCCCATGCATTATAATTCCATCAAGCGATCCAATAACGGATGACCCAAAAAAATATGCCAACCTCTGAATTGCAGGTCCAAAATCTAAAAATTGCGTTTTCTTCCAACGGAGAAGAACAGGTTGCTGTCCGAGGGATCAGTTATCACCTCAACCAGGGGGAAACGTTAGCGCTCGTCGGTGAATCAGGGTGCGGTAAAACCGTCAGCGCCCTGTCCATCCTACGGTTGATACCTCAGCCTCCAGGTAAAATCCTGGACGGGAAAATCCTTTTTGGGAAAGACGACCTTCTCAAGCTTCCGGCGAAAGAACTCCGAGAGCGGCGCGGACGCGACATCGCGATGATCTTCCAAGATCCGATGACCTGTCTCAACCCAGTTCTCACCGTAGGCGAGCAGATTATCGAGACGCTCTTGCGTCATACCGCAATTACCCGCACCGCCGCGCGAAAAAAAACCATTGAACTCCTGAGGCAGGTGGATATCCCCTCACCAGAGCAAAAGCTTAATCAATACCCGCATCAACTGAGCGGCGGTATGCGCCAACGGACGATGATCGCCATGGCCGTGTCCTGCTCACCCCGAGTGCTCATTGCCGACGAACCTACCACGGCTCTCGACGTTCTCGTTCAAGCTCAAATCCTAGACCTCCTCGCACAGCTAAAGGAAGAAACTCTTATGTCGATCCTGCTTATCACTCACGATCTGGGTGTCGTCGCCGAAATCGCCCAGCGTGTATTGGTCATGTATGCGGGAGAAATCGTCGAATCGGGGCCCGTTCAAGGACTTTTTCGAAAGCCACTTCATCCGTACACGACTGGACTCATGAATTCGGTACCCACACTGGAACACGGTCAGGAAAAGGTTCATCGATTGAGTGAAATTTCTGGAACCGTTCCCTCACTTTCACAAACCCCGCCAGGATGCCCGTTTCATCCGCGCTGTCCCTCGGCAGAAGCACGGTGCCGAACCGAAAAACCAGTTCTCAAAGAAGCCACTCCCGGACACACCGTGAGTTGCTGGTTGCATCAATAATGGCCTCTTCGGTAAAAATATCAGATCCGGTTCTGCTGCAAGCGAGGAATCTCAAAAAATACTTTTCTGCCGAAAGTTCTAACTACAGCCGCTCATCACAAACTGTGCGCGCCTTGGATGGCGTTTCCTTCACCCTTCGCGAAGGAGAGACCTTGGGGCTTGTTGGGGAGTCCGGGTGCGGCAAGTCCACCGCCGCACGAACCGTTCTGCGACTCACCGAACCCACTGCCGGAGAAGTTTATTTTCGCGGACAAAATCTATTTGCATTATCACACAACGATCTGCGCCCCCTACGTAAGGAAATGCAGATCATTTTTCAGGATCCCTACGCTTCCCTCAACCCAAGAAAGCGGGTAAGAGACATTCTGGAAGAACCGTTCGATATTCACAGGTTTGTCGACGGGAAGGAACGAAATGAACGTGTTGCATGGTTGATGGAGCGCGTGGGATTGTCAGCGGATCAAGGTGAAAAATATCCGCACGAGTTCAGCGGCGGGCAACTGCAACGAGTCGGAATCGCGCGGGCTATTGCATTGCATCCACGTCTCGTGGTCGCCGATGAGCCCGTCTCCGCTCTCGATGTTTCCATTCGCGCTCAGGTGATCAACCTTCTTCTCGATCTGAAGGAGTCGATGGCCATCTCCTATCTTTTTATTTCACACGACATGGCTGTGGTCAGACACTTCTGCGACCGTATCGCCGTAATGTACCTAGGGAAAATCGTCGAACTTGCCAACAGTACGCAGTTGTACAGCACACCACAACATCCCTACACGGAGGCATTACTTCAGGCAATTCCCAGGATGGATCCAGAATCAAAAAAACAACGTTTAAAAGTGAGAGGTGACCTACCTAGCGCAATCGATCCCCCTAGAGGATGCGCGTTTCAAACCCGATGCCCCATCAGCGAAAAGCGGTGTGAGGAATCTACCCCGCCGCTGAAGGAAATAGTGTCCGGGCACTATGCTGCCTGCTTCTTGCGCGACTAAAGGAAAAAAATGAAGGGTCAGCTGAATATAGGAGTCATCTCAGACACGCACGGACAGGTACGATCCGGGGTATATAATGCTTTCGAGGGAGTCGACTTTATCTTACATGCAGGAGATATCGGAAGTCGGGATGTGATAATAGAACTCGAAGCCATCGCCCCCGTCAAAGCTGTCGTCGGAAACATCGACGTGGACCTGACGCACCACTTTCCCCAACAGCAAACGTTCGACCTCGGCAAGCGGACCTTTGCTCTCCAGCATATTTTTCATGACATTCCCGACGCGGCTAGCCTGTCGCGCCAATCCGTTAGAAAAATTATCGTCTTCGGTCACAGCCATAGACCCATGAGCGAGCATATCGGCGACACCCTATACTTCAATCCGGGAAGCGCCGGACCCCGCCGATTTCAACTACCCATTTGCGTCGGAAAGTTGAAGCTGGAAGAAGAGCGAGTTTCAGGAGAGATTATTCATCTGGAGTAATGATTGTTCGCTCTCACCAACGTTTTACCGCTCGCCTGCCTTAAGCCTCATCGCTCAGGATTCTCGCAACAAATATTCCACCGCCTCAAACGTTTCCCGTGACTCCCAATTTTTAGCACCATCCACCCGCGCCACCACTCGCCCATCGCGGCCAATAACATAAGTGAACGGGATCGACATTGCGGGGTAGAGCCGTTCCGCTTCGCCTTCAGCGTCTAGTAAGATTGGAAAAGAGAGGTCGTACTTATCGACAAACTTTTTAATTTGGGTGTCCGCATTTTTA
>Ga0207990_1000794_pt1 | contig 17620 bp, 15 predicted proteins | sample ETNtaG_8_FD_185780 | JGI IMG/M metagenome (GOLD analysis project Ga0207990, IMG submission 185780) | Marine microbial and viral communities from oxygen minimum zone, Eastern Pacific Ocean - ETNP201406SV75 (SPAdes) (version 2) | ecosystem: Environmental > Aquatic > Marine > Oceanic ...
CCCCCCAGGTATATGGTTAAATAAAATTATCAACCATGTCCCGTGGGCTTCATTAGTTTCAAAGAAAAAACCGGCAAAGCAAAAGCTCTGCCGGTGAAAGATCATCAAAATCGTGCTATTTAGGCACTACTTTGGAAGCCTGCGGGCCTTTCTGACCCATCGTTTTTTCGAATTCCACGGACTGACCTTCCTTCAGGGTTTTGAATCCTTCACTTTGAATCTCAGAGTGATGAACAAAGCAATCCTCTCCATCTTCCGATTCGATAAAACCATAACCTTTGCTGTCATTAAACCACTTTACTGTACCTACGCTCATTCTAATACTCTCCCACAAATTTTCGGGACGGCTTTCCAAGTCATTTTGAAAACAGCCTCCCGATTCTTGAATTAAAGATCGGTTGTATTCATAACCCCTGAAGAAGGTTTTCAAGGCAAAAAAAAACCACCCGATGGTGGCTGGCATCATACAACCCCGCGCTTCAACCTGATTTGCCCTGTGCGTGCTTCAAACGAAAACCGCGCAAAACAACCCCTTTCAACCAATCTTGTTGGAACCATACCACAATATCCGGCAAAAAGGAAACATAATATCGGAGCACCTTAAAAGTTTTTCCACCCCATCTCGCTCCAGGGAAGAGTCAATAAAAAGGAACCGACCACGAACTTGAAATCCCTAGAGCAAAGACCTATACTCGGGAGAATTTAGTGTGCAGCTTAAAATCAATGACATAACACCCTTATTCGCATATGAAAACAATTTTCGTCACCGGCGGTGCAGGCTTCATCGGCAGTAATTTTGTGATGAACCTTGTAGAATCTGGCCGCGCGAGGATAATAAACTACGACAAGCTGACCTATGCCGGCAATCTTGGCACCCTAGCTCCTGTCGCTGGCAACCCCAACCATATTTTCATTCAGGGAGACATCGCTCACCGCCAAACGGTCCTGGACTTGCTTGAAAAACACCGCCCGGACGCAATCGTTAATTTCGCGGCGGAATCGCATGTGGATCGGTCTATCGATGCGCCAGGTGAATTCATCCAAACAAATATCATAGGAACCTTCGAACTGCTCGAAGCGGCCCGGACCTATCTGAACCAAGCAGATGAAAGGGAAAAGGAACGGTTTCGTTTTCTTCATGTTTCCACCGATGAAGTCTATGGCTCGCTGGGCGGAAGCGGGTTCTTTACGGAGGAAACTCCCTACGCTCCTAATTCTCCTTACGCCGCATCAAAAGCCGCATCGGATCATTTAGTCCGGTCTTACTTCAAAACTTTCAGCTTGCCGGTGGTCACCACGAACTGCTCAAACAATTATGGCCCACACCAATTCCCCGAAAAACTGATCCCACTCATGATTCATAATGCCCGTTCCGGAAAACCGCTTCCGGTATATGGTGACGGTCTGCACATTAGGGATTGGTTGTACGTGGAGGATCACTGCCGGGCATTGGAGCGAGTTCTGGAGGACGGGCAACCTGGTGAGGTGTACAATGTAGGTGGTGACAACGAAAAAACCAATCTGGATTTAGTGAATACCCTGTGCAAAATTCTAGACGATCTGGTTCCGAACTCGCCTCACAAACCGCATAAGTCACTCATTCAGTTTGTTGCGGATCGCCCGGGACACGACCGGCGCTACGCCATCGATGCCGGAAAGATCAAACGGGAATTGGGATGGGAGCCTGAGGAGACGCTGGACACTGGCCTGCGCAAGACGGTGCGGTGGTACCTCGAACATCCCGAGTGGGTCGAACGCGTGATGTCGGGCGCCTATCGTGGTGAACGACTGGGGCTAAGCACGGCTATGGGTGAAAAACTAAAATGATCAAAAAGGGAATCATTCTCGCAGGAGGGTCGGGTACACGGCTTTACCCGCTAACGCATGTCATCAGTAAGCAGTTGATGCCGCTTTATGACAAGCCGATGATTTATTATCCGCTGAGCACCCTCATGATGGCTGGCATTAAGGACATTCTGATCATCACCACACCTGAGGATCAAGATCTATTCCAGTCACTGCTTCAGGATGGAAACCAGTGGGGCATACGAATCCGCTATGAGGTGCAACCGCATCCGGGTGGATTGGCCGAGGCGTTCATCATCGGGAGAGATTTTGTGGGAAAAGACGGGGTGTGCCTTGTCCTTGGGGACAATATTTTTTACGGAGATGGTCTGGTAAGCCTGATCCAACGCGCGTGCAAGCGAAAAAAAGGCGCCACCGTATTCGGCTACTGGGTCAGGGATCCGGAAAATTACGGTGTCGCCGAGTTCAATCCCAAGGGGAAAGTGGTCCGGCTCGAGGAAAAACCAAAAAAGCCGAAATCTAATTACGCGATCACCGGACTCTATTTTTACGATAACAAGGTACTGGATATTGCGGCGTCGCTGAAACCCTCTAGGCGGGGTGAACTGGAGATCACCGACGTGAACAAGGCGTACCTTAAAAAAAACGAACTGGCATTGGAAAAGATGGGAAGAGGATTCGCCTGGTTGGATACGGGTTCGCATGACGCCTTGCTGGCTGCGGCCAATTTCGTCGAAACTATAGAATCGCGGCAAGGACTCAAGATCTGCTGTCCGGAAGAAATTGCCTTCAAGGCGGGATGGATCTCTGCCACAGACCTCAACCACCTGGCCCAACCTCTGAAGAAAAACGGATACGGTCGATACCTATCGGACCTGATTCGGCAATCCAAATCGCGCTGAATTTATTCCGCTTCACCCATTCCTTTCACAAATTATGCGCATCCTCTTAACAGGGAAAAATGGTCAGGTGGGTGGCGAGCTTCAACACATCCTTTCCGAGCTCGGGGAAACAACTGCAACAAGCCGAAGCGAGCTGGACCTTTCTGATCCGGACCAGATACGTAACACGGTCCGGCACTTTCGCCCGGAGCTCATTGTCAACGCTGGAGCTTATACGGCGGTGGATAAAGCGGAATCGGAACCAGAGATTGCCCGGGCCGTAAACGGCATCGCCCCGGGAATTCTCGCTGAGGAAGCTCGCACCGCAGGAGCCGTTCTGATCCACTATTCAACGGATTACGTTTATAGCGGTGAGGCAAGAGCGAAACCGTACCTGGAAACAGACTCTACCGATCCTGTCAGTGTTTATGGAAAAACCAAACTCGAAGGCGACCTCGCTGTCGAAGAGAGCGGAGTGCCACACTTGATTTTCCGCACGAGTTGGATCTATGGTCGGGAAGGGAAAAATTTTTTACGCACGATTTTGCGACTCGCGGGGGGAAAGGAAGAACTCCGTGTTGTCGACGATCAGATCGGAACGCCGACCTGGTGCCGATCCATCGCTGAGTCCACGGGGCAAATCGTCGTACAACTCCTGAAACGGGGTGATGGTTCATTTCCCGAAACAGTTGCCGAAGTTTCCGGCGTGTACCATATGACCTGCGGAGGACGGACGAGTTGGCACGGATTCGCCAGATCGATCTTGGGCCTCGCTGACCCCAAACCCCAGCCCCAGCTAGTCGGTATTCCAACCAAGGACTATCCCGCCCCTGCCGACCGGCCGGCCTACTCGGTTTTATCCAACGCCAAACTAAAGGCAACATTTGGTATCGCGCTGCCGGACTGGGAGGAGGCTTTACGATACTGCCTAAGATCGGATGTCTAAAGGTCTATTTGCCACTTGATTCTACCGTGAATTGAAAATATGATCAGCTTACCATGACGCAAAAACAAAAAGAAATCCTGCAAGTTCCTCTACTGGACATCCCGGCTTCCTACGAACAAATTCTTGCAGACGTGGAAAAGAAAATTTCTGAGGTCATACGGTCGGGCAGATTTATTCTTGGGCCGGTTGTGGAAGAACTTGAGGCACGCATCGCTGATTATTGTGGCACAAAGTACGCGGTCGGAGTTTCTTCCGGCACGGACGCCCTCCTGGTCTCCCTAATGGCCGCAGGTGTTGGTGAGGGGGATGAGGTGATCACCACTCCCTTCACTTTCTTCGCAACGGCCGGATCCATCGCCCGTGTAGGAGCACACCCAGTCTTCGTTGATATCGAACCAGAAACATTCAATATCGACCCTAAACAAATTGAAAACAAGATCACAGGCAAAACCCGCGCCCTGATGCCGGTTCATCTATATGGACAATGCGCAAATATGGATTCGATTCTTGAGATGGCACGAGAGCATGGCTTGGCCGTCATCGAGGACGCAGCCCAAGCCATAGGCTCGGAATACAAAGGCCAGCGTGCTGGTTCGATAGGTGATTATGGTTGCCTCTCATTTTTCCCCACCAAAAACCTGGGAGGATTCGGCGACGCAGGCATGGTGACTATGTCCTCGAAAGAACTTTACGAGCGGGTAAAAATCCTACGGGTCCACGGATCCGAGCCCAAGTATTTCCATAAAACAATCGGTGGCAACTTCCGGGTCGACGCTATTCAAGCCGCCGTCGTTCTAGCTAAACTCAACTATTTGGATCATTGGACAGAGCAGCGGCGGCAAAACGCTAAAACCTATAAAAAGCTCTTTGAGGAAAAAGGCCTTCTTGACAGTCTGAAACTTCCGAGCGAAGCCGCTCCCCGGCACGTCTACAACCAATACGTCATACGCGTTAAAGACTACAGGAACGATCTACGACAATTTTTGGACAAGAACCATGTAGCCACTGAAGTTTACTACCCCCTACCCCTTCACCTTCAAGAGTGCTTTGGCAGCCTTGGCTATCATCAAGGGGATTTCCCCTTTGCGGAAAGGGCATCGACCGAGGTTCTTGCGCTTCCGATTTATCCAGAGTTGACGGAAAATCAGCTTGAGTATGTGGTCGAAATGGTCGCGCACTTTTTTGAAAAAATAACTTAAATTAAATCTCCGCAGCCAAGGAAAACACGTGGGGCCATTCTTCTCAATGACGCAGCAAACTTTTATTCCAGTTAAATCATGAAAATTCTTGTAACAGGAGCTGCGGGCTTCATCGGTTTTCACACCTCCAGGGTTTTGCTTGACAAAGAACATGAGGTCATCGGTTTCGATAATATCAACGAATATTATGATCCCGACCTAAAAAATTCCCGCCTGAAAATTTTAAGGCAATATCCCAACTTCAAATTTCACAAAAAAAATATTGAGGATAAAGAGGCAATTGAAAATGTCTTCAAGGAAGATAGTCCTAAAAGAGTAATCCATCTGGCGGCCCAGGCGGGAGTGAGGCACTCTCTGAAGCATCCAGAAACTTATGTCCAAAGCAACCTAGTCGGTTTTTTCAATATCTTGGAAGGGTGCCGGCGGTACAAGGTGGAGCACCTAGTTTACGCTTCGACCAGTTCGGTTTATGGTCTCAACACCAAGTACCCGTTTTCCACTAAAGACAATACCAGTCATCCGGTTTCTTTTTACGGTGCCACCAAATTAGCCAATGAAATGATGGCCCATTCCTATTCCCACCTTTATACAATTCCATGCACCGGGTTGAGGTTTTTTACCGTTTATGGGCCTTGGGGCCGACCAGATATGGCCTATTTTCTATTCACCAAGAAAATTCTTGAAGGAAAACCAATTGATATTTTTAATCATGGAGACATGGAAAGAGATTTCACCTATATTGACGATATCGTTGAAGGTATAACCCGAGTCTTAATGCAGGCACCAAGCCCCGATCTGGAATGGTCTAGAAATTCATCTAGTCCTGCCTCTTCGTCAGCTCCTTGGCGTCTATACAATATAGGTTCCAACAAGCCGGTTAAGTTGATGGACTATGTTCGTGAAATAGAAAAAAACCTCGGAAAGAAAGCAGAAATAAATTTACTCCCCCTACAGGCAGGCGATGTAGTCAAATCCCATGCCGACGTCGACCCGCTAGTGAATGATTTCGGATACGCACCCAAATATTCGGTGAAATATGGAATCAAAAATTTTATCGAGTGGTATCTGGATTACTACCCTTCATCAAAGAATCTCTAAAGCGCGGTTAGCTGTTATTTATCTTGAAGACCAATTGAATCTTGCGGAATGAATAATACAGATTTCCTTATTATAGGTGGGGGAGTAATCGGCCTAAGCATCGCAAGAGTATTAAAAAAAAGATTTTCCGATTCTAGAGTTACTCTAATCGAAAAAGAAAAAGGCTTGGGTTTTCATGGAAGCGGTCGCAACAGTGGCGTGCTTCATGCCGGCTTCTATTATTCCTCAGACAGCCTAAAGGCGAAGTTCACGCGCACCGGGAACCAACGCCTGACGGAGTATTGTGAATCCAGGGGCCTGAAAATCAACAAATGCGGGAAACTGGTGGTCGCCAAAAACGAAGAGGAGCTTCAACGGTTCAATGAACTCCTTGAGAGGGGAAAGAAAAATGGCGTACCGTTACAATGCCTGACTAAAGCGGAAGCCCGCGAAATCGAACCGCGCGTAAAAACATTTGAGAAAGCATTGTACTCTCCCTCCACGGCGACGATTGATCCTCTGGAAGTAATCATGGCCATGCAAAAAGACGCCGAGGATGAGGGGGTCGACATCCATCTAGGGACAGGTTATCTCCAAGCGCAGGGCAACAGGGTTTCTACGTCTTCCGGCTCCTATGAAGCAAGGATGGTGATCAATGCCGGTGGACTCTACGCCGACAAAATAGCCATGGATTTTGGGTTTTCCAAAAAATATCGGATTCTGCCATTCAAGGGACTCTATCTCAACTCCGATGAACCCCCCGGATCCCTGAGAACCAACATCTATCCCGTGCCCAACCTGAGAAACCCTTTTCTAGGCACACATTTCACAGTAACTGTCGCCGGCAAAACCAAAATCGGCCCTACAGCACTTCCCGCTCTATGGAGGGAACAGTATCAGGGGATGAAAAATTTATGCTGGTCAGAGGTGCTGGAAATTCTGGCACGGCAATGCGGACTTTTCATCTCTTCCAATTTTAATTTCAAAGCCCTTGCTTGCGAGGAGATTCGAAAGCGCTCACGTCCCCACCTAGTGGCTCTGGCGTCATCTCTTGCAGAGGGTGTGGAGTTGAACAACTATCGAACATGGGGCAAACCGGGAATCCGTGCCCAACTTATCAATATTGAGGAAAGAAAACTTGAGATGGATTTCGTGATCGAGGGAGATCAAGACTCGATCCACGTTTTAAATGCCGTCTCACCGGCATTTACCTGCGCGCTTCCTTTTGCGGAGTATGTCTGCGACCAAGTTGCCCGCCACGTGAGCTAGCTCGCTTTTCGCCAACCGCTCTCAAAACTTCAATTGAATTTGCAATAACGTCGCCGTTGTCTGGAAATTGGCGTCCCCAGCGGGATTCGAACCCGCGTCGCCGGCGTGAAAGGCCGGTGTCCTAGGCCAGGCTAGACGATGGGGACATGCTTGGTGGATTTCAAAAAAGAAAAGTGAGCCGCGAAGGGATCGAACCTTCGACCACTTGATTAAAAGTCAAGTGCTCTACCAACTGAGCTAGCGGCCCATTCTGAAAAAAACAAGAGAAGTTAACAAACTCATTGTAACATGTCAATAATTTATTGTCTTGATTTTGGAACCAAGGCCCCATATTATTGGGGTTTAGTCTGGGGTATTCCCTAATTTTAGGAAAATTTCCATTGGAAAAATCAGAAAAAATCTGGCTCGACGGAAAATTCGTCCCTTGGCATGAGGCCAACGTCCATATCCTAACTCACACGCTCCATTACGGGTTCGGCGTGTTCGAAGGCATCCGTTGCTACCAGACAAAAAAGAAAAAATCTACCATCTTCCGTCTACAGGAGCATGTCGACCGTCTGTTCAACTCAGCGACTGTTCTAGGTATCGAAATTCCCTATTCCAACAGGGAAATCTTCGATACCATTCTGAGCGTAGTTCGCGAAAACAAGCTCGAGGAGTGCTACATCCGACCCATCGTTTTTCTGGGAGATAACAAGATGGGGCTCAATCCCAACGGCGTCGACGTTCGCGTCGCCATTGCCGCTTGGCCTTGGGGTGCGTATTTGGGGAACGACGGTCTCAATAAGGGCATCCGCGTCCGCATCTCGTCATTTACCCGGCACCACGTCAACATCACCATGACAAAGGCCAAGGCGTGTGGGTATTATATCAATTCCATCCTCGCCAAGGCCGAGGCCATTCAGGACGGCTATGACGAAGCGATCCTACTCGATCCGCAGGGTTACGTCTCCGAAGGCTCTGGCGAGAACATATTTCTCTTGTCTAAAGGGCGGCTCAAAACCCCCGCCCTGTCCTGCTCGAATCTGGAAGGCATCACCCGCGATTCCGTCCTCCAAATATGCAGACACCTGAACATCGGAGTAGAAGAAGGGTATCTCACGCGGGACGAATTATATATTGCCGACGAAGTGTTCCTCACCGGAACCGCAGCGGAGATCACCCCTGTCCGTGAAATTGACAACCGCACTATCGGCAACGGAAAAAAAGGGGAAACCACCGCCCTCATCCAAAGGATGTTCTTCGATATCGCTCGCAGCAATCAGGCTAAATTCGAAAATTGGCTGACGGAAGTATGACCCCCCTCTCCGGGGAAAATTTCCATCATAGCTTGCCTTTAGCACCGACCGATTTTGTCCTAATAGAAATAGAAACTTTGAACTATTGTTTAATCTCAGGAGTTTTTCATCAATGCCTATTTATGAGTACGAATGTAAAAAATGCGGAGCAACATTCGAGACTATGCAGTCCGTTTCCGCCAAACCGCTAAAAACCTGCCAGGGTCTAGGATGCGCCAATAAGGACAACGGAAAAGTACGCCGGCTCGTTTCCACTTCCGGGTTCATCCTCAAGGGATCGGGCTGGTACGCATCCGACTACCCTTCCGAGGACCGGAAAAAAGGCTGGGAGTCGGAAAGCAAACAAACCGCGAGCGCCCCGGCCGGCGGCGATAACGCCCCAGCGGAAAAAGTTACGGCGCCATCCACTGCGGCTGCTCCCGCTGCGGAAAAGCCTACGCCTACGCCCGCACCAAAAAAAACCACCCAGAAAAATCCCTATTCCGGGGGCAAGCGATCCCGCACCAAAGCCTCAAAATAAAATCTCGGAGGCCGAATGGCGGATTCCCACCACCTTTACCAGAATATTTTTACTTCCCTGATCGACGGTGTTCTGATCGTTTCAACGGATCTCAAGATTATTGAGGGGAACCTGTCCGCAGAAGAAATGTTCCAACGATCGCGGGGCTCCTTCGAAGGCCAGCCTCTCTCCGAACTGTTTCCCGAACAGCCTGAAATATTAAACAAGATCGAGCTATCTCTCTCTTCGGGGACGGCCTACCATCATGTAGAAGGCATCGGATTCCGTAAGTCTACGGGCACACATTTCCCGACCAACCTCACTCTCTCGCCAATCCTAAACACACGGGGCCAGATCACCCACACCGTGATTCTGGTGCAAGACACCACCCTGATCAAGGAACTTCAGGAGTCCACCCGTCAGGTTGACCACTTATCCTCACTCGAAGCCCTAACTGACGGTATGGCTCATGAAATCCGGAATCCTCTGGGCGGCATCCGAGGCTCTGCCCAATTACTCCTCAAAGATCTCAAAGATCTGGAACACCGCGAGTACCTGAAAATCGTAATCTCAGAAGTAGATCGAATCGACCGCTTGATAAAACGGATGATGAATCTCTCACACCCACCTAAAAAAGATTTTCAACCCACTAATATTCACCGGGTGCTTGAAGAAATTCTTGTCCTCGAAAAGGAATCTTTAGACAGGAAAAACGGGAAATTCATCCAAGTCTACGATCCCAGCCTTCCAATCATCGAGGCAGACGAAGACGAACTCAAACAGGTATTCCTCAACCTCATCAAAAACGCCATCGAAGCCTTGCCGGAAAAAGGGCAGATACACATCATCACTCAGGTTGACCCAAAATATACCCTAAGAAAAACACAGGGCGCCCCACCCACGCAAAACATCGCGATCGAGATCATTGACTCGGGTGGAGGTATGAGTGACGAAGCTCTCAAGAACCTGTTCACCCCATTTTTTACTACCAAAAAACGGGGGACCGGGTTAGGCATGGCGATCTCACTTAAAATCGTGGAAAACCACCAAGGAAAAATCAGAGTCCTCTCAAAAAAAAATGTCGGCACTACCGTACAAGTATTCCTTCCCCTGCGCAGGAATGATAGGATGACCTCGTGAGCGACAGACCTAAAATCCTGATCATTGACGACGAAGAAAACATCCGCTTTGTCTTCAAAAAGGCCCTGGAAAAAAGAAATTACATCGTACACACCGCATCCAGCGCCGAAGAAGCCCTGCACAAAATCAAAAGCCAAGAGTACCTCATTGTGTTCTCCGATATCTTTATGGAGGGCATGAGTGGACTCGACCTGCTCCAAGAGGTGAAAAAAGATTCTCCCCAGCTTAAAATCGTGGTGATGACCGCCCAATACACGATGAACAATACCATCGAAGCCATGAGGATGGGCGCGTACGACTACATCTGCAAACCCTTCGACTTCGACGAAATCTACAGCCTGGTGGAGCGAGCCGAAACCAGCAAAAATATCGAAGCTCCGCCGCAACCAGAAACAGCACGGGAAGCAGAAGAGTTTTCCGTCGAGGCCATCGTCGGCAAAAGTAAAAAGATGCAGGGTATTTTTAAGACTATAGGCAAGTCCGCAATGTCCGACCTCGCCGTGCTCATCACCGGCGAAAGTGGAACCGGGAAGGAGATGGTGGCCCGCGCTATGCATTACTATTCTGGACGCAGGGACCAGCCATTCGTTTGCATCAACTGCGCCGCGATTTCCCGTGAGCTCCTCGAGTCGGAATTGTTCGGGCACGAAAAAGGTTCCTTCACCGGGGCCATCGAACAAAAGCAAGGGAAATTTGAAATCGCCAACGGCGGCACATTGTTTTTGGACGAAATCGGCGACATGGAACTCCAGCTCCAAGCAAAAATCCTGCGCGTCTTACAAAACCATGACTTCTACCGCGTTGGTGGAAAAGCGCCCATTGAGGTCAACGTCCGTATCATTGCCGCCACCAATCAGAATCTTGAAGAACTGATGAAACAGAAAAATTTTCGCGAAGACCTATTCCACCGGATCAACGTTCTCAATATTTACGTACCTCCGCTTCGCGCGCGGTTGGAGGACATCACCCTACTCGCCAACCATTTTCTCAAAATACACGGTTCCGGTCTGCCTCACGGCGAAGCGTACCTTTCTCCGGAGGTCGAGCATATCTTCAAAAACTATGCATGGCGAGGCAATATCCGCGAACTCGAAAATGTCATCAAGCGAGCTCTGGTTCTTTCGGCGACCGGTCCCATCCTTCCGGAACACCTTCCCGATCACCTCGACTCCGACCCTCAACTTGACGAAACCGATGGACAACTCGAAAACCAACTGAACAAGCTGATTCGCAAATACATCGAACAGAACCAAGAAGTGCAGGATGGAGGTCTCTACGGCGAACTCATCCAGTCTGTCGAAAAACAACTATTCGAAATTATGCTTGATAAACATTACGGAAAGCAGGTCGTCGTCGCCAAAATACTGGGTATCAACCGCAATACCCTCAAGCGCAAGATCGACACTATGAAGATCGAAATTAAGAAGAAGAAAAACTTATAAGGAACAATAAGGGATTCCCTTTGGAACGCCAAGCCATCGTTTCCTATCAAACACCGTCGGGCCAGACGGTGAAAATCATAAAACACTCGTTTCTCTCAATACGCCGGTGGCCGGTGAAGCGTGTTGCATTCGTCGCCGGACTCCATGGGAATGAGCTGGAAGGCATTTACCTGTGCCACCTTCTCACCCGACATTTGCGAGGACTGCAGGCATCCCAGCCGGAAGCGTTCAAAGGCGAGGTGCACATCTACCCTGCTATCAATCCGCAGGCCATCGCCACAGGCAACCGCCTGTGGCCTTTTTTCTCGGTCGATATGAACCGCCTGCTCGGTGGCGAAAACGGCAAATCTCTCCCAGCCCAGATAGCGGGAGCATTGCTTGACGATCTTAAGTCGTCTGCCAACATCGTTGTCGATTTTCACGCTAGCAACCTTCACCTCAACGAGGTTCCGCAGATTCGCATCATTGACGGATTTCATAAAAAGCTGATTCCCTTGGCCGTTCATTGCAACACCGACCTTGTCTGGGTACATCCTCCGTCACCTGTTTTCGAATCGACTCTAGGCTATAACCTGAACCGGGCAAAAGTTCGTGCCCTGATTGTCGAGAGTGGAACCTGCCTGCGCCTTAACTGCGATTTCGCAAATAGCCTGTTCAACGGAATGCTTAACCTCCTTTATCAAACCGGCGTTCTGGTTCCCGCCGAGCCGCCTCCACCGGTGGAGCATCCGCTCATGGTACAACCTTCCCAAGTTGCCCTACTCCAGTCCGCACACGCCGGATTGTTCGTCGGACACACCAAGTTGAGACAACATGTTCGTAAGGGAGACACCCTTGGAGAAGTAATCGACCCTGCAGACGGTGGTCTCCTGCAAAAAGTGACTGCTCCAGAGACCGGATTTCTCTTCACCCTACGAGAGCATCCTCTGGTCTATCCGGGCTCACCGCTGGCTCGAATTGCCATTAAAGAAACGGACCTGTTGTGAAAGAAACCATTTTCTCCATTCCCGCGCCTCTCAGTCCCACAGCCAACCTCGTAAAATTTTCATGGGAAGGTATGCACCCGAAAGAAACCTTTTCCATCGTTGCCGGACTCCATGGCGACCAGTTGAACAGCATCTATCTTTGCTCGCAACTCATCCAGTTTCTCGATGCTGTCGCGAAGGGGATTGAGCCGGGTTATCGACTGAAGGGCCGAGTCCAAGTCATCCCTGCCGCAAACCTTCTTGCCCTGCAGGAAGGAACGCGCCTGTGGTCGTTCGACGATCTGGACATGGATCTCACCTTCCCCGGCAACGCGCAGGGTGAACTAGCAGAACAGATTGCAGACGCTGTGTTCAAACACACAGTCGACTCGCAATACGGTATTGTACTTCACACCGCTGCCGATCATTACGAAGACGCGCCTCACCTAGTCTGTCTGAATCCAGACAGCGTTACCAAAGACCTTGCGCGGAGCTTAGGTCCGGAAATCGCTCGCAAGCCAGAAGAGTCGCCCGCTTTCCGCCTCAAGCTTTATTACCGGTGGATCAACCAGGGTATTAAGGCGGTGATCGTCTCGGCAGGAAAACCGCATCAACTAAACCAGCCTCTTTGCAAAACTTTATTTTCTGGGCTCGTCAATGCCCTCCTGTGGACCGGGGTTCTAACCTGCAACCAAAAGAAACCGCGAAAACACACGGTGGAATTTTTCGACTCAGGATGCGAACAGCTGATCCATGCTGGAGCCGCAGGACTTTTCATACCGATGGCCAAACCTGGGGCGTCTCTTAAAAAAGGGGAAAAGGTTGGGGAAGTGGTCGATCTGTACACTGGCGCCATCCTCGATTCACCCGTAGCATCGGCAGACGGGTCCCTCGTAACCCTGCGCGATTATCCGATCGTCTACCAAAAAGAACCGCTGGCTGTTTTGCTGGGGAAACGGAAATTTCGCTTTTGGCCGTTTTAAGAGAAGGGGATAGACATATTTCCCATTTTTAAAATGAGCTCATGGTCTCTTCAATCTCCAAAAACGGTTTGAACGTCAAACTTCCGGGTAACTTGCTATAACCGGAATAACTGAAGGTGCTCATTCCTTTACTAATCAACTGGCACCTATTCCTCTGTACAGGAAAGGGTTGATCGGACATCGGTCCATCCAGTATAATGTGTTGATTTACCAAAGGTTTTGGCCATAAAGTCAGGAAGGCCTTGAATCCATGACAGTTTTGCATTCGCCCAATCCGCTCAAAATCGAACAAGCCGCGGAAGGATACCGATATTCGATCGAACCGTTTCTGCTGGCCGACTTCGTCCGACCCCAGCCCGGTTGCCGTATCCTAGACGTCGGAACCGGATGCGGAATCATCCCGCTCCTCCTCATGACATACAGGACCGCTGATGAAATCGTTGCCGTGGAAATCCAAAAATCGCTGTACGACATCGCGGTCCGCAACATCTCACAAAATGATGCGCTTGGGAAAATTCGACTGATTCACAGCGATTTTATCAAAGTGGAACCCGACGCGGTGGACGGGCTGTTCGACCTCATCCTGTCCAATCCGCCATACCGCAAAATCAATACGGGCCGAAGAAACGCGAGTCAGGAAAAAACTGTCGCCCGACACGAGCTGGCAATGGACCTAAAATCGCTTGCAGCAAAGTCCAACGATTTATTAAAGGAGGGGGGAATACTCGTGCTGGCCTATCCACCAATCCGACTTGCCGAGACGCTGGAGCAACTGCGGGCACACCGGCTCTACCCGAACCGATTGCGTTTCGTCCACGGGTACGAGAGCGCGGAAGCACGCATATTTCTGGTCGAGGCCACCAAGGAGCGCCAGGTCGACTGCATCGTCGAACCGCCCCTTTACGTTTATAATAAAGACGGTTCCTACTCGAGTGAAATGGAAGAAATTTATGCTTCCTTTAATTGTTCTGGCCGGACCAACCACGTCGAAGAAAAGCGAAACGGCAGTCGCGCTCGCTGAAAAACTTGACGCAGAGATTATCAGCGCCGATTCCATGCAGGTTTATAAATATTTCGACATCGGCACCGCCAAGCTCTCGCACAAAGACCGAGAGCGGATTCCACACCACCTCATCGACTTTTTGGAACCAGACGAGGAATTCACCGCATTTGATTTCAAGACGCGCGCTTTGGAACATATCAGGAAACTAATTGAACGCAACAAGGTTCCCGTTATGGCTGGAGGAACCGGGCTATATCTCAAGGTCCTGTGCGAGGACTACGACTGTGCCGTGCAAATCGACCCCGAAATCAAAGAACAGATCCAGTTGGAAATAAAAGACAAGGGGCTCCCGCTCATGTACAAAGAACTTCAACAGATCGACCCGGCCTCAGCCGAACGGATTCAACCCGCCGATACGCAACGCATCGAGCGAGCGCTTTCGATTTTCCGGCAAACAGGAAAAACATTATCCGCATTCATCGACGCGAGACCCGCACCTGAGTACGAATTTCCTATCCACACCTTCCTCATCGAGCGTGACCGCAAGGAACTCTACACCAACATTAATCACCGCGTGGATCGCATGATGGAAGCAGGATGGATCGACGAAGTTAAGAGCATCCTCGCCCGAGGATATGCAAAAACCTTAAAACCGTTTCAAGGAATTGGCTATGCCCAAATCGTAAACTATCTGGATGGCAAACTTACTCTGGAACGTACTGTAGAGCTCATCAAGCGGGACACACGGCATTACGCTAAGAGGCAGACCACTTGGTTTAAAAAAGTCCGCGGAGCACAAACCGTCAGCGCAGACTCATCGGACACCGCAGAAACCCTGCGGGAAAAAATTCTTTCCGCTCTCCCTCAGGCTGCAATAACCTTTATTCTAGCCCTGGGACTGGCTTTGGGGTATTCGACGGAGGCCACTGCCGACTCGAATAATTTCGCCTCAGCACTTTATAAATTCAAAAAAGGTGAGTACAGCCAAGCGGCCCTTTTGTTTCGCTCAGTTCAGAAGACCGGAGCAGATTCCACCGAAGCCAAGCAAGCTCTTTATCTTTTGGGGCACAGCCTAGCACAGGCCAACGAACCCGAAAAAGCCATCGAGGTATTTCAATCCGCAATCGAATCTTATCCGGCAATAGAAGACTACATCCGGTACCATCTGGCTCACACGTATCAGCAGTCTGGAAAAAACACCGAAGCGCTGGAACAAATCCTGACCCTACTGGAGAAATTTCCGCAGACCCTACTTTACGCTCAAGCCCAGCTTGTCCGCGCCGAGGCTCTGGAAAGTAAAGGGGAAAATGAAGATGCTCTCAAGGTATTGTCCGAAGCCACCAAACACCTGTCGGGTTACCCTCCATCATCCCGCTTCCGCCTTCACCTACCTGAATTCATTTACCAGCGAGGGCGACTGCTCCAACAGTCTGGCAAAAATACCGAAGCGTTCACCCAGTACCGGGAACTCTACATCGGCTATCCAACCCATGAACTGACAGAACAGGCGGAACAGGAAATGGGAATCCTCCGTAAAGTTCCCGATATTGCCATAACACCCTTCACAACAGACGAAAACGTGCGACGACTAGGCAGACTATTGAAGGAGGTTCGCCACAAGCAGGTAGTACAAGAAATCACCAAATTGGAAGCGAAACAATCCCCGCTTCCCGGACAAATGTATTTCTATCTTGCAAACGCGCAGAGAGGACTCAGGAAGCGGAACCTCGCCAACGCAGCGCTTAGAAAATTTATTAAACTCTACCCACAGCATGCGCGGACTCAGGAGGGGCTGTTCAGAATTGGACGCAACCTATGGAACACGGGCCGTTATCAGGATGGACTCAAATATTTCGAGAAATCCATAGAAACAGCACCAAGAACGCGCTGGGCGCAGCAGGCACGTTTCTTTATCGGCAAAATGCATGAGGAGAAAAGACATTATCCCCAAGCCGTCAAACATTACAAAACCCTTATCGAACGGTTTGGAGATAACGAATATGCCGAACGGGCCTCATGGCAACTGGGATGGCTCTATCACAGAACGGGGGATTTCCAAAAAGCATTCGAACATTTCATGGGAAACGCGCGAGGGTATCCGGGCGGACTTTTCATCGAGAGCAGTATGTTCTGGGCCGCAAAATCTGCGGAAAACTTGGGGCGCGTCAACCTAGCACAGCAACTCTACAAAGACTCAAGCAGCCGATTCCCTTACACCTACTACGGCATCCGCGCCAAAGAAAAATGGAAAAGGGACAAATCCGCCGGGACCGAGAATATCGGCAACAAAAAAACGAGCGGAAGTGTCTTAACAAAAAAACAAAACCTCTCGGCGTCAGCACGGTTTCATCATATACGCGCCGTGGAATTATCGGCCACTGGGTTCTATGAGGATGCTCGATTCGAAATTCGGCAAGTCGAAAAATCCGTACCCAAGACCCTTTCTGGGGTGATGTGGCTGGCCGCACTTTATAACAACGCCCACGCCTACCCTGAAACAATGCGCATCATGCAACTGTACAAGGACTTCAAAACCAAGATCCACGAAAAAGAACTCAACGGCGAATTCTGGAAACACTTCTATCCCCTGGCCTACGCCGAGACTATTTCCGCTAACTCAAATAACCAAAACGTCGACCCCTATTTCGTCAAAGGACTCATCCGGCAGGAGAGCCTGTTCGATGCTCAGGTGCAGTCTCCGGCTGGGGCGATCGGGCTCATGCAGATCATGCCCACAACCGGACGGGCGCTTTACTCCAAAACGAAAAAGAACAAACCTTTCAGCACCGATTTTTTGTTTGATCCGGAAGCGAACATCCAACTTGGCGTCAGGTACATCAGCCAGTTGAGCCGCAAATTCGACGAGAACATGATATATATCCTGATTTCATATAATGCCGGCCCTAATGCACTCAAGAAATGGCTGAAACGGTTCCACCACATCGACGATCCCGACGTGTTCATCGAATCAATTCCCTATCCCGAAACCCGCAAATATGTCAAAAAAGTCCTCCGAAACTACGGCATCTATCAGGCACTGTACCCGAAAGCAAATACTTCGGCCACGAATTGACACAGATTAACGCGGGTAAAAATAAATAATTCCACCCAC
>Ga0207990_1000796_pt1 | contig 17567 bp, 14 predicted proteins | sample ETNtaG_8_FD_185780 | JGI IMG/M metagenome (GOLD analysis project Ga0207990, IMG submission 185780) | Marine microbial and viral communities from oxygen minimum zone, Eastern Pacific Ocean - ETNP201406SV75 (SPAdes) (version 2) | ecosystem: Environmental > Aquatic > Marine > Oceanic ...
TAGCAAAAACTATTGTTGAATTGCATGATGGAGAGCTAGAATTGATCTCAGAAGGTCAGGGCACTTGTGTCCACATTAAACTTCCATTACAATCTTAATGGCCATTTTTAATATGTTTGTTCTTTTTTATAGAGAGAATATAAGCCAGTATCGGCTTAAACAATACAACTTTGTTATGCCTTATTTAATCAATATATAGCTCTAATTAATTTATTAATTGGTCTTATTATTTTTATTTAATAGGCCGCCTATTATCACTGCGAGAAGACCGATACCATAAACAGGTAGTAGTGGTTCCTGGAAAAATATAATCAAATACAGTGCTGACAGGACTGGTGTTAGAAATACCAATGGTGCAACAAAAGAAGCTTCTGCCTCTTTAAGGGCCTTTATCCAAAATATATATGAGAACCCGTTTACGAATAGACCGTTCACCAAAACAGGAACAATGGAGTCATTTGTTGGCAATGAAAAGTCTGAAAACAACAGCATTGAAACAAGAGACGCAATGCTCGCTGTCAGAAAAAATATCGTTATCATCGTGTAGGGTTCTAGATTTACCTTCTTGCTTAGAACTGAGAACAAGCCAAAAGAGAGTGCAGCTCCTATAACTAGCATATCAACGAAATAGTTGTCTAGGTGGATTTCGGTAATGTTGCCTTTAGTTAAGACCAGCGCTACACCAACAAAGCCAAGCAAAACTGCCAGTCCACGTCGTGGGGTAAGTTTTTCATTAAGAATAAAGACCGAAAGAAGAACGATAAAAATAGGCCAGCTATATTGCAGAACCAAGACCTCTAGTCCTTGTGCATTTGCGTAGCCGAAGTAGAGCAAGATGTAATAAAGGTAGGTTCCCAAGAAACCAAGAACGATTGCACTTATCCAGTCACCAGGCTTGTAGGACAGAAACTCTTTACTCTTTTTGACAGTAACTGTTGCAACAAGGAAAGCGATAAACGAAACCACACTAGACCAAAAAAGAAACTGATGATTATCTAGGCTTGCCTGGCCCAACTTTGAAACTACTGGAATGAGTCCCCATAGGGCGACACAGATAAGTGTATAAATGATTGCTTTTGTTTTACTTTGCATATATTGATTTAAAAAAAAGCATAAACATTAACCGGCACTATAGTGCCGGTTAATGGTGTTACCTAATTTAATATTTCTTTAGGTATATGTTACCTAGACTTCCATAAGAATAATATTCCTAATATTACGTCAGGACCTAGATTTTGAGCTGCTTGTGCAAAGCTGTCAAGTGGAAATGCTCCATTTGTATGTTGGTAAAGACCAACCACAATAAAAGCAAAATGCACAACGGCTGAGAACATTCCAACGGCTTTAAGGTTGCTCCCAACCCAGTCTGGTGCTTTCCAGCTGAAGTATGCAAATGACAATGGAAGTATTGACAATTGCTGCATAATAGTTGGCATCATAGGGTTCTCTGTGGCACTTATACCAAAGCTTTCTATCAGCGCCCCAGCTGCAAACAGCATCCCAACACCAAAAAATGCCATAACTACTGCCTGTATTCTAAACAATAAAGTCAAAGTCATATTTATTCTCCAATTATAAAAAAAGTTGTTACTTTTCTTACTACTTTTAGTTGCCTTACTGATTTAGCAATAACAACTAAATTTGAGTATACCCATTTAGCTATAAAATTGATATGTATCTAAAAATAGAACAAAACATTATTGGCTGAGACAATAAATCTTTAATAAACAAATATAAATACAGATTACAATAAATCTAGATAAACATTAATATAGGGTTAATGAATGCCATCAATGCTCGTTATTTATAACCCCACTGCTGGACATGGTAGGGCGAAAAAGTATTGGCCAAAGCTAAGACAGGGGCTTAGTGATGCTGGTCTCGAGTTCGATATAGCGGTAACCTCTGCTCCAATGGAGGCAACCCTTTTGGCCGAGAGGGCTGCATCTAAATACTCGAGCGTGATTGTTGTTGGAGGTGACGGCACAATTCATGAAGTTGTGAATGGTCTGTTGCGTGCATCAGATGAGGGCGAAACAATCGCTCTAGGTGTTGTACCTCTTGGTAATGGGGATGACTTTGCAAAAGTCATACCACCAGAGACTGCTATAGGCGATAAGGTGTTCGGTTGGAATGAGGCGGTCGATAAAATTGCCAACGGCAAAACAAAGCTTTTTGATGTTGGACGTATGGTAGGGGACAAATTATTACAAGACCAAGACAACAATCCACAATACTTTATGAATGGTATGGATATTGGTTTTGGTGCACAGGCCACACTCAACTTTAATAAGTTGCCTAGTTTTATAAGTGGTATGTCTGCCTACCTTGTTGCAATTATGAAGACTATGATTGATTACCATATACCAAGTGTCAGCATCAAGATTGATGACCAAGAAAGCATTGAACAGTCAACAACCATGACTGCTATTACCAATGGTAGATGTTTTGGTAGCGGGTTTTGGGTTTGTCCACAGGCTCAGGTCGACGATGGCTTGCTCGATGTTATGTCTACAGGCAGTGTTGGTAGACTAGAAATATTGCGCCTGATTCCAAAAATTATGAAGGGTACACATATCAATGAGCCCATTATCAGCAGCCACAGAGCCCGCAGAGTAGTCATAAAGTCAAAACAATTTTTTGTGGTTGAGGCTGACGGCGAGATCCCTTACCCCCAAACCAAAAAACTTGAAGTGCAGGTGCTAGATAAAAGATTGCGCGTCATCGTGTAACTATATAAGGGTAGGGCTTAGGTCTTACTTTCCCTTCCATTTAGGAGTCCTCTTTTCAGAAAAAGCTAGAGCACCCTCCTTGGAGTCCTCAGATTTCAGCATTTTATTATAATCGTGTATCTTTCCAGAACGCTTATAGGCGTATGCAGACTCTAAATCCATGCCCTCAGTTTCTCGTATAACTGACTTAATGGCTGCCAACGACAGTGGTGCAGACTGTGCTATCTCTTGGGCCCATTCAATTGCTTGGTTTTTTAGGGATTTTAGTGTACAGCTCCTATTTACTAGTCCATATTTTTTTGCCTCTTCTACACCCATCCTGCGTCCAGTCATGAGTAGATCCATTGCTATAGATTTAGGTAAACGACGTGGTAACCTTAATACTCCGCCACTATCAGCAATGATCCCAAGTGTAGCCTCAGGCACAAAGAACTGCGCATCATCGCTTGCAATAATTAAATCTGCAGCCAGTGCCAGCTCAAATCCGCCACCAACCGCTAAACCATTGACTGCAGCAATTACAGGCTTATTTAAGTCCCAAAGCTCGGTAAGTCCTGCAAAACCTCCTGGGCCGAAATCTGCATCTACGGCCTCTCCATCTGCCGCAGCCTTCAAATCCCATCCGGCAGAAAAGAAGCGCTCACCAGCACCAATAATTATCGCTACTTTTAAACCTGGATTATCTCTAAAAGAGATAAATGCTTCCCCAAGAGCGTGGCTAGTTGTAGCGTCAATTGCATTAGCCTTGGGTCTGTCAAGTGTTATCACCAAGACCTCATCAAAAACTTCACTAAAAACAGATTTATTCATTTATATTCCTTTTTATTTGGATGAAATGTTTTACTCATTAAGTTTAACCAAAACGTCGACCGCGATAGCACCTTTTCCTTGAGGTAAAACTAGTAACGGGTTTATGTCTAGCTCAATGACCTCTCTGGCTTGTACAAATTCAGCTACACAGATAACAGCATCAATAATGGCCTCAATGTCGCCACCTGGTTTGTTTCGATAACCACCAAGAAGTGAAGATAATTTTAATTGAGAAAGGGCACTAGTGACACTCTCTCTATTAATAGGAAGCAACAATGGTAGGCTGTCACGAAGAAGCTCTACCAAAATACCGCCACTACCTATGACCAGGTAATTACCAAACAAGGGGTCAGAATTTACCCCCACAATTAATTCTGCTATGGAACCTTCAATCATATCTTCAACTAACAAGGTTGGCCCAATTGCTAGTAACTCAGTGACTGCCAGTCTGAGCATATCTTCGTCCTTAATGTTCAATCTGACTGCTCCTAATTCACTCTTATGAGACAGTGTCGCACTTGAAACCTTAACAGTGACTGGGTAATTTATTTTTTCTGCAAGCACCAAGGCCTCCTCGATGCTCTGTACTAAGCCACCCTCAGGGACAACTAGTCCGTACTCAGATAGTAGCTTTTTACCATCAAACTCATTAACTATTTTTTCTTTTTTTGGGGTGCGATGAATCATTTTTAGAGGCCCAACCAGGCCAGATGAGTTAGCACTTATCGCTTGAGCAAATCTGTAAGCGTGGTTAAGCGATTTTAAGCAAGTGTCAAGCCCAATCATCGGCACTATGCCCATACTTATGCATTGTTTAATAATTCGCTTAGGCATACAATCAGCTATAGATGCAAGGGCGATAGCCTTGTTGCCTGTAGCCAATGACGCGTCACACAATGCATCGAGGGTTATATCCCAGCTATGGTGATTAGATTTGTCACCTTTGGGCCAGTCTAGGAGTAGCATAGTTGCACCAAAATCAGCACCCATCATTGCCTTAAAGCATGCAGAGGTTCTATCACGATCGCCCCATATAAAGGTATGATAGTCCAGCGGATTGTCGACCTCAACAAAGTCATTTAATGTAGCCTTGATACGATCTTTATGGTCCCTTTCGAGGCTCGGAAAAAACACATCTAGGCCATCAACTAAGTCAGCCATCATTCCTGCCTCGCCCCCAGAACAGCTCATCGAGGCCAGCCTATTGTTTTGCATTGGCCCTAACGCGTTAAGTAGCTTTAGGGTTTCCAAAAATTCAGGAACGGTATCAACTCTAGCTATACCTAAGCGCTTAAATAGAACATCAAATAGTTGGTCTGACCCAGTTAAAGAACTTGTATGACTAAGAGCAATCTTCGAAGAGGCGTCTGTACGACCACTCTTGATGGTTACAATAGGGACCCTCCTGCTTAGTGCTCTTCTGGCCACAACATCGAAAGCGTCTATGTCATTAATTCCCTCTATGTGAAGCCCAATAGCACATATTCTGTCGTCATCCAGGATAGCATTCATAATCTCAGGTATGCTGGTTTTGGCTTGATTACCGATAGTAAACATAAGTGCAATGGGTAGACCGACCGACTGCATAGTCATATTTAAACCTATATTGCCACTCTGAGTAATAATGGCTACGCCCTTATCAACCACCTCGCATCCATGAATGTCTGGCCACAGTGCGACCTTATCCATAGCGTTAATTAAGCCATAACAATTGGGCCCAATGATTGGCATACTTCCGGCTACATCGGTTAGCCTGTTGTTTCTATCGGCACCCTCATTGCCGACTTCACCGAAACCTGATGCATATATAACTGCGCCCCCGCAACCTATCTCATTTAGCTCTCTAACAACCCCAATTGTTGCCTCTGCATTGACTGCAATAAATGCTGCATCCGGTGGGAATGGTAACTCTTTTATGCTTCTAATACAGTCTATACCCTCAACACTTTTTCTGGTTGGGTGTACACACCATATCTCTCCATCGTAACCCATTTTGAGGCTCTCCCTTATAGCAAAATTGGCACCCTTGTTGCCTACTACAACTATCGATTTAGGAGATATAAGTCGACTTAAATTAGACCCGCTCATAAGAATGGTTTACTCGTAAGACCTTAACAAAGATCTAGAAATGATGTGTCGCTGTATTTCACTGGTACCGTCCCATATCCTTTCTACACGGTGGTCTCTCCATATACGCTCAAGAGGCATATCGTCCATTAAACCCATACCTCCTAGTATTTGTATAGCCTCATCAGATACCATCGCCAACATCTCTGTGGCCTTTAGTTTTGCCATTGCTGCATCAGTATTAGTCATCTCACCTCTTGAATCCTTCCATGCAGCCTTAAAGGTTAGCAAATCAGCTGCCTGAAGCTCCATTGACATGTCTGCAAGTTTGAAAGATACTCCTTGAAATTTTCCAATAGTTTGCCCAAACTGGACACGAGTAGCGGCCCACTCAGTTGCAATTTCCAGAGCCCTCTCTGCTCTACCTAGGCACATAGCAGCTACCGACAAGCGTGTTGCCCCTAGCCATTCATTGGCAACATCAAAGCCCTTGTCGACCTCGCCCAAGATTTGAGACTCGTGAACACGGCAATTATCAAAATTAAGGATACAGTTATGGTACCCTCGATGTGAAACGCTGTTATATCCAGGGTTAATAGAAAATCCATCAGTACCTTTGTCTACCAAAAAGCTAGTAATCTTATTCTTTGTCCCTTTAGGGGTTTCCTCAGTGCCAGAAGATACAAACAAAATAACATAGTCAGAGATATCTGCATGACTAATAAAGTGCTTAGATCCATTAATCACAAAATGGTCACCATCGCGCTCTGCATTGCACTGCATAGAGCGCAAATCTGAACCGGCATTGGGCTCAGTCAATGCTAGGCATTCGACCCTCTCGCCACGTATTGTAGGTAACAGGTACTTGTCTATTTGTTCACCCTTACATGCCAACAAAATATTGCTTGGTCGTGCAACTATATACTGAAGACCAAAGCTTGCCCTGCCTAGCTCTTTTTCCATAAGGCAAAGCGTTAATGTGTCTAAACCACCACCTCCATACTTCTGGGGCATGTTGGCGGCGTAAAGACCTAGGCTGATAGATTTCTGTTTTATGTCCTCAATCAAACTAGCACTGATATGATTACTTTTTTCAACCTCAGCTTCGTGCGGATAGAGTTCCTGTTCAACAAACTTCTTTACCGTATCAATTATTAATTCTTGTTCACTTGAAATTTCAAAGTCCATACTCTTGTCCTATATATTTATTGGTATACGCATAACTCTTCCTTGCTGTTTAGGGGTAGTCAGATCCCGGTGTTGGTGCCATATCTTTTCAAGTATTGTGAATACAGAATAGTCTATATCGCATGCCTTAGATTTGTTAGTGTCTACATGCAACAACATTTGCTCAGTTGTTGCTAGCAAATCACCACTATCAGAATGAAACATTCTATGAAAAAAATGCAACCTCTTTTTATCAATCCCAATGATTTGAGTAGTAAACCTTAATGGCTCGTCCTTTGATGCTTCTTGATAATAATTAATATGAGTCTCAACTGTATAGAAAGACTTTCCAGAGGAGCGGTATTCTTCATTAATTCCAATATATCGAAATAGAGCGTCTGATGCATCACCAAACGCATAAAGATAGAAGGACTCACTCATATGCCCGTTATAGTCAATCCAATCAGCATGAACTTTGGTCTCATAAAGAGACAAAGGTTCATTGAGATTATCGTTCAATGAATAATTTTTATAGTTGCGACTAAGGTATATGTCATTATCCATATGCAAACCCCAATATTTTTTTTGAATAATACACCCAAATGGGTACTATAATTATTGAAAATAATTGATACCCAGAAAAAACATTTATAGATATACATTTTGCGGCACAAAAAAAAAGACATCCCTAGATGTCTTTTTTGTTTATAAAGAATGCTCGTTAATAAAGCATTCAATATAATTTATTTTTTATCAAACGACTCAAGTACTAGGTACTTGTCAGAACCGTAGTACGCTAATAAGCCAAACGCAATAACTGATACTATTACCAATAGTCCTGCTATTTGTTGTGTCGCCTGTGTTGTTGTTATGTATTCCATCTTGTTTACTCCATATTTAATTAATGTGTGAATTGTAGATGAAGAAACTTAAGTGACCCTTAAGGCAACCAATTACTTGGAAAAAATATTGTTAATAGCAGCGAGCTTGGTTTTTGAGGGCTACAATTGTCTTTTGCGGATTTTAGATTTATCAAGTTGAGAAAGCGTATTTATGCCCATTAGCGTCATGTCACGTTTAAGTTCAGATTCAAATTTATCTAACACCGATTCAACTCCAGATTGACCACCTGCGGCTAGTCCATATAAATAAGGTCTACCTATTGAGCATGCATTTGCACCTAGCGCTAATGCTTTTAAAACATGTGTACCTCTCCTAATACCGCCGTCACATATTATCTCAATCTTGCCTCCGACCGCCTCAACTATATCACCAAGCATATCGAAAGGTGCAGGGCTTGAGTCTAGTTGCCTTCCTCCATGGTTACTAATCATAATAGCGCTAGCACCAATATCAACACAGCGTTTAGCATCATCAACCGACATTACACCCTTTATGGCAAATGGTCCGCCCCATGCCTGGACCGCTTTTTCGGCATCCTCCCAGCACAGACTTGTATCAAATTGTGAGTTGACATAGTCTATAAGTGGTATAGATTTTTTGCTACCTATTTCGGTTTTACCTTCTAAATTGGCGAGCTTAAATGCTTCATGGGTAAAGTAATTGTAAACCCATCGTGGGCGCATAGCGAAGCCTAGCAAGCTGGATAGGGTAAACCTTGGAGGCATAGTCATGCCTGTACGTAGGTCTCGCTCCCTGTTGCCAGCTACAATGGTATCTATAGTAAGGCACAAAGAGCTGAATTTTGCTTTTTTGCAGCGCTCAATAAGTTCATAAGTGAGTTCGCGATCTTTGTGAATATAGATTTGAAACATTTTTGGGGTACTAGTTAATGCACCGATCTCTTCTATGCTTACTGAGGACAAAGTCGACAGGCTGTAATATTGGCCATACTTTTCTGCAGCACGAGATGCTGCCCTCTCACCATCATGATGAAATAATCTACTCATACCTGTGGGTGCAAGAAACAGTGGTGAGCTAACATTTTGGCCCAGTATGCTAGTCGAAAGGTCGATATTTGCTACATTCGCTAGGCCATTTGGTATCAGGTCAAATGCCTCAAATGCGTTCGTATTTCTGGCGAGTGTATTTTCATCGTCTGAGCCACCATCAATATAATGAAATAACGGAGATGGAATCTTTCTTTTGGCCATCTTGCGGAAATCATTGATATTGTGGCAATGCTTTAGTTGCATAGATGTTGATCGTTAATTTATTGAACTAATGAGGATACCATTAATAATACAGTTACATAAATGGAATTTTAGTTACAGTTGCGCTTTTGAGGCCCCATGGGCTTTCAACCTGTATCACCGTTCCAATGTCGCCAAGAGAGCTCTTTATTGTGGCAAAGGCTATGTTTGATTTTAACCTTGGAGAGTAAGCGAAACTTGTAACCTTGCCGCAAAGTTTGTCGTTAACAAAAACATTCCAAGGGTTTTCACAGCCACCATTCAAAGGCTCTCCCTCAATAATTAGTCCTACTATTTTGTTTTTTACGCCACTCGAATTGATTCTTTTAAGTGCCTCTCTGCTTAAATACTCAGCACTCTTATCTATATTGCAGAACTTGGTTAGTGGTAACTCTAGTGGATTGTTACTAAGATCCATATCGTTTCCCCAAGAAAACAAGCCAGACTCGATACGCTCAATGTTGTTTGGTGTGCCAGGCTTAATGTCGTACTTCTTTCCAGCATCCATAACTATCTCCCACAACTCGTCGCCCTTTGTTTTATCTAATAAGTATAGCTCAAACCCACCCTGCTTGCTCCATCCAGATCGTTGAACGATCAAGGGTATGCCGTTTAGTTCGGTTTGCTGAAAAAAGAAATACTTTAGATCACTAACCCAGTCACCAAAAAGATCACTCATCAGTGGCAGGTTGTTTGGACCTTGTATTGCCAGTGGAGATGCATCAGGCTCATGAATCTGTACATCCCACCCAAGTCCACGGGCCAGCCCTCTTGTCCAGAGTAGGACGTCGCTATCTGCGATAGATAACCAAAAACGTTGCTCTCCAAGTCTTAGTATTATGGGGTCATTGATTATTCCGCCATTCTCATCGCTAATAAGGGCATATTTGCCTTGTCCAATCTGCAGGCTGCTTAGGTCTCTAGAGGTAATATATTCAACGAACCTGTAAGCCTCACTCCCACTGACCTCGACTTGCCTCTCTGCGCCAACATCCCAGATTGTTACGTTGTTAACTAAATTCCAGTAGTCCTCCTCTGCACCATGGTATGCGGCCGGCATTAGCATATGATTGTAGACCGTGAATGAACTTGCTCCATGGCGAATAGTTGCATCAAAGTACGGAGACTTACGCAGACGACCAGATATGGTTAATTCTATTTTATGGCTCATCAGTGTCTTATCGGGTTTTCAAATTGCGAATTATAACATTCGATAGATTAAAATGACGATTGTTTAATGAGCTGGAAAATATATAATAAAATTCTCATATTTAGATTATTATTTTAGGGGAATTTAAATGGGTAAGTCATCTTTTCTTGGTCCAGAAACAATAGCTCTACATAGCGGTTATCAGCCCGACCCATTGTACGGTTCTAGGGCTGCACCTATATATCAAACCACCTCATACGTGTTTGACACTGTTGATGAGGGGGCTTCTTTGTTTAATATCGAAAAGGGTGGCCACATATACAGTCGCATCACTAACCCGACCGTTGCAATACTTGAGCAAAGGATTGCCGCTCTGGAGGGTGGATCTGGCGCCGTCTGTACTGCTTCAGGTATGAGTGCACTTTATGTTGCTTTTATCACTCTTTGTTCTGCGGGTGACCATATTGTTAGCGCAACCCAGATATACGGTTCCACCGCGACCTTACTTAGGCATACTCTGAAGCGTTTTGATATTGAATGTACATTTGTTTCAATTAATGATGAAGATGCACTACAGGGTGCTATACAGAAAAACACGAAGCTAGTTTTTTGTGAGTCAATCGGTAACCCTGGGCTTGAAGTCTCTGATCTGCCTGCTATTTCCAAGATTGCCCACGACAACGGTATCCCTGTTGTCGTTGATGCAACCTTTGCTACCCCTTCACTATGTAAACCTATAGAGCATGGTGTAGATATTGTTGTGCACTCGGTCACCAAGTGGATGGGTGGGCACGGTGTAGCCATAGGCGGGGTTATAGTTGATGGTGGTTCATTTGATTGGGGTAAGAGTGCTAAACACCCAACACTGACTGAGCCTTACGAACCTTTTCATGGTATCAGTTTTTGGGAGGAGTATGGACCTTCTGCATTCGTGATGAGGATTAGGGCCGAGTCTATGCGCGATTTGGGTCCCTCTATGAGTCCACATACTGCTTTCTTGTTGTTGCAGGGGATAGAAACACTCAACTTAAGAATGCGACGTCATGTTGAGAATGCCAAACAATTAACCCAGTGGCTACTGAAACAGGAATTGGTGAGATGGGTTAATCATCCAGACTTGCCAGAGAATTCTACACACAGTATTGCTGAAAGGTTGTTCCCGAATGGTGCCGGTTCGATGCTGTGTTTTGGTGTTGAGGGTGGTCGAGAGGGTGGTAGTGCGTTTTTGGATGCACTAGTGCTTTGCTCTAATTTAGCTAACGTGGGAGACTCAAGAACACTGGTATTACATCCTGCAAGCACAACCCACTCTAGGCTCGATGATGAGACAATGAAGTCTGCAGGTATTAGCCCAGACCTTATCCGTGTATCTGCCGGTATAGAGTCTGTAGAAGATATCATTCAAGACTTCAAGGTTGGCCTTAAAGCGGTAGGCAGGTTAGTTAAATGATTATCAAGGTCAATAAATATAAAACTTTTATTGCCACTGGTGGGCAGGTCTTTGACCCTAAAAAGCCAACGGTAGTTTTTGTGCCAGGAAGTGGTCTTGATCATAGGTGTTGGGCCTTACAGTCTAGGTGGTTTGCTTTTCATGGCTATTCAGTGTTTGCGCCGGACTTTCCTGGACATAGCTTGTCTGAGGGGGACCCATTAGTGTCGATTGAGGAGATGGGTATTTGGCTTGTTGAGGCATTAGATGTAGCTGGAGTTGATTCGATTCATTTAGTTGGACACTCAATGGGATTCTTAATAGCGCTTGAGTCTGCGGTTTTACTCAAGGGGCGTTTAAAAACTCTCACCGCCGTTGCTAGCGCAACATCAATACCTGTTAATGAATACCTAATAACTACAGCCGAGTCATCGACATCATCTGCAGCGGATTTGATGCTTAGGTGGGGTTTTGGTTCTCATGCACAGTTAGGGGTAAGTGCTGTGCCAGGGATGCAACCTATAGCCATAGGTAGACAGATAATGTCAGATAACCCCTTAGCTACTGACCTAAAGGCCTGTCATAATTATAGTGCCGGAAAGTCAATAGCAGAGAGAGTTGACTGCCCATCAAACGTCATTCTGGCAGATGAAGACAAGATGACACCTTCAAAGTTTGGAATGGAGCTAGCCTCAATTCTTAATGCAAAGGTATCGAAGATAAAAAATAGCGGGCACATGTTGCCAATGGAGTCGCCAAAAAGAACCCTTGACTCGATCAAATCCTTTATTACCGAGCATACCAATTAAGAGGAAAAACATAAAATGATAAAGAGCATTAGAAAGGTTGGTGTGATTGGTGCTGGCACTATGGGAGCAGGCATAGCAGGACAAGTCGCCAATGCGGGAATCGAGGTAGTACTTTTGGACTTGCCTAGCGAAGGAGATGACGTTAATTATCTTGCTAGTAAAGGTTTAGGTAGGCTAAAAAATGTTGAAATGCCTGGACTTGTCAGTGATGAGGCAGAGTCCCTTATATTTATTGGTAATACTAGGGATGACTTCGACAAGCTGGCTGATTGCGACTGGATAGCAGAGGCCATCGTTGAGAGACTGAATATAAAACAACAACTATATAGAAACTTGATTGATTGCTGTGGTGCAGACACAATCATAACCTCTAACACTTCAACAATACCAATCAGTTTGCTGACCCAAGGCATGCCAGACTCTTTCTGTCAGCGCTTTGCCATAACGCACTTCTTTAATCCTGTCAGGTATATGCGTCTACTTGAGTTGGTTAGGGGAGAACAGACTACCGACGGTGTAGTTAGTGTGCTTAATAGTTTCAGTGAGAATCAGCTAGGAAAGGGCGTCATTCTTTGTGAAGATAGGCCAGGATTTTTGGCTAACAGGGTTGGTGTATTTGCAATACAGTGTGCTCTAAATGTTGCTTTTGATATGGGTCTATCGTCATGGCAGGCAGATGCAGTGTTTGGTCGCCCATTTGGCTTTCCAAAGACTGGAGTGTTTGGGCTTTATGATTTGATAGGTATTGACTTGATGGTTGATGTTGCTCAGAGCTTGGTCAACATTCTGCCTGAAAATGATCCATTCCATCAATACTCAAAAACAAACGATTTTGTTACAAACATGATAGCCAATGGGCAAACAGGCAACAAAAACAATAAAGGCTTTTATCGAGGAACAGGAATTGACAGAGAGGCCATTGATTTTAATACTGGTGAATATATCTCTTTTAGTAAAGTTAAGTCAGATTTATTAGATAGGACTGAAAAAGAAGGCCTAAGTGTCCTTCTTCAGGGTAGTGGCAAGTATGCCGATTTTGCCTGGAGAGTTTTGTCTGAGGTGCTTTGCTATTCAGCCTCTCTTGTGCCAGATGTAACCAGTAACCCTAGCGATATCGATGACGCTATGAGGTTGGGATATAACTGGACCAAGGGTCCTTTTGAATTGCTCGACGATATTGGCCACCAATACTTTGTAAACAGGCTCATTGATGAGCAAAGGGATGTGCCAGATTTTTTACTTAATAACACCAAAGATAGCTTTTATAGTACCTCTTTTGGGGTCTTACAAGTACTACAAGAGGGCGGCGTTTATGCGCCAATTGTACACTCCAAGGGTGTACTAAGGTTTTCAGAGATAAGGCAAACATTGGTACCAAAAAATACTAACCAGGTTGCTAGCTGGTATGAATACGAGGGTGCCGCTGTGGTCGAGTTTCATTCTAAAGCCAACGCACTTGATGGCGGCTCTTTGGATATCCTGGGTGACGCAATTCATCAGTCCGAAAAGGACCAACTCAGAGGTGTTATTGTTCATAACGATTCCCAGCACTTTTCATGCGGAGTAAGTTTGTGGGCTGTGAGAGAATGTTTTGAAGATAATGATTACCAGAGACTTGATGATTTTCTGAAGCACTTTCAAAGCACCATGTCTATTATGCGTAACAGCAATATGCCAGTAGTTTCTGCACCTGTAGGTATGTCTATAGGTGGCGGATTTGAGGTAGTACTTCATACCGACCAGGTCATTGCCAATACAAACTCTGTCATGGGTCTGGTAGAGTCTGGAGTAGGTTTGGTACCTGCAGGTGGAGGCTGTAAAGAGGTTCTGTATAGGTGGAATGCTAAACTAAACGACCCCAAACAGGCTGCCTGGAATGCATTCATGAATGTTGGACTTGGTAGGCTTGCTAAGTCACCCTTAGAAGCTGAAAAGCTTGCCTTCACTAAGCCAAATGACAGCTTTCATATTAACCGAGACCACCTATTAGGTAATGCACTATTAGCACTGGATGGAGTGAAAAAAACAGCACAAATGGAGCCACTAAAGTTAACCGGAATGGCTCACTTTGAGGAAATGAAGTCTTGGTTATCAAAAAACCTTGAGAAAGGTTTTTTAACGCCACATGACCAAACAGTTGGTACAGAAATTGCTAGAATAGTCACTGGGGGTGAATGTTTAGAGGGAACCTTGGCAAACGAGCAGGATCTTTTTGATGCAGAACGAGAATCATTCTTACGTTTAGCGAGATTACCAGAAACCCAGGCCCGAATAGTGAGCATGCTTGATCAAGGTCAAACTATAAGGAACTAACTTTATGAAAAAAAATCATGCAAACTTTGTTCCACTTACGCCTATATCTTTTCTTCACAGGTCTGCAGATGTTTTTGGACACAGGGTAGCTCTAATTTATGAAGACAAAACAACTACCTGGTCAGAACTTAGAGATCGCTGTGTTAGTATGGCCGGTGGCCTTGCAGGTCTAGGAGTTGAAAAGGGCGATACAGTCGCAGTGCTAGCTTTTAATACCCCTGAGATGTTCGAGTCACATTTCTCTGTACCAATGGCTGGAGCAACCCTAAACACAATAAACACGCGACTTGATGCGCAGACCGTGGCATATATTTTGGATGACGGTAAGGCAAAAGTGTTGATTGTTGATTTGGAACTTTATGGCCTGGCAGTGGAGGCATTAGAACTGTCTACAAATCAACCACAATTAGTCCTCATAAATGACCCATATGCCAAAACTGAAAAATCTATAAATGTAAAAGCTATAGATTACGAAGATGTACTCTCTAATGGCAGTACCAGTTTCGAGTGCATTTATCCTGAAGATGAGTGGACACCAATCTCACTTAACTATACATCAGGTACAACTGGAAAACCAAAGGGCGTGGTCTATCATCATCGAGGTTCTTATCTTATGAGTATGGGCACAGTTATAGGCTGGCAACTACCAAACCATCCTATCTATTTATATACAGTACCGATGTTCCATTGTAATGGCTGGGGGCATGCATGGACGATGGCTGCAGTAACCGCTACCGTTGTATGTTTGCGAGCCTTTGTACCAGAAAAGGTGTTCGGTTTAATCGAGGATCACAGAGTTACACACTTCGGGGGTGCCCCAATTATGCTCAATATGCTGTCAAATGCGCCAGACGAAATAAAGAAAACTTTTAGTCGTACCGTCAATGTGATGACTGCTGGTGCACCTCCTCCAGCAAAGGTGCTAAAAAATATGATGGCTTTGGGCTTTGAAATCATGCACGTTTATGGACTAACTGAAACTTATGGGCATATTCTGCACGCTGCACCTCAAGCAGAATGGTCATCCCTGACAAGTGACGATCAAGCTAAACTAAGGTCTAGGCAAGGGGTACGATTTCCAATCACAGAAGATGTAAGCGTTATTGATCAAGAAACTGGCGATGCGGTACCTATGGACGGTGAAACAATAGGAGAGATTGTAATACGCGGTAATACCTGCATGATGGGCTATCTAAATAACCCAACCGCTACCGAAGAGGCATTCTCTGGTGGCTGGTTCCATAGTGGAGATTTGGCAGTAGTTCATGACGATGGCTACATTCAAATCAAAGACCGCTTAAAGGACATAATTATCTCTGGAGGAGAGAATATCTCTTCAGTGGAGATTGAAAATGTGTTGTATATGCATCCAGATGTTGGGGAGGCTGCTGTGGTCGCTATGCCCGATGATCTCTGGGGAGAGGTGCCATGCGCATTCGTTGAGCTTATGCAAGGCTCTGACACTACAGAAGAACAATTGATTCAATTTTGTAAAGAAAATATGGCTAAATTTAAGCGACCCAAAAGGGTTGTGTTTGGGCTATTACCAAAAACAGCGACCGGCAAGATTCAAAAGCACGAGCTAAGAAAGAATTTTTCATAGTAAAGGAGCAAGATTATGTATACAGCCCCATTAACAGAGATGCAGTTCCTTATCAATGATGTGTTATTGAAAAATAACATTTATGCTGAAATTTTGCCTACACTATTAGAGTCTGCAAACAAGCTAGCAAGAGATGACCTTGAACCTATAAATCAGAGTGGCGATGAGAGCGGGGTATCAATAACCAGTGATGGCGATGTTAACACTGCTTCAGGATTTAAGGATGCCTATGAAAAATATGTGAACGGTTCGTGGGGCTCTTTACAGTTCAATCCAGAGTATGGAGGGCAGGGATTGCCATTCATTTATGCTATAAGTACTCAAGAGATGTGGAACTCTGCAAACATGTCTTGGGGTCTGTGTCCATTACTGACACAGGGGGCCATTGAGGCTATCAGTTTTGGTGCTACAGAAGACTTAAAGAGGCAATACTTACCTAAACTTATCAGCGGGGAATGGAGTGCAACAATGAACCTGACAGAGTCACACGCTGGTTCAGATTTGGGTGTACTTAAAACTAGGGCGCGTAGAGAGGGCGACCACTATCTAATAAAGGGACAAAAGATCTTCATTACCTGGGGTGAACATGACATGACTGAGAACATCGTCCACCTAGTTTTGGCGAGACTGGATGGTGCGCCTGCAGGAGTTAAAGGTATATCTTTATTCTTGGTCCCCAAAATAATACCTAACGATAGAGGTGAGCTAGAACAAAGGAACGATTGCAAGGCTATATCGATTGAAAGGAAGATAGGTATACATGCCTGTCCGACATGCGTTATGAGTTATGGTGAAAAGGAAGGGGCTATAGGTTACCTTGTTGGAGAAAAAAACAAAGGGCTCGAGTGCATGTTTGCGATGATGAATAATGCACGCCTAGGAGTTGGTTTACAGGGCGTTTCATTGGCGGATATGGCATATCAGCAGGCCCTCTCTTATTGTAATGTTAGGGTACAGGGTGTTGCTCCGGGATATTCAGATACTGGACCAATTATCAGGCACCCAGATGTAAACAGAATGGTAACACTTATGCGTATCCTTACTGATGCATCTAGGTCTCTTTGTTATTACGCATGTGCAGAGATAGACCAGGCAAAAAATGCAGACACAAGTGAAGATAAAGAGAGTCATGAGCGCAGGGTTGGATTGTTGACTCCACTTGTAAAGGGTTGGTGCACTGAGGTGGCACAGGAAGTTGTTAGTCTTAGTGTGCAGTGTCACGGAGGTGCCGGATTTATTGAAGAAACAGGTGTCGGTCAGTTATTCCGTGACGCCAGAATATTGCCTATATATGAAGGCACAAATGGGATACAGTCTATGGACCTTGCCTTTAG
>Ga0207990_1000800_pt1 | contig 17466 bp, 19 predicted proteins | sample ETNtaG_8_FD_185780 | JGI IMG/M metagenome (GOLD analysis project Ga0207990, IMG submission 185780) | Marine microbial and viral communities from oxygen minimum zone, Eastern Pacific Ocean - ETNP201406SV75 (SPAdes) (version 2) | ecosystem: Environmental > Aquatic > Marine > Oceanic ...
AGAAACAACAAGCAGAGAAAATGGACAACTTCTTCTCCAAAATGGAAGAAGGCGACGTTTCTACTGTTAACGTACTGCTTAAGTCTGATGTTCGTGGTTCGGCGCAGGCGTTGGTTGAGGCATTGGAAGAATTATCAACCGATGAGGTTCGTGTTAAAGTGGTCTCTTCGGGTGTTGGTGGTATCAACAACACAGACATAGCACTGGCCAGTGCTTCGGATGCAATCGTTCTTGGTTTCAATGTTCGTGCCGATGCTGTTGCCAGAAAAACAGCCGACACTGAAGGTGTTAGAATCGAATATTACAGCATTATCTACAATCTTATTGATGATATTAAAGGCATCATGAGCGGTATGCTTTCGCCAGAATTGAGCGAGAACATTATCGGTATTGCTTTAGTGAAGGACGTCTTTAGATCGCCTAAATTCGGCGATATTGCTGGTTGTATGGTACAAGAGGGTGTTGTTAGAAAAGACAGCCCTATCCGCGTTCTTAGAGACAGTGTTGTTATCTACGAAGGTGAGTTAGAGTCACTCAGACGATTCAAGGACGACGTCAAAAAAGTTGAGTCGGGTACCGAATGTGGTATCGGTGTACTTAACTACAAAGACGTTCAGCCTGGGGATCAAATCGAGGTCTTCGAACGCGTTGAGCGTGCACGCACACTGTAAAGGAAGCGCTTAAGTGGCACAACAACCTAGCTATAGAACGGAAAGAGTCAATGAGCTCGTGAAACGCGAGCTCGTTATGCTGCTTAGGAAGGAGGTTAACGACCCACGTCTGCAAGGTGTTGTTATAACTGACGTAATTGCCAGTCGCGACCTAAGTAGCGCAAGAGTGTTTTTCTCTTGTGCAGAAGCCGAACAAAAAAAAGTAAGCACCCTACTATATAAGGCGAGCGGCTTTTTCCGCACGCGCCTCTCCAATGTGCTCGATTTACGACACACCCCCACCCTGAGCTTTATTTACGATACTGCGCCGAATACTGGCGCCAGAATTGAAGACCTACTAAGCAAGATTTAAACCCCCAAAAAACATGTCTAGACGCAATAGAAAAGGGCGAGACATCAATGGCGTTATATTGTTAGATAAGGCCACTGGCAATAGCTCTAACTTCGCCCTACAGCAAGTCAAACGTCTATTTTTTGCCAAAAAAGCAGGCCACACCGGCAGCCTTGATCCCCTAGCGAGCGGACTTTTGCCAATCTGTCTTGGTCAGGCCACCAAAGTGGCTCAATTTCTCTTGGACGATGATAAGCGTTATTTCGTACGCGGTAAATTAGGCCAGATTAGTGACACTGGCGATGCCGAAGGTGAAATTACAGATTTTGGCCTAACCGAAGGCATTAACGAGTCAAGTGTTGCAAGCGTTTTGCCACAGTTTCTTGGCAACATCAAGCAAGTGCCACCGATGTATTCAGCTCTCAAGCGCGACGGAAAGCCGCTTTACGAATTGGCACGACAAGGTATCGAAGTTGAGCGCGAAGCGCGACCAGTCACCATCCACGAGATTAATTTTTTAGGTCTTGAGGGCGATGTTTTGAGTCTTGATGTGGCCTGTTCAAAAGGCACTTACATCAGAACATTGGTTGAGGATATTGGCAAGGTCCTTGGGTGTGGCGCCCACGTTATTGAGCTTAGGCGTACAGGTTTTGCTCATTTTGACTTAACTCATAGTGTTACTTTTGAGCAGCTTGAAGCACTTAAAAGCGATGATTTTGAAGCTTTAGACGCCTTAATTCTTGGCGCCGACACTATGCTGCCAAATTTTGATTCTTTGTTTTTAAGCGCTGAACAGACAAGCGACATTAAACTCGGTAGAAAAATTCAATACGGCGACTTTACCGAAGTACAAAAGTTGAAGTTATTTGACGAAAATCAACAATTTTTAGGTATTGGCGAAAGCAATACTGAGGGCGATGTTTTGCCCAAGCGTCTTTTTGTTTGACGCATCTCAGACTATAATAAAGTCTCAAATTAAGGAAATCCTATGAAAGTATTGGTAGTCGGGTCTGGTGGTCGTGAGCACGCGTTGGCATGGCAGTGTGCAAGTTTTGCTGAAGTTGAGGCGGTATTTGTCGCTCCAGGCAATGCGGGCAGTGCCCTGGAGGATAAAATTTCAAATATTGAAATTGACTCCGAAGACATTGCCGGTCTTATAGCTTTTGCTAGAGAGCATTCCATCGATATCACCATTGTTGGCCCTGAGGCACCCTTGGTTTTGGGTATAGTGGATGAATTCAGAAAAGTTGACTTGGCCATTTTTGGCCCAACTCAGGCTGCCGCTCAATTAGAGGGCTCAAAAGCATTTTGTAAAGACTTTCTTCAGCGCAACAATATCCCAACCGCTTATTATCAGGTTTTTACTGAAGAGGCTGCGGCCATAATGTATGTTAAGGAAAAAGGCGCACCGATTGTTATTAAGGCAGACGGCTTGGCCGCTGGAAAGGGCGTAATTATTGCCAATACTGAGCAAGAGGCTTACGATGCCATCCATGACATGCTCCAAGGAAATCGCTTTGGTGATGCCGGCTCGCGTGTTGTCATCGAAGAATTTTTACTTGGCGAAGAAGCCAGCTTTATTGTCATGGTTGATGGCAAAAATATTCTACCAATGGCTACCTCGCAAGATCATAAGGCGAGAGACAATGGCGACAAAGGGCCAAACACCGGCGGCATGGGCGCTTACTCGCCTGCACCAATTGTCAGTCAGGAAATATTCGACGATGTGATGGAAACTGTGATTCGCAAAACGGTGGACGGCATGGCCGCTGAAGGTATGCCATACACAGGCTTTCTTTATGCCGGCCTGATGATTGACGCCGAGGGTAAGGCCAAAGTCTTGGAATACAATTGCCGTTTTGGCGATCCTGAGACGCAACCGATTATGATGCGTTTGCAATCAAATTTAGCCGAGCTTTGTTTGATGGCCTCCGATGGCAGTCTTGACGAGGCTACGATCGAGTGGGATGCGCGCGCTTGTTTGGGCGTGGTGCTGGCTGCCAAAGGCTACCCAGACGCTTATCACAAAAGCGAACTCATCAATTTGCCAAAAAATACAACAGACGCTAAAGTTTTCCATGCCGGCACCAAGCTCTACAAAGGCCAGATCTTTAGTAATGGCGGAAGAGTGTTGTGCGCTACTGCTTTGGGTGAAGACATCAAGCAGGCGCAAGTCAACGCCTATGCTCTGCTCGAACAAATCGATTGGCAGGGCTCATACTACCGCACCGATATTGGTTTTAAGGCGCTCTAAAATTTTCAGCCGATGATTATCATCGGCGTTGATGAGGCGGGTCGCGGACCCTTGGCGGGCGGCGTTCTGGCTGCAGCTGTTATTCTGCCGATCGAATTTGAATTGCCTGGCCTCACAGACTCGAAAAAGCTTAGTGCAATAAAACGCGAGATACTCTATCAGCAAATCACCCAGAGCTGCGATTGGGCAGTTGGCGAGGCGAATTGCACTGAAATTGACCAAATAAATATCTTGCAAGCCACCTTATTGGCGATGCGTCGAGCTATTTTGAATTTACAGAGTAGTCGTACAGAAAAAACAACCGTTACCAATTACGAAGTGCTTGTTGATGGCAATCGTTGCCCCGACGTTGAAAACTGTCGAGCAATTATTAAGGGTGATATGACTGAGCCAGCAATCTCCGCTGCCTCCATTATTGCAAAAGTCACTCGGGATAGACAAATGATGGAATTAGATACTCTCTACCCACAATATGACTTTGCCAAACATAAGGGCTACGGCACCAAGGTGCACATGCGAGCTTTGGCGGAATACGGACCGATAGTAGGCGTACATCGCTATTCTTTTGCTCCTGTGCGCAGGGCGAGTCGTTAGTTTGTGTGACTAGTTGAGTGCGTCGATTTGCTCTTGAAGCGCCGCTTGGGCGGCCGCAAGTTCAGCTTTTTTAGCCTCAAGCGCAGCCCGGCTTGCAGCCTCGGCTTGTTTCAGATTGTCACGCTCGATTTCGCTTGCAGGTCTTTTGCTGAGATAGCTGAAGAGCCTAACCACTTTGTCAACATTCTTTGCTTTTGCCGCCTGATTGGTAGCACTCTCTGCTTCGCGCTTGGTCACTGCGCCCATCAAATACACGATTTTTCGCTCAGTCAACACCCTGATATGCGTCGGATGGAACACCTCTTGATCTTGGAAGAGGGTTTCAACCTGAAGGCTGATAAGATTGTCCTTGGCTCTTGATAGATAGCTGCTGGATGGCATTACCGCAACTTCGTTAACCAGTTGCTTCATGTTTAGTGCTTTAGCTTTTAACTGGGTAACGAGACGCGTTTTTGCATCTTCACTTGGCGCTTCGCCTGTCATTAAAACAACGCCATCGTAAATCATAAAGTTGATGTGGGCATCGTCAAGCATCACGTCTTCTTCAACAATATTATTAATCCTGATGTAGAGTGTTTTGTCGTCAAGGATGGTGCCGGCACTGCGACGGTCGTTAGACATGGTGGCAACTGAAGTGACAGCTGCAACACCCTGGACTACTGTTGAGCATGCAGAGAGCAGCGTGGATAAGATTAACAAGGTGCTCAGTAGTATTGCTTTTTTCACTATCACTCCTGGCGCTCAAAGGCGCTCTGTATCCATGTAATTGTAGGATATTTTAAATCAGATTCTACGCCAACAACGTCAAAGCGACAGAGAAAATGTTGATAGTTTGGGTGTTTTTGCAAATATTGTTGTGCGGTTCGTATTAATTTTTGTTGTTTTGCACGAGTCACCGTCTCTATAGAGGAGCCGTACGAGGTGTTTTTTCGATAGCGAACCTCAACAAAAACCAACGTGTCCGTGGTTTTATCAAGCATAATAATGTCTATTTCGCCTAACTTGGTTAGGTAATTTTGTTCAATCAGCGATAAGCCTTGTTGTATTAGATGATCCAGCGCCAAAGTTTCTGCCTTGTTGCCAACTCTACGTTTGAAACTAAACATTTATCAAAAGACCTTTTTAACTAAAAATGAAAGCCATTATCAAATCTAAAATGAATGTTGCGCAGGCCTCATTTGGCACACTTTTTATTGTTGCAACCCCCATCGGTAACTTGGATGATATCACCTTTAGGGCGGTTTCTGTTCTTAAAAGTGTCGACCTTATTCTCGCGGAAGACACGCGTCACAGCAAAAAACTCTTAAATCATCTCGACATTTCAACCCCTCTGCGTGCTTTTCACGATCATAATGAGCGCGAAAAAACCCAGTCGGTTATTGACGAGTTGAGCACTGGAAAATCCATTGCATTAATCAGTGATGCGGGCACGCCACTGATAAGTGATCCGGGTTATATTTTGGTCGCCGAGGCGAAAAAAACCAATTGCAAGGTGGTGCCAATTCCTGGCCCAAGTGCACTCATTACAGCGTTGTCTGGTGCTGGTTTGGCCAGCGATAATTTCACTTTCTTTGGGTTTTTGCCAAGCAAGCACGCAGCACGCGTAAAAGTGTTGCAAGGCCTTGTTAGTCGCACCGAGACTAGCATTTATTACGAATCTCCCAAGCGCATATTGGCAACAATGTCGGATATGCTCTCTGTTTTGGGCAAGAGTCGAGAGGTGTGTCTAGCCAAAGAGCTCACCAAGGCGTTCGAGACCATTAACACCGGCACAATTCCAAGCTTGATTGAGTACTTAACTGTTGACCCCAACCATCAAAAAGGCGAGTTTGTGATTTTGATTTCTGGCGCTGATAAAACCGATAATTCTGCGGAAGAGGCGAAACTTGATACGCTACTGCCAATTCTTTGCGCGGAAATGGGCACATCAAAAGCAGCCAAACTTGCTTCTAAAATAACAGGCATTGACAAAAAACATTGCTATCAAAGGGCGATCGATCTATGAGTAATTTTTATCAACATCACATTTTCTTTTGTAACAACATCCGCAAAGACGGCAAGCAATGTTGTTCGGAAAATGGCGCCAAAGAATTGTATCGTTACGCCAAAGACAAATGTCGCGAAACCTCGATGTTGGGTAAAGGGTATTTTGGCGTTAGCGAATCACGCTGCCTCGGGCGCTGTGAACACGGCCCTGTGGCTGTTGTCTATCCTGATAACGTTTGGTATCAATACATCGATGAAGAAGACATCGACGAGATCCTCGAGTCGCACCTAGAGGGTGGCAAGGTCGTCGAGCGCTTAAAAATCAAATAATTTCGTGGTCGTCATGTGAGTCGCTACACCCTGGACAAGGTAAGGGTATAAGTTATTAGCGATGATTTTGATGCCCAAAGCATTTGGGTGTTTGTAGTCGCGCTGTAAATACTGCATGTCAAGGGCGACACCTTCGAGCAAAAACGGCATAAAAATTAAATCGTGCTGTTCGGCAAGGTCGAAGTACAGTTGGTCAAATTGACTTTGATAATCCTCGCCCATGCTCTCAGGTGAGCGCATGCCTGAAAATACTACTGTAGCACCATTTTCTTTGATTTTGACAATCATTGTGTTGAGGTTGTTTTTGGTGAGAGCGGGGTCTATACCACGCAACATATCATTAGCACCGAGGCACAATACCACCACATCTGGATTATCGCCAAGCGACCAATCAAGTCTAGCCTGACCATTATTAGACGTGTTGCCAGAGACGCTAGCATTAATTATCTTAACTGTTATGTCGTCTTTATCAAACTTAGCACGCAGCACTGAGGTCATATTTTCGCTTTGAGTCAAGCCGTAACCTGCTATTAGACTATCACCAAACAACATAATCTTTATAGGGTTCTCGCCAAAGCTTGCGCTCGAGGTGACAAGAAGCAACAAACAAGATAGTGCCTTTAGTGGTTTAATTAGTGAGAATCGCATATTGGGTTATTATATGATATAGCTATGAAAAAAATAGCTATAGAATTTAGTGATGTTTCATTGAGCTACGGCTCGAGTGGTAATCGTGTTGAGGTGTTAAAAGGCATCAGCTTTTCGATAAACGCCGATGAAATTGTTTCCATCGTAGGCCCCAGTGGATCGGGCAAAACCTCAATCATCATGCTTGCCGCCGGCCTAGAGAAAATCTCTGCTGGCGCTATTAAAATCAACAATGAGGATATTACAAACCTCAATGAAAACGCGCTTTCGGCGGTTAGACGACAACATGTCGGTATTGTCTTTCAATCCTTTTATTTAATTCCTAATCTCACGGCTTTGGAGAATGTGCTGCTTTCTCTCGAGGCCAATCAAAAATACAATAAGGATGAAGAGGCAATCGCCCTATTAACCGAGTTCGGCTTGGCCCATCGCATTCACCACTTGCCCAGCGAACTTTCAGGTGGTGAGCAGCAGCGCGTTGCTATTGCTAGAGCTTTGATCAACAAGCCCGCCATAATATTGGCCGATGAGCCAACCGGTAATCTGGACGAGGACACCTCCAAAAACATGATGCAGTTGCTGTTTGACTACACCAGGAAGCAGCAAACATCCCTTGTGTTGGTTACCCACGATAACGATCTTGCACAACAATGCGATCGCATTATTGAGCTCAAGGACGGTAATATTGTTTAATTATCAGCAATGGCTTTTTATCCATCGCTACGCTATTAGGGATATATGCCGTAGTTATAAAAAACTCTGGGTGGTCGCCATTACCCTGTTTATCAGCCTACTGCTTTTGTCTTTAACTTTTTCGATTAAACAATCCCTAAACGACGAGATAAAGTCCAACTCAGTGGAATTGTTGGGCGGCGATGTGCATATTAATAGTGGCATTACTCCCCTCTCAGACGAGCGTTTATTGCAACTTTCAAAGCTGGGTCAAGTCAGCCAGACGGTTAATTTTTTCACGATGCTATCGAAGCCTGGCGAGGGCGCGGTTTTTACCGACCTTAGATCGGTTGATGTGCAATATCCCCTGTATGGTGAAGTGCAAACCGAGCCAGCGGGCGCGAGGGAAAAGTTACTTATCGAGACGGGCGCACCAACTGTGCTGATAAACGAGAATATTCAAAACCAATTGCAGCTTAAAGTTGGCGACGAGTTGAAAATTATGAGCACCGCTTTTGTCGTGGGAGGGGTGATTGTCTCTGTACCCGATTTGACTAACAGCGCAGCTTTCGGTGAGTTTGCCATCATTAGTAAAAATGAATACGACAAATTTGATTTAAGAACCGCCGGCAGTTTTCTGCATCACGACACGCGGTTGAAAATCCCAAAGTCCAACGATTACGACAGCAAAGTTGATGCGGTACAATCTCTACTAGCTGACGACAACAACATCAGAATGAAGTTGCCCAGCGACAGCGCGCAAAGCTTGCGCCGTATTATTGATAATTTTTCCAATTTTTTAAACTTGGTGTCCGTTAGCGCGATGATTATTGCCGGCATTGGTATCAGTAACACTTTGTTGTCTTTCATCAACCAAAGAAACACCAGTATTGCGATTAAGAAATCTCTGGGTTTTTCGTCACAAACCATTCAGTTGATTTATTTCTATGAAATATTGATTGTATTGCTCGGCGCTTCAATTGTGGCCTATGCGGTGGGGGTGTTAAGCCCGTTGGCGGCGAATTTTGTCATACCGGCATCTTTTGGCATATCCTTGCAGCCGAGTTTTAGTTTGCTTGATTACGCAAACGTCGCCTTTATTGGTTTGCTGGTGGTGTTAATTTTCTCCATCCCTTCCTTGTATTCCATTCCTTCCATTGAGGCTGCAGCCTTGTTTCGCAACACTTTTCAGAGTGTTAATTTACATTTCTCAGTGAAAAACACCATCTATTTGCTGGTCTTGGCCGCCATCTTAGTGACTTACTTTGTCTTGCAAACGCGACAGCAAACGTTAACGCTGTCCTATTTTTTCGCGTTTTTCGTTAGCATTTTTATTTTTTACGGCGTGGCGAAATTCCTTATATTTGTTTTAAGGCGGTTGCCTGCCTTCTCAAATAACACTTATAAAATTGCTTATCGAAACATCGCCAGTAAAAAATCCTTGGCGCCGATTATTACCATTTCTCTGGGCATTGGATTGACCCTACTACTCACACTCAGTTTTGTTGCCGACAACTTAAAAAGGGAGATTGTGCAAAGCATTCCGTCGATGGCGCCCGACCTATTTTTTATCAGTGTTAACAAGCACGAAAAAGAACCGCTAGAGGCTTTTATTAGAGCACTAGACTCTGACGCGATTATGGAGTTTAATCCGATGGTGAGTGCGACATTTGTGGCGCTTAATGCCCAGCCCATAGAAGGCCTTGTCTCGCGAGATAATCGCTCTCATTGGGCGATACAGGGCGATAGGCGTATTTCTTGGTCAGAAGAGCCGCCAGAGGACAATCTCATTATCAAAGGCGAGTGGTGGAGCCCTGGCAATAGCGAACAAATGCTGGTGTCGATGGACAGCAGAATTGCCGAGGATCTCGGTATAAATGTTGGTGATAAGATAACGCTGAGCATTTTGGGCAGAGAGGTTGTTGGCATTATTAAGAACTTGCGCCAAGTAGATTATCGCGGCATGGGCACTAATTTTGCCATTATCATTAATACCGCATTTGCGCAGCAACTCCCTTTTGAATATGTGGGCACACTGAAATCCGAAATTCCAAGTGGCGACATTCAGGCACAAGTATTACGCCAATTTCCCAATATTTCGGCAATCAAGATTGATCGGATCTTATCCAAAGTCGGCCAAATCATGAATAAGATTTTTATTGCTGTGACCAGTATTTCACTGATCGTTATTGTCATTGGTATGATCGTCATTGTCAGCGCCGTGATGGTGCAAACCAGTCTGCGCAAATACAATAATCTGATTTACAAAATACTGGGCGTTGACTTCGGGACCATTCTTAAGGCAATGACTTTGGAGTTTGCGATTATTTATCTAACCTTAATATCCTTTTCAATCAGTGCGGCGGCGTTTGCTTCTTACTACGTTGTCGAGAACATTTTCACTCTGCAGTGGCAGCTGGATTGGGGTTTAACACTGATGCTCACTGCTTCTACAGGCATTGTCACTTTCGCGCTGATTCTGCTGGCGAATAAAAACATGTTCAACCCTGCGGTTTATCCGCTCATCAGAAACGAATAGAGTGTTTATAGAAGGTTGTTGAGTTTTTGGTGAAGTGCGGCCACTTTTTTGTCTAAATCAATAATTTCCGAATTATTTTCGATAATATCGGTCGGTAGGCTTTCACCCAGTTTTAGGCGTTGCTCACGGCTTGTTTGCGCCAATAACATCGCTTCTGCCTTGCTTTGGTCGATGTTTTCGCGATTTTTAAGGCGATTTAGCTGATTTTCGACCGAAGTGTCGACAACAATCGCTCTATCGAAGGGTTGCCAGAGGTTTTTTTCCACCAAAAGCGGCACAACGACGATTATTACGCCGTTCTTGTGTTCTTCCATCGCCATTTGCATTTTTTCCAATATTTTTGGATGCAGTATTTTCTCAATCAGCGCACGATTGCGTCCTTTCTTGTAAAGCTTGTCTCTTAAGTGCGCGCGGTTAAGTGTGCCGTCGTCGTTGAGTATTTCATCACCAAAGGTGCTGATCAGTTCGTTCAAGCCGTCGGTGCCAGGCTCAACTACTTCGCGTGCGAGGATGTCGAGATCAACAACAGGGTTGCCGTATTTTTCTAATAGATTGCTAACATGACTTTTGCCGGAGGCAATGCCGCCGGTGAGCGCTATTTTTAGGTTGGATGTTGCCATTTACAAAATACAAGATTTGATCTTAATGCCCAAATTTTATAATGAATGCGGGCGGATAATCAGACAATACATCAATGACTTGCTATAAATGCTCGATTTCACTTGACATTTGACGAAAATCTTTCGATAATATCCGCTCTTTTGGTTATGTAGCTCAGCTGGTTAGAGCACGGCATTCATAATGCCGGGGTCGGTGGTTCAAGTCCACCCATAACCACCATCTCTCCCTAGGCTTTCAGGGTTTTACTTCTTTACTAAATTAGCCTTTGGGGTACGCTCGGGGTACAGTAGAAATACTTGAGACTCTTACTTCCAGCCCCCTAATACTATAGCTTTTTTGGCAGTTTACTGGCGAGAAATTCCACAATCTTCACAGATAAATACTAATCACTAATTTACATCAGGAGAATATCAAATGAATATCGTAGTATTTGGCGCCACAGGCAAAACAGGCCTCGAAATTGTAAAACAAGCCCTTGAGGGCGGGCATGAGGTCACTGCATTCGTGCGTGATCCTGCCCGACTCGCCATTGAAAATATAAATTTGAACGTAATTACCGGTGATGTTTTTGACCCTGCCAGTGTCGCCCAGGCCATCAGGGGCCAGGATGCAGCTGTTTGTACTTTGGGGGCCGGTAGTGACCTAAAGAAAACTACAGTCCGCACGATTGGCACGATCAATATTATTGCTGGCATGCAGCAAAATAACGTCAAACGACTTATGGTTATCACAGCAATGGGAGTCGGGGAAAGCTGGGATACTTTATCCATGTTTAATAAATTCTTCTTTGCCACGCTGCTGAAAAGCTCCCGTGTAGACCACGAAGCCCAGGAAGCTGCTGTTAAAGAAAGCGGGTTGGACTGGACCATCATAAGACCTAGTGGACTGGTTGACACCCCTCGAACTGGCGTTTATGATTTTGGGGAGAATATCCCAGCCAAAACTTCCAAGATCGCCCGCGCTGACGTCACGGACTTGATCCTAAAGGAATTGGAGAAATCAAAGCATATTGGAAAAGCGCTTACGATCAGCAACTAAACCGCATCTCCAGGAATAAGGTGTGTTGAGTGATGGTGGGGGAGGCTCGACACCGCTGCCACTATTATTGTGACCTCCTCACACAGCAAATGACATTTGGCCTTTTGTTTAGGTTGACTTATAATCGACGTATGAAGAGGCTATTTCTAGTTTTAATTCTTTCCTTCTTTTCAACTCAAGGTTTTACAGCATCATGCCCTGATGGCGGTGAGCCAACCAAGAGTATTTCTGCGGATGGAAGCTACTTCGAATATAAGTGTAGCTTAGGGCTATGTGAGGCTGGAGTTGAAAATCAATTGTTACCGAGGCCTATCCAAGATACAGAAGAACTGTCAGATGCTGAATTTAGTACATCCTTATTTCAAGCCTTGTCAGCTTTCCGATTTCCTTTATATAGGTCCTTTGGTTCAGAGATGGTTCAAGGAGAGCATTTAAAAGGCGCAGGTGTTAACCCAGAAATCAAAGGCGTGGCTGATTTTAATGGAGATGGTATTGATGACTTGATATTTGATTTTTATGAGTCCGAAGTTCCACCTTTGATACTCTACGGTAGTGCTAACGGCAAAATGTACCAAGAAGAAAACGTACCCGCTTCAGCTGCGCGACGCCATATAAGGAATGGTGAGGTGGCCGACTTAAATAACGACGGTTGGCTTGATTTTGCAGGTTTTACCACAGGAGATCCGGGGAAGAGGTGGCGTGCTCAGGGCTACTCAACGGACGGCAAACATATTCCTCGAGGACAGGCCGACGTGGTATTGATAAACATGCAAGGGAAGGGCTTTAAAGAGCTCAAAGTTCCAGAAGTGCGCACTAATGATTGGAACCACGGCGGCTCTATTGGCGACATAGATGGCGATGGTTGGCAAGATATCCTGCCGTTAAGTGAGGGCGAGCAAGAGCACACCGTTCCCCTTATCAACCTAGATGGGACTGCTTTTAAATTGAGCTATGAACCCTACTCGCTAGAGGTTAGTTACTATCTAACTCCTGATCTCGATAGTGGCGACCTTGATGGCGATGGCTTTGATGATATAGTGGTTAGCATGATGCCAAATCAAGATAGAAATCCAGAAAACCTGGCTCGTATAGGCTCTTTGAGAATCATCTATGGTGATGGAGATTTTGATTTTTCAAACAACCGGCATCTAAAGCTAGGTGAGCACTGGCTCAGACAAGATGAATACGAATCGTTTAAACAGCTCATGCACACAGTGGGCAATGTTAAATCACAAGCGGGCTCTGGGCATGCAGTTGGTAGGATTGATGTGGGCACCACTAATGTGGAGATTATGGACATTAATGGCGATGGGGCTCCAGATATTCTACAGGGTTATTTTGTCTCAGTAACGGGGCTGTGGCAGACCTCTGGATTTAAGGCTTACCTCAATAATGGCGATTGTTTTGTTGATGGAACAGACGCGTTATTTCCTAACCAAAAAACCAATCGTCATCTCGGCCAACAACAGGATTGGCGTACTCCATACGTTCATAATTTTCATAAGGCAGACATTAACAATGACGGTTACCCTGACCTGGCTCTTCAAGTTGATGGTGGGAGTAATTGGCGTGAGGCTGGCATGTTACACTCTCCTTTCGTTTTTCTAAATGACGGTCATTTCAGATACTTGCCAGCCAATAGAGCAAATGTTAGAGAGTGGGATGACTACCACGATGATATGGTGCCAGGCGACTTCAATGGAGATGGGTTTGTGGACATAGCCACAATAAAGAGGATAGATGGCCAACCAGAGCCAGAGTTGATGCTATACCTCTGGATTACCGATGAATCCAAACGTATCACTGAAGAGGCGGTCGAAGATGAACTCGCTGCCTGTAAAGTTAGTGCACTTAATGGTGCATATACCGCTAAATGGTTTTTTGGGAATGTGAATGATGGCCAGGAACCAGAGTTCATGGGCTCAGAGAGACTTGCCTTGGATCGATGTGTTGGTGAATTTGAGGGTGTGGAAAATTTTCAACCAGCAAAAGAACTTAGAAAGAATTTACAGGTCAGCTATAAAACGAATGGCCAGATAATTGTTTCGGGGCATATTGATTTATGGGATGTAGGACGCAGTTATCATACTGTGCTCAAAGGGGATGTGAATAGTGGTGAAATCTCAGGGATTTGGGAAGAAGGCGACTTGATTAAGATTAAGATTACTAAAGTTGGTAATTAGACAGTCCTCCCAAACTTCTACTTTTATTCTCCTAGTCTAAAGGGAGGGTATTCATCAGTTGTTAATATAAACGCATAAGCATTAACCCTTAATGACCAGCGTAAGAAGCCTTCTACAAAATCAAATATTCCTTTAGGGTATCGCCCTGTGAATAGAATAGCAAACCAAGCAAAAACAGTACAAAAAACAACAGCAATGAATATAAATATTAAGACAATTATGTGCGGAATAACTAGAATCCACTTGACAAGTGGCATCCATCTATTGAGGTCTTTCTTAACGTCTGGATAAGGCATATCTATATGTATTGCTTGATCCTCGTCGGTTGAGGGATATTCGTCTCTCATTAACAAGCCATATGCAACAACTCTATTGGCAAATTTGGCAATACCAATATTCCAATCAAACCACCACTTTGGGTATTTTTCTTTAAAAATAATCAATAAACCTATTGCCAGTGACAAGGCTTCTGCGTAAGAGGAAATAAGGGCAAGAATAATAACTATTGGAATTATTAATACTAATCTAATCAAGGCTGTTGATTTGTTAGATGTTTCTGAGTAATCAATCTTTAGGTTTACTGGGTATTGCTTCATTTTTTATCCTCTAATAAATAGTCATTTTACTTGCAATTATTTAAAAAACTCTGCATAAACTATATAGACAACCAATGTAAGCCATATCATGCCGGCATTGTCGCGAATGCGTAGTGAGTGCTTTTCTAGTTTTGTCAGGTTGCTGTTAATACTATTGAGTTGCTCATTTATAGTGTTGTTATCTTCACTCATCCTTACCTCCCCTGAAATAAAGTATTTACATCGATAACTTTGTAAGTTATGCTTTCTTTGACATATATTGAGTTTGGGGTATGAATAAGAAAATTATTAGACCTATTAGAGAGGATGAGGTTGAGCAGTTTGATCGTGATGGGGTTGTTTTATTGCGAGAAATGTTTGATTCTGATTGGATTAGTTCTTTGAGCCAGGGACTTGATAAAAATATTGAGCTGCCTTCAAATCGCTCTAGAGTATGGGATAGAGATGAAAATGGCCGAACCATGTTTTATGACGCACAAGCATGGCAAAAAATTACTGAATACCAAAATTTTATTTTTAATTCGCCAGCAGCAGCCATTGCTGGAAAATTAATGAATTCTAGCCAAATTAATTTTTACTTTGATGCGGTTTTTGTTCGCTCCCCAGGCTCACAATTTGCAACACCCTGGCACCAAGATGAGCCATACTGGTCTGTTGATGGTTATAACACTTGCACTATTTGGATGCCACTTGTGCCAGTGAAGCGAGAAAATGCATTAGCTTTTGTTCCTGGCTCTCATAAATTTGATTCAACTTTCTACCAGTTCAATTTTGGCAGCTTAAATCCAGATAAAATACCTGATGTTGACGAAACAAATTTTGAAGGCATTGCAGATGTCGAATTTCCAGATATTGCTGCGGATCCAGAAAAGTATGGAGTGGTTAGTTGGGACATGAATCCTGGAGACTGTATAGCCTTTAACAGTAGAATTATTCATGGCGGGTCTGGAAAATTGGATGAGGACACGGAATTAAGAGTTTTTACCTCTAAGTGGATTGGTGATGATGTGTTCATTAAGTTTCGAGAGTGTGGAATGGATCCAGATCACAGCGAAGTTATGATTAAACAAGGCCTTAAGCCTGGAGACCGCCCAGGAACAGAGTTATATCCAGAGATTCCTCTTTCTTAAGAGCAATTCTTCCCTCCCTCACACATCAAACGAAATTTGGTTTTCTATGTGAACAGCTGTCAAGATTGCTCTAAACTAGCAACGGTATGAAAACAACCTCAGGATAATAATTATGGCTTTACGCAGTTTAAAAAACTTTATTATCTACTCGATAGGCATAACTGTTGTATCTGTTGCGTACTATGTTTATGCGTATCTTGTCTATCCACCTATCGCAGAAAATGAAACTTGGATTAGCGAGATTGGTGAAGAGTTTGGCGAAGTGGCATTGTTTGGCTTGGTGTTGATTTATGGCAGAACTGCCATTAAATTACTACTCTCTAAAACTGCTGAATATAAACCCCTGCTGAACCATGCGATTATTGATGGAGCTACAAGTCTACTTGGGTCTGTATTACTTTTGTTAAACAAAACACACATTTATGTAGGTTTTGCAACTGTCACACTGATTCTGCTACATATTGCCATGTCTGGCATTCCGATGGAAATATTATTTTTTCCAGTAGTGTTGGCTCTTATTGTTTGGCAAGGCGTGTTTGGGATGTTTCTAGCTTGGCGATACTCACCTTCAGAGTTGAAAAAAGTCTCTTATTTGGTCCATGCGCAGCTTGCTACCGGGGTAATGATTGGTGTCTTTTCGTATTTTGGGCATTTGTTAATTGATTAGTGTTCGTTCAATTGTCTTGAGTAAGTACGTGCTATATTGCAGGCGCCTTTGTTGCTATTGCCACACCTTGTGCCGGTAGTTCAATTTGGTGAATTTATATCTTAAGCTTATTTGAGACTTGCGCACCTCTATTTTACTGCGCCCGATATAATGGCCCTAATGATTACTAGATTCGAACGGCACCTCAATATTATTATTTCACTCGTAGTGATTGGGTTTTTTACTCATGATATTTACGGTGATTACCTAGAGGGCGAAGCGGCAACAAGCCATTTTTACGCTGAGCTAACTATTGTGATTTTGTTGATAGGTCTTGTTGCTTACCAGCTTGAAAAAATATTTTCAACTTCGAATAAGTTGAGTGCCGCAAACAAAACGATCAAATCGTTGCGGGGTGAAATCGCAATAGCAATTGATCAACAATTGGCTGAATGGGGGCTTACTCCTTCAGAAAAAGAAGTGGCTTGGCTCATGATAAAAGGTTTTGCCTTCAAAGAGATTGCCAACTTTCGATCAGTAACGGAGAAAACAATTCACCAACAAGCTGCGGTTGTTTATAAAAAATCTGGGGTAAGTGGGCGGCACGAACTAATTAGTGGTTTCTTAGAAGACTTCGTTTCAACTAGCGCCTAATAATTTCATTATTACGGGTTAAGTTGAATGGGTAATATCACCTAATATCAATTACACAGTACATTTACCGATGTACTTCATCACACCATCTCTCTACAATTGAACCGTCAAATTGATTTGACACTTTTACGGAGAAAAACATGAATAACAATCTTACAAGAACGCTGGTCTATGGCTTTGTCGCGCTATCACTTTACTGGGGATTAAGCTCGGTCTCGAATGCTTCCGAGCATACGAGTGAAATGGGTGAAGTAGTGAGTCAGTCAACAATTAACTCTATCGGCATTGAAGATACTCCATTACCTGAATGCGAAGCTTATGACTTGTCGGATCTTTGGGTTTCATTTTCTAATAGCTGGTTTGGTTCACTACTTGCTCTTGAGACTGAAGAGCCTGTGGTTATAGAGTGTGTAGAAGTTGAAGGCCATGACGATGACCATCCATCAATTGCTTTAAGTGTTGCGGGCGTCTTTAACGACGACGATCACGATGATGACCATGATGAAAGTCACGACGACGATCACGATGATGACCATGATGAAAGTCACGACGACGATCACGATGATGACCATG
>Ga0207990_1000805_pt1 | contig 17404 bp, 15 predicted proteins | sample ETNtaG_8_FD_185780 | JGI IMG/M metagenome (GOLD analysis project Ga0207990, IMG submission 185780) | Marine microbial and viral communities from oxygen minimum zone, Eastern Pacific Ocean - ETNP201406SV75 (SPAdes) (version 2) | ecosystem: Environmental > Aquatic > Marine > Oceanic ...
TGGGCTGACTTGCTTAAAGAAGGACATCATGGTGACTTTTCTAAAGTTAAAGGAATTGCATTCAAAGATAATAATGGAAAAATTGTTTTCACAGAACCTAGACCACTGATTAAAGATATGGATACCCTTCCGTATCCTGCTTACGAATTAATAGATCTTGACAAATATTCTGAGAATTATCAGTTTTGTTTAAGTGAAGAATTACTTGCTAATGATACAAGAAAAATCCACATGATAACTGAACGTGGATGTCCTAGACAATGTACTTTCTGTACACACAATGGAATGAGTAGATGGGATCAAATAGTTGCTATAGGCAAAGATAAAGTTAGACAATTAGATGATGATTATGGTTTTCAGCAAATTGCACGTTTTAATTCACCTAAGTTTGTCGTAAAACATTTAAAATTTCTTGTTGAAAAATTCAATTTGGGATATGTCTTTATTGCAGATGAAAATTTTACATCAAACCGAAAACGAACAACTGAATTATGTAATTTAATGATTAAAGAAGGTACACCAGATGTTGTGAAATGGGGTACTGGTGGAGATGCTGCATCAGTAGATGATGAGACTATCGCTTTGATGAAAAAAGCAGGATGTACTTTCATTTCTTTTGGAGGAGAAAGTGCAAGTGATAAGGTGCTAAAATATGATATCCAAAAAGGTACAACTAGAAAAAATAATCAGGATGCTGTAGACATTATGAAAAGGCAAGGAATGGAGCCTGTAATGACTTTCATGTTAGGTAATCCAAATGAGAATATTGATGATATATTAGAAACCACGGATTTCTTTGTAAAAAATAATCTTTCATGTGATCCATTCATTTGTACACCATATCCAGGTACAAAACTATACTTAGATTACGAACAACAAATTCTTGAACAATTTGATGAGAGGTTGGCGGAAGTTAAAAAATTACCAAAAGGTGCAATAGATGAAGATTTGGTTGCAAAATGGAAAGATGACGCATTAGCTAAATTTCTAAGTTCATTAGATGATGCAGATGCGTTAAGTGCAACTGTAAGTCAAGTCTTTTCTGCTCATGATCTGTTGGGATTAAAAGCACTAATGTTTACCCATGATATACCAAGACTTTTGAAAACTGCCCATAATAGAAATTGGGCTCATTCAAAAAAGTGGGCTGATCAATGCCCCGTATGTAATGCAAAGGAAGAGATCAATCAACTACGAGAAATTAATGAAGCTCTTTTCACTCCTACTGCCACAACAGGGGAATCAGATCAGATTTAATTTTTTATCATCCTCTTTTTGAATTCCTGAGCCAAATTTTTCAGATTTTGATTTTTGATTAAAAATTCTTTCATATGAGATTCTGATATCTCAACGTCTACTAAATTGCCACTAAAATAGAAGTGGTTGAAATAACTCACTTGAAATTCTAAATAATCAAAAATAAATGAGTTTTCTTCTAAAATATCAAGATATTTTCCTATAGAACTAGGCTCGACTTTTTTTTCTAAAGAATTTTCAATCAATCCTTGAAGTTCATTTTTAGAATTTAGTCTTGATATAGATGGTATCAGAGTGTAATCATTATCTGCAATTGTAATAGAAGGTGTGTTTAAGAAAGCAGACTCGAGAGCGATTGTTCCACTAACAGATATTACAAGTTTAGATTTTTTGATAATTTCATCTGCAGGTACGGACGGATGAATAAGTCTAACTTTTGGATTATTTTGTAGCGCTTTATATTGAGAAATCTCTCTCCAATCTCTACCTGAGCCTTGAGTTGGATGTTCCTTAACAAAAAGTAAAAAATTTTCAGGCAAACATTTAGAAACATATTCTACTGTCTCAATTTGATTTTTGTAATCTGGCGCACTAAGTAAAAGTGAACGTTCAGGCTCTTGTTGTAGAGGCAAGAAAATAAATGGTTTATCGTCTATAATTTCTTGTAAAAAATTTTGATCTATGTATTTTTTTCTGTACCATCGTTTAATAGAATTATTAATTTCACTGAGCAAAACTTTTAGTTTTTTCCTTCCATAATAGGTATAGTGTGTTTTTTCGTTACTATTATCCGAGAGTATCAATAGTTGAAATGCAGCTTGCATTAATTTTATTTTTGAATTCTTATGGCTTTGATAGAATTTTGAAACTTTCTTGGATAGAATTTTCGATTCTAAACGATTTTGTATATCATTGAAGGTAGTTGGTAAAGCTTTTCTATTCGCAAATAACTCATTAAAATTATCAAGTTTATGATAGTTTCCAGAAATATAACAATGCTTTCCCCAATTCGCTGAATTAAGCATCAAAACTTTGATTCCTTTCTTTTTACACAATAAGTAAAATAGGTGATGTGGTCTGAATGCAGTCTGTGTGGTGATAAAAAAATCAGGCTTAACCTCATCTAAAATTTCTTCAAATAGTCTACATTCCTTTTCCATGATTTCAGAAATCTCATGATCCGAGAATTTGTAAAAAGTATTGTAATAATCTATGAAAATCCTATCATTTTTAGCTAATTGCCATAAATCAATATCATATTTTTCTTCAAATGATTTTAGATAGTCTGGTTCTGATTTGATCTCCTGGTTCATAACATCATGATAAAACCAAGTTTTTTTGAATTCAACAAGTTTTTGACTCTGAAAAAAAGATTTTTGGCGGTTTGTAACATCTACAAGTGTAAAAAAATCTGTGTCATGGATTTTTTTCAAATAATATGCTATGCAAAAAGCTGTTGGTTCTGCATCTAGCCAAAAGAGAACCCTATTTGACATCTTAATCGTTTAATTTTTCACATCTCAATAAAGATTGTTACACATTTTATTCTATAATAGAGTGATAGCAAATCATCGTAATGATGATAAATCTGTTTTTTTTCTTTTACATAGATGAATTGGAAGAATGAAAGGAATTAAGGGAATCTTATCGTTATCAGTTGGGGATTATGGAGGTGCCATAATTGTTTCTGCATTCTGGTTTTTGTTAGCATTCTTAATTTCCCCTGAAGAATACGGTGAGATTCATTACTTTATTGGAATAGCAGGATTGGCTTTTAGTATTTCATTATTAACTACTCAGGAGACAATCGTAGTTTATACAGCAAAAAATGTAAAACTTGCACCCACACTTTTTCTCATTTCCTTAATTGCTGGAGGAATTGCTGCGGTTGTAATTACTGCATTATTTTCTAGGGTTGATTCAAGTTTTCTATTATTAGGATTCATTGTTAATGATCTTGCTATTGGTTATATTGTAGGAAAGAAATTATTTACAAAATATCCAAAATACTTCCTACTACAAAAGTCTCTTACATTTGTACTAGGCATATCATTTTTCTATCTTTTTGGTGTAGAAGGAATAATATTTGCTATTGCCTTATCTTATGGTCACTTTTTGTTTATTATAGCTAAAGTATTCAGAACAAGTTCTATTGATTTTTCGTTATTAAAAAAACATCGTGGTTTTATAGGCAACAATTATTTTATGAATGTCTCAGGTGCGGTAAGATCACACATAGATAAGATAATTATCGTACCGCTAATTGGATTTGAAATTTTAGGCAACTATGCACTTGCATTACAAATTTACGCAGTACTAATGATCTTTTCAAATATTATTTACAGATATGCTTTACCGCATGATGCAAGTGGTACTAGCACAAGAAAAATAAAATTAATTGGCTTATCATATGCAGTTGGGGTCTCAATGTTAGGATTCACAATATTACCGATGATAGTTCCACAAATATTTGAAAAATTTAATGATATAGGACCGGCAATTCAAATAATAAGTTTAGCAATAATTCCAACTACGATTGGCTTGTTTTATACTTCACAGATTTTAGGTAGAGAAAAAAGTAGTGTTATTTTAGCAAGCAGAATTTTAGGAAGTATTTCTATAATAGCCATGCTTGTTGTTTTAGCACCACTTTACGGAATGGTTGGTGCCGCCAGCGCATTCGTATTATCCGCTTTGGTTGGATGTGTTTTTCTAGTATGCGCTGAGTATTATAGAACCCATAATCAACGAAATTAATCTATTTTTTAAAAAAAATGATAGCATGATTTGAGAGAAAGGTTCTTCTAACGTTAAAAATACCTCGTTTCAATGTTTGATGGCAAAAAGATTCTGATAACTGGTGGAACTGGCTCCCTAGGTCAAGCCCTAACTAAACGTCTCCTGACTATGGGTGTTGAAACAATAAGGATCTTTAGCAGAAATGAGCATAAGCAGATTGAAATGGAAGAAAAATTTCAAGATGAGAGGCTACGTTTCTTTATTGGAGATGTTCGTGATTACCAGCGTCTGGAAATGGCATTAGAAGATATTGATATTGTTTTTCATACAGCTGCACTCAAGCATGTCCCAAAAATAGAATATAATCCATTTGAATCTATTAAGACAAACGTAATTGGAACTCAGAATGTTATTGATGCGTGTCTAAAGAGGAATGTAGAGAAAGCAGTATGTATAGGAACGGATAAAGCTGTTTCTCCACTAAATACATATGGTTCAACAAAACTATTAATGGAAAAATTATTTGTTGCTGCCAATAATTATTTGAATAGAGAAAAACATAGAACGATATTTCTGGCGGTCAGATATGGTAATGTTTTAGGGAGCAGTGGTTCTGTAATTCCAAAATTTATCGAACAGATCAAGGCAAACAAGCAAGTCACTATAACTGATCCAAAAATGACTAGATTTAGCATTACTATGAATGAGGCTTTGGACTTAATTCTGAATGCAATAACATCTGCTAAGGGTTCAGAAATTTTTGTTCCAAAATTACGTGCATATAGTATTGTTGATGTGAAAAATGCCCTGACAGAATTAATATCAGATACAGGTGAAAAAATTACTGGAATTCGCACTGGGGAAAAGCTTCATGAAACACTGATCAATGAAGATGAAATCAGGTACGCCTGGGAGTTTGAAAATATGTATATGATTGCAAGCCCTCTGTACACTTTGTTTAATGATAAAAACATAAAAGAATCTTATCAAGGAATTAAGAAAATAGAAGATGTACAGAAATATTCATCAGATAGTGTTGAGAAAATTTCTGTAAAAGATCTAAAAACAATAATAGAAAATGCAGGACTGCTGAACTAAAATAAATTCTAAGTTTTACTTAATTCAAAAGTGTATTGAATTAGCTTAAACCCATTGTTCTTGAAAAAACGCACAGATTTTTTATTTTGTGGGTTAACATTAGCTAGATATCTTTTTTTTGGATTTTTTTGAATCATTTTGCGCAATGCGATATTCCCTAATTGCTTACTTTGAAATGATTTTTTTATAAAAATCCCTATTTCGTTTTGTGATGTAAGATAAATTGAGCCAGCTTTGTTAGTATCATATAATATAACATACCACTTTGAGTAAGGTTTCGCAGAAACAAATGCTACATGTTGGTTGTATGTAGGCATCTTTTTATGAGAAATATTTGCTCTAGCATCACGCTCCATTAGTAGATTGTACAGAAATCTATAATCAGACTTGGAAACAGTCTTTAATTTTACTAGTGGTTCATTCCTAGCCAATTCAGTTTTTGTCATGTGTATTAAAGAATAAATCTTGTGAATAAGTTCTAGTAATAATGAAAGTTACAATAGTAGCAGAGATTGCTTCCAATTGGGAAGGAAATGTTACTAAAGCAAAAAAGCTCATAAAAGAATGCAAGAAAGCTGGTGCAGATGCAGTAAAATTTCAAGCATGGAGAGCCATTGATCTATATGATGAAAAACACCCTAACTGGAGAGAAATAAAAAAATCTGAACTCACCTTTGAAAATATAAAATTGCTTAAGGATTTTGCGGACAAAAATAAGATTGATTTTTTTTGCAGTTCATTTTATCCAGAGGCCGTTGGATTTCTTAGTTCATTAAATGTAAAAATGCATAAAGTGGCATCAAGAACTTGTCTGTTTAAAGATCCATATTCATACGAAACACTGCAAAAAGAGGCTAAAACTGGAAAGCCAATTATAATCAGTATGGGAATGGGAGGAGATAAAAATAAAATTAAAAAAATATTTTCAAAAAATAAGGTAACTTTTTGTTACTGTATCTCAGAATATCCTACAGCATTCAATAAAATACAGTGGAATGAAGCAAAAAAGTATGATGGATTTTCTGATCATACATTAGGAATTATTGCACCGATTGTTTTTAGTATATTAAAAAAACAGCATGGAGCTAAACATGTAATAATTGAGAAACACGTTAAATTAAAAAATTCTAAGGGTCCTGATGCAAGTTCATCCATAGATACATCACAACTTGCTGAAATGGTTTCAATGATTAGAAAAATTAGATAAATTTATTGATTGAATTTACAATTTTATCCAGTTCAAAGGTTTTCAAGTTTGGATGAATTGGTATTGTAACAATTTGTTTCCCGATCTTTTCTGTATTTGGTAAAATTGTACGGTTTTGATACATTTTCATAGTATGGATTGGCTTGTAATGTGTTCCAGTTTCAATCCCGGCCTGACACATTTTTTCCCGGAATTTTTTTCTATTTTTTGCTAATATCCAATATAGATGGTATGAACAATCTTTGTTAAATGCGGTTTTATGTTCAACATCAATTTGTTTGTCATAAAATTTTGCAATATTTTTTCTAATACCATTTAATTTATCTAACTTTTTTAACTGTGCTAAACCAATAGTCGCGGAAAATTCATTCATGTAATAATTCCATCCTAACTCCTTAACATTATATTCTGAACCTATCCTATCTGTAATGCCACACCACCTACGGGCAAGCAATATTTTTCTAAACTGTTTATGGTTTTTATGATTGATCGATATCAAACCACCCATAGGCATTGCCAGATTTTTTACTGGATGAAAGCTAAAACATACAGCTGTTCCATGACTTCCAATTTTTTTATTTTTATATGTTGTACCCGTCGCATGTGCTGCATCCTCTATAATTGTCAAATTATTTTTTCTTGCAATATTTTGTATACTGTTCAAATTACATGGCATACCACCAAAATGAACTGGTACGATAGCGACAGTTTTCGTAGTAATCGATTTTTCAATGTCTTTATGGCTTAAGCATAATGTTTCAGGATCAACATCAACAAAAACAGGCTTTCCACCATTAACAAGAATCGCATGTGCGGTTGATATGAAACTAAGTGATGGTAAGATCACTTCCTTGTTTTTTATGTCAATTAATGACAATGCCAAATTTAGAGCGGCAGTACCACTGTTAACTGCAATACAATCATGTGACTTGACATAACTTTTGAATTTATTTTCGAATTCTTTTACGTATCCCTCACCAGAGCCAGATGCCCATAAATGACTTCTTAGTGTCTTAACAATGCTTTTTTCTTCTTCATTACCAATTGCGGGATCAAAAAGCTTAATCTTTTTCATTCATAGTACCTTTTTTTAATTTGATTAAAAATTAACTAATAAATCATCATTTTAGGTTGTTTTTATCGAATCAAACCTATTCTGGCATATATTCTAGTAGAAAAGCTGAAATAATAACTTTGAAGTTTTGAGTTGATGAAATTTTGTAATAGGTGTCTATATCCTGATACCAAACCTGGGCTAGAATTCAATGATCAGGGTATCTGCAGTGCTTGTACAAATTACGAATGGAAACAAACTGTAAATTGGAATGAAAAAAAAAGTGAATTAAAACAAATTCTTGAAAAATACAGAAGTAAAGATGGAACAAACTACGATTGTATAATTCCGGTTAGTGGAGGGAAGGATTCTACCTATCAAACTTATGTTATTAAAGAAGAGTTTGGTCTGAACCCTCTAGTAGTTAATTTTCACCCTCTTGATCAAACACTTGTTGGACGTAAGAACCTTGAAAATTTAAAGAAATTAGGTGTTGATTGTATAGAGTTCACAGCAAATCCCAATGTTTATCTAAAAATGGCAAAATTTGGTTTAACTGAATTAGGTGATTTTCAATGGCCGGAACATATCGGTATATTTACAATCCCTGTTCAAATTGCGGTTAGATACAAAATACCTCTTATAATTTGGGGAGAAAACCCACAGCTGGAATATGGCGGTCCAATCAATGTAAGCACAAGCCCAATTCTTGACAGGGAATGGAACGAACAACATGGGGGTTATTTTCTTGATAAAATTGGACCGAAAGATATGACAAAGTATGGTTTTCAGTTAAATGATTTAAAACCATACTTGTATCCGTCTGATGAGGAAATAAAAAAGATTGGTGTAACTGGAATTTTCCTTGGTTCGTATATTAACTGGAATATTTTCCAGCAACTTGAGTTTGTGAAAACACTTGGGTTTGAAGAAAATGATGAATTGAAAGAGGGAACATACGATAAATGGGAAAATCTAGATGTTTATTTTACTGTATTTCATGATTACTTCAAATTTTTAAAATATGGATTTGGTCGTGCAACTGATCATTCATCAATAGAAATTCGTTATGGTAGAATAACTAGAGAGGAAGGATTGAAACTGGTAAGAAAATCTGAAGGAAAGATTCCTAGAAAATATTTGAAACAATTCTTAGAATCTGCAAAAATAACAGAAGAGGAGTTTCACAAAATATGTGACAAGTTTACTAATACGGAATTGTTTGAGAAAGATGGGAATGGAAATTTGACTAAGGATAAAGATGGGAATATTACTAAAATAAAATATGATAATGACTAGGAAAAAAAATTTCTATTTTTTAAATTGTATAATTTTTTAAATACTTGTAGAATTCGTCTGAAGCATTTCCATGATGGCTAATTAATTTTGATAGATATTTTCGAGAAGAATTTTGTTGTTCCGCATATAGTTTTGTGTTGTTAAGAACTCCCTTCAAATCATTTTTCAATTCATTGATGCTTGAAATTAAGCATCCTTTTTCATTTATGATACTTGGATCTCCCCAATTATAGTCAATTCCAGGAATAAATATTACAGGTTTTTTTAAAATAAGCGCTTCAATAATTGCGCTACTCATCCCGATAGATATCACCAATTTTGCTGATGGTAGAAGTGAAGTAATTTCTCCATGGGATACTATAGTAATTTTTGGATCGATTTTTTTTTCTAGTTCAACTAAATCCATAAGCTGTGTTGGAGATGGATGTAACTTGATGAAAACTTCTTCATCAAGCTCACGAACAATTTTAGATATTTGCAATATGTCAGTAAGATATTCTTCAATTTTGTTAATTCTAATACCGTTAACTTCTTCTGGTTGAGGGTCACCAGAACTAGCCAATAAAATATAATCTTGTTTTTTGGTTTCAGAATTAAATAGATTATCATACCTAGGTGCTCCAATGATCTTAACTTTGTTAGAAGGTATTCCACCATTTTCAATAGAAATAGATCTATCAATATCTCCCCAGACAGCTAATGTATCCGCATCATGTAGGTAAGCACCCTGTGATGTAAGATTTGCATGTGCAGCTATAGTATCCCAGTGAAAGCCTTCCTGCATGTGTATACATTTTACCTTATGGGTTTTTGACAGACATGAAATAATCTGTTCAGAAAAACCTAATTCATTAATTATCACTGAAAAATCAAATCTAATTTTTTGAAACATTCTGTTAACTAGTTCTATCTCATGAATTGTACGTGATAATCTATTTTCAATTAATTCAACTAATACTGGTTTAATTAAGGTAAATACTTCAAAGTCCCCAAAGGTGAAAAATTTTTCTAATGATGAATTCTTTTTCCAAAGTTCAGATAATTGTGTTCGCATTTTCTTAATACCTAATTTTTCCTCATGTTTAGCAACGTTATCGTAGATAAGATGATTTGTTATAATTTTACATTTGGAATTGCGTATCGTTTTCAGCGTTGAGCCATTCCAAAATGCTGGACGTCTTTTACCATAAAAGAAAATTTCTGCATTAAATTTTTTAGATTTTAAGAATAGTTCTTTATATCTCTCTGTGTTATATTCGGCAAAGAGTATTTTTGTTTTAGTATTATCGGTAATTTTTGGACTAAACATCTTATTAATTAAAAAATCTGATAATTTTTTTAATTTGAGATAACGATCCCTGCTTAAGAATAGACTTTTTTCATATCCAGCAATTTTCAAATTAACTCTCATTTCTTCATGTGGGAAAGAATGAAATTTTTTTGTGGATTTTTGTAGATTTAATGTGGAATTAGTGAAAAACTGTATTATATCAAACAATTCATTTTCAGCTAGAAATTCTTTATTCTGATTTGAAGCAAAAATAATTTCAATTTCTTTAAATTTTTTTAGAAACCTGACAAAGAAATTTAATAATTCGTCTTGAAATAATCGCCCTAAGTTAATTTCTCTATATTCAAGAAATTTTGAAAAATCTTTTTCAAAATACCAATATGTGAATTTATAAACATAATCCTGTATGGTTTTACATTGTAAATCTGTGATGTAATCATCAGATATCTGGTGCGGGATATTTCCATTCTCTAGTTTTTTATGTGATTTATAATCAAAGCTAATTATGGATAAATTATTTCCTTTCTTGAAAAAATTTTTTATGTTTTCAAAGTTTGAAGTTGAATCCACTAGAATTATCTTTTCCATTTTTTCCAGTTATAATCATCAAATGTTATATTTTTCATCTCATTATCATTAGGTTTCCAAGATACATCCGCTAATGCTAGAACTCTTGAAACTGAGTTACTGGTGTTGATATGAGCTGTAGGTACATTTTTAGGAATAAAAACTAAAACTGGTGTTTCAGCTTTTGCATGAACTTCTTGATATTCACCTGATTTTTTTTGAATAATAAAAACGACCTCACCGTGAATGCACACAAAATAACTATTTCTTTTTGTATGTATATGAGGGCCTTTAATTTCACCAGGATTCACTGATGAAACATATACCATTTTCAATTTATCTTTGATAATATTGTCCCAATCACGCCAAACAACAGTTAATGAGCCATTAACGTGCTGGTCTTGATTGTCCTTAGTTTCATACTTTTCCAAATCGATTATTTTGAAGTATTCATCGTCCATACAAAAAAACACAAAATTGTTTCTGAATAAAAGTTTGGATCATTTTATGTTGAAAGTTGGGTGGAAACGTATCAAAGTATAAACTAGTTTATAAAATTAGGTAAAAATCGAAGTTTATGAAAGGAATAATTCTTCATGGTGGTCATGGAACCAGATTGAGACCGTTGACCCATACTGGTCCAAAACAACTGTTACCTATTGCCAATAAACCAATGTCACAATATTGTATTGAATCAATTCATGAAGCTGGAATTACAGATATTGCTATTATAATAGGTGGCTTGGGAGCAAACAAGGTCAGGGAATATTATAAAACTGGAGAAAATTTTGGTGTAAATCTTACGTATATTGAACAAGATTATCCTAAAGGAATTGCACATGCAATTAGATTATGCAAAGAATTTATCAACAATGAAAAATTTCTTGTTTTTCTAGGAGATAATATTATACAAAAGCCCATTACAGATTTTGTAGAGAATTTTAGCAAATCAGATTATGATGCCACAGTTTTGTTATGTGAGGTAGATAACCCAGGTAGATTTGGAATTGCAGATGTTGAAAATGAAAAGATTATAAAAATCACAGAAAAACCAAAAACGCCTACATCAAATCTAGCAGTGACTGGTATTTACTTGTTAACTCCACTAATTTTTGAAGTCATAGATAATTTGAAACCATCTTGGCGGAATGAATTAGAGATAACAGATGCGTTAGATAATTTATTAAAACAAAATAACAATATTAGTTACGAAACAATAACGGACTACTGGAAAGATACTGGTACTCCAGAGGATATTTTAAATGCAAATAGACAAGTGCTAGAACATATTTGTAATCAAACATGTATTATTGATAAATCAACTAACATTGAATCAGACAATAGTGTGATAACACCGTCTATAATAGGTAAAAATTGTAAGATTGACAAATCTGCTCAGATTGGTCCTAATGTAAGTATAGGTGATAATACAATAATATCATCTGATGTTGTTATAGAAAATTCCATAATAATGTCTGATTGTAAAATAGATGGTGGTTTAAACATCAAAGATAGCATCATTTCAGCAAATTGCCATCTACATGGCGATAATAAAGATAAAACTAAGAAACTTTTCTTGCTTGGAGAAGGTACAAAAATTTCACTTTAGTGTTACAAATTCATTCGTAATATTAAATACAGAATAATTTTCATTTTATTCAATAATTATGGAAAATAATTCTCAACCCCTTGTTAGTATCATAATTCTAAATTATAATGCTGGTGACTTACTTTCAGATTGCGTTGAATCAGTTTTACAAACTAACTATAAGAACTATGAAATAATTGTTGTAGATAATGCATCAAATGATGATAGCCAAAATGCATGTAAAAAAAAATTTAATCAAATTAGATTAATACAAAATCAAAAAAACTTAGGATATTGCGAGGGAAATAACGTAGGAATTGGCAATGCGGGTGGTGAATTTGTTGTTATATTAAATCCAGATACACTAGTAGAATCTAATTGGTTGAATGCATTGATTAATGGTTATCAAGAGTTTGGTGAAGGAATTTATCAACCAAGATTTCTAACAACAGATAATCATAAAATTTTACAGGGTACAGGTAACATGATTCATCTATTTGGATTCGGGTTTGCTAGAAATAAAGGAGATGTAGATGAAGGTCAATTCAATAAACCTGAAAGAATAGGTTATGCTTCAGGAACTTGCTTGTTCACATCCAGAAAAGTTATGGAAAAATTAGATATGTTTGATTCATTTTTGTTTGCTTATCATGATGATCTAGATCTGTGTTGGAGAGCTGCACTAGAAGATATAAAATCATATTATATTCCATCTTCAATCGTTTATCATCCACCAGAAGGATTTAGTTTTAAATGGAATAGTTTTAAATTTTATCTATTAGAAAGAAATCGACAATATTGTTTACTAACACATTATTCCAGAACAACATATTTCAAAATGTTGCCTGCACTCATAATGGTTGATATTGGAGTATTTTTTTATTATTTAAAAAAAGGAGTTATTCTATCAAAATTCAAGGCAACATTAAATATTTTAAAAAATTTTAATCAAATTAATTCTAGATATAAAAAAATTCAAAATAAAAGATTGATTTCAGATAGTGAATTAATTAAAAACTTTGACGACAATATTATTATTCCAAAAATGATGGATTCAAAAAATAATGATTCATTAGGAAATTTTATAAAAATTTTGAGTCAATTCACAAGAAAATTTCTATAAGATAAATCAGTTCTTTAGTTCTGGTCTGTCTATAGTATTTCCTGTAAGTTTCTGTCCAATTATTTCATTTGGTGTGGAATCATCATCAGTTGTTTTACAAAGTTTAAGAATTGACTCTATACTAGCAAAATCTTTACCGAAAAATGATGAATAATAAGCAATTATCTCTTCATCAGTATGGAATTTTTTTTGGATTTCAAGTGCATTTGTAAATCGTTCTTTATTCAAAACTATTTCAGATAACCAACGATAATGTACTTTCTTCATGAATTCCTTAGATAACAGAGGAGTTTCACAGAATTCAAATTCAGTGTACAATCCTTTCGCAGAATTATCTAATGTACTAATATTAAATCCCTGTTCCTGAGCTTGTTCATACATCTCAGTATCCCTATAATATTTTAAAGCAAAGAAATATGGGCTAACAACAGATTTGAATTGTTTCATAAATTCCAAGGTATAATTCACATCTTCTTCAGTTTCAGTAGGGAAACCATACATGAAAAATAATCTAACCATTATTCCTTTGCTACAAGTATAATGCACAACTTTTTTGAGTTTCTCTAATTGTACATTTTTTTTCATATATTTTTGAATTCTTGGAGAAGGAGTTTCAAATGCATATGCTACAGAGATAGTTCCTGCTTCTACCATTTTATCAATAAATTCTTCATCCATAATATCACCTCTTAAACCGTTTGGAAAATGTATACGAATTTTAATTTTTTCAGCAATTATTAGATCAAATATTCTAGCAGCTCTATTCTTATCTATATTAAAAATATCATCAGTAAAGAAAAGATCAGTGATATGCTGATTTTTTATCATGGTTTTAATTTCATTTACTACAGATTCTGGTGTTCTGTATCTTGTTTTTTTACCGAATATAACATGACAGTAAGTGCAACTATATGGACAGCCTCGTGTAGATTCCATTAATGCATATTTATTTCTAGAATAACCCCAATTGAAGCTCTTGTAATATTCATCAGTATTAACTAAATTATAACTTGGAAATCCAAGATTTTCAAATTCTATTAAATCCATTCTTCCAAAACGAAAGACTGGTTTTCCATCAACATAGTGTTCTTTTTTATTAACTGTCACTCCACTGACATCACTGTAATCTTTTTTATCCAAAACTCTTTTCAAAACTTCTAAAAGACTTGCTTCTGCTTCTCCAATAAAAAAAGCATCTGCATCTGTACCAACAAACTCATCAGTATTTTTTTCCGAAACATATGGACCGCCAACCATTATCAGTGAATCAGGACAAAATTTTCTAACTTCTGCTAATAGTGGACCTAAAATTCTTAGGTTAGCAGATATTGCACGAAAACCAATAAAATCAGGTTTTTCATTTTTAATAATCTCAATTAATTCTTCTTCACTACTATATTCAATTCCAAAGTCCATTAATTTGATATCCAAAGTAGTCAAAAATTTTTTCAGGTATGTTGCAAGAGACATTATACCAATAGGAAATCCATAAACATTGATTGATCGTCTTTTTTTAATAGTCATGTCTTCACAGTTAGCCAAATCAATTAGAACGAGTTTTTTTCCTTTAGCTTTTTCGGCCCACTCATTTTCATGGTTTGATATTTGATCATGATCTTTGATCTGAACTAACTCACTCATTTCTATTCCTGAATGCAGTTTAAAATTATAAGTAAAAATGTCTTGTTGTAATTATGTCAGCCTAATTTTATTAATATCACAAAAATTATTCATTTTCTAAACGCAATTACTACACCAACGGCAAACTCTTTTTCATGGCTGATAGAAACAATGAAGTCATATTTTTTATTCAACCTTCCATTGATTTTAATTCTAGGTTTATTTTTAGAATTTGAAACACAAATATTCTTTAATGGGATTTTATCCAGAACCGCCTTAATAACAGATTCTTTAATTGCAAACTTTCCAGCAAAATGTTCATATGGTGAACTAAATTTTTTGCAATAATTTATCTCCGAGTCTGAAAATATTTTTTTATAGAAATCTAGATTGTTGTTTAGTGGTTTTTTCTTAAATCTACTAACATTAACTATATCAATACCCATACTAAATGCGTGATTCAAATATTTCTCATATTGTATCATTATAAATTATCTAATTAGTATTTGCAACAATATTTTATTGATTAATTCATAACAAGGTTTATTTTGTCTACTGGAAGCTTTTTTTAAGATTGAGTAATTCAAATAATTTAAAATCAGAAATTAAAAATATATTTTTTGGTGTGTTCCCTAACTTGAAAGAGGAGGAGTTTGATTGGGAAAAACACCAGTCCGGTTATGATGATTGGGATTCATTTGCCCAAATGCAATTAATCACTGCTACAGAATCTAAATTTAAAATAAAATTTGATATTGATGATGTAATTGCAATTACATGTGCAAATGATCTGTTAAAATTTATTGAATCACACTCATGAATACAATTCCTGAATTACTACAAAACTCTGTACACGATAATTCAAAAAAAACTGCTGTAATTTCAAATGAAGAAGAATATTCGTATAAGGAAATCGATGATTTATCATCATCAGTATCGACAAATATTTTGCAATATCCGAGAAATTCTGTAGTTAGTCTAATGCTAGAAAACTCTTTGGAGTTTATTGTGTCATACCTGGGAATTTTAAAGGTGGGTAAAATTGCGCATATAATACCTCCAAATATATCCAAGGAGAATTTAACTGAACAAATTAAATCAGCGAATCCAACCTGTTTAATTTCATCAAAAGGTTATGCTTCAAAGCTAAATTCAGAATTAATTAATTTTGATGTATTAGAAGCTAATGAGATACTTTCCAAACATATGGTTAAAGACATAGACAATTATTCAAATCCTGATGATTTCGCTTATTTGATTTATACTTCAGGAACTACTTCCAAACCCAAAGGTATAGGAATCACACATAAAAAATCTCTATTCACTACTAATAATATAGTAAATATTCTAGGCTACAAAAATTCTGATATAGAAGTACTCCCGTTATCACTTTCACATTCATTTGGTTTAGGATGTTTACATACTGCACTGTTTGTCGGTTCTACAATTATTTTACATAAGAATGCTATAGATGTAGAAAATGTTTTGAATTCAATTACACGTTATCATGCAACAACTTTAGCTGCAGTTCCAGCTACACTTACTAAAATGGTTGAAAATTTTAATAACCAAACAAAATTAACGTGTGAAAATTTAAGATTGATTATTACAAACAGTACAACCATTCCAGAATTAACTGTAAAAAAATTAAAAAATATAATTAAAACTGGAAAACTTGCAACATATTATGGGTTAACAGAGGCATCTAGGTCTACATTTATGATTTTTAATGATATAACTGGAAAAGAAGCTTCTGTTGGAAAACCAGCCCAAAATGTAAAAATCAAAATAGTGAATGAGACGGATGATCCTAAAAAAAATGGTGAGATATTTATCAATGGTGAAAATGTAATTGAGAAATATTGGAAAAACGAAGAAATGGATCATAATATACAAAACGGATGGATAAAAACTTCTGATATGGGCTATTTTGATGAAGATGGCTATCTTTATCTCACTGGAAGAGTAGACGACATGATAAATGTTGGAGGAGAAAAAGTTTTTCCAAATCAGATTGAAAGTATAGTTAAGAGATTAGAGGGTATTGATGAGGCAGTTGTTATTGGTGTCAGACATGATACATTTGGGGAAGTTGCAAAACTATTTGTTAAAAAGTCACAAGATAGTAAAATCAAAGAATCTGATATTATGGAATACTGTATAAAAAATTTAGAGCGCTATAAGGTTCCGGTAAGTATTAGATTCATAGAAGATTTTCCACAGACTGAATATGGAAAAATTAAACGATATGCACTAAAAGACTACAAATAGAAGATGTCTGCGAAAATGGGATCAAATATAGAAACTTTGTTAGAATCTGATCCCTATACACTAACTAAAAATGAAAAAGGTGTGATTTTTCTTAATTCCATGAAGGAGGCTGTTAGCTTTCATTATGAAAAATCAAAAGAGTTTAGAAAAATCTGTGATAATAGAGGGTTTACACAAACAAAAAATTTTTCAGTGGAAGAGATCCCATTCCTTCCTGTTTCATTATTTAAGAAATTTAAATTAAAATCTGTTCCAGATTCTGAAATTTTTAAAACAGTTTATTCAAGTGC
>Ga0207990_1000806_pt1 | contig 17390 bp, 22 predicted proteins | sample ETNtaG_8_FD_185780 | JGI IMG/M metagenome (GOLD analysis project Ga0207990, IMG submission 185780) | Marine microbial and viral communities from oxygen minimum zone, Eastern Pacific Ocean - ETNP201406SV75 (SPAdes) (version 2) | ecosystem: Environmental > Aquatic > Marine > Oceanic ...
TCTAGCTAAATTAAAACCAGACTCAAGATCTTGCCAGGAAAATAACAACTTATCTAACTTCTCATCATGATGCTGACCATCTTCAGCTTCTTGCCAAGACGCCGTTTTTTTATTATTCTGCTCTACTCTCTTAGAAAGCTTATTGATAAACCAAGAAGCAACATCTTTACTATTATTTAGCTTATTCTTTTCCTTAAGGACTTTAATTGCAGGAGATTTTTCCCAAGCTCCTGGTGCGATTTCATCACCACCCAAATGAATATATTCACCTGGAAACATGTCACATAAGCCATCAATTAAAGACTCCACAATCTTAAAAGTATCAGGCATTGCAGGATTAAGTGTATTTTCTGAGTAACCTTGTACCGAGACCTCATAGCTTTTATCTTCAGGATCACGCAGGCTTGGAATTAGATTAATTAGCGACATGTTATGGCCAGGCAAATCAAACTCAGGCATGACTTCAATATAGTTAGCTGCTGCCCTATTGATGACTTTATGCATATCTTCTCTATCATAACAACCACCCGTTGCATCTGGTCCAGAGCCAAAAACAGGGGGTACTGACAAATTATTTCCTCTTTTGGCAGTTGCAGTGGCAATTTCAGGGTGTCCATCTAACTTGAAACGAAAGGCTTCGTCATCTACCCCATGCCAATGAAACTTATTGAGTTTAAAGAGACTCATTAAATCAAGTAATTTCAATAAGCTGTCTACTGAGTAAAAATGCCTAACCGTATCTAAATGCTGTCCTCTCCAACTAAAACGAGGCTTATCAAAGATTGAGCCACACGGGATTAATTGATGATATGTTTGAGCTAATTGCATTAAAGATATGAGGCCATAATAAAAACCTGCCTCATCTCCCGCAGTAATCTCAACATCATCACTCGTTATAGTAATTCTGTATGAAGATTCATCAGAGAGATCTTGTAATTTAAGCTTCAATGAGGTTGATGCTTTTTCATTTTTCTCATTTGCAGTGCCAGATAAAAGATTAAGATTTAATCGACTACCAAGCTCTGAAGCAGATTGATAGGCTCTATTTATTATCTCAATATCATCAAAGACTACATCAATAGGCGAACATAAATTACAAACGCCTGCACTTGGATCCCATGAATAAGGGTGTGGCACCAACCTTAATGATTCATAATTAAATTTATCTCCCGAAACTTGGAGGATTGATGCCACGGAGGAGATTCTTTCATAATCTATATCCGTCATAGCTAAATATATTGTATTTCCATTTTGTACTTTTAGAAAACCCCCTTGAGGAGCCCATCTATGATTCATTGGCTTGTGTCTAGAATACTCATAACCATATTTAAAATTCCACTCCTCTCCAGGATTCAGTGTGGATTGTGTAGGATGTGAGAGCTCAGAATAACCACCAACACTTTTAGAAACAATGCAATTCTCAACAGATTTGATTGGAGAAAGCACACTAAAACAAAATGAAAAGTTATCAATTTTATGCGCACTATTATTTATTAATTTCGAGCAAAAAAAGCCATCAGAATTAATTGTAGTTGTCATAACAAATTCTGTCGAACTCAATGTTTTCTCCTCTTTAACTGATCTTTATAAAACAAAAAAAATTCATACGTAAGTATGTTAACCATTTCGCATATATAATTGGTAGTATAATGGTATTATATAACAATTATTAACTATAAAGCAAATAAGATTAAAAAAAAATTATCAATTAAGCTTTAATAATACCTTTAATATAGCTTTTAATCAAAAAAATATACAAATAAAATGGTATAGATAATATATATTTATTATATTTTTTCCATTAACTTATTGAATTGTATTAAAATATAATAGTACCAATTCAGTACCAATCTTCTATTTGAGGCTTGTTTTTATTTTTTTATCACTAATTTAATGACCAATATCGACAATCTTATAAATTTTTTAATGCCTTCTAATGATAGTTCGGAGTCCCTGTATAAGCAATTATCTCGCTCACTTAACATTGCAATTCAACAAGGTCTTTTAAAGCCTGGTGATGCATTAATGCCTGAGAGAGAATTAGCCTCTAAACTGAATTTGTCTAGAATTACTGTGCGTAAAGCAATTGACCAACTCGTTGATATTGGAATGTTAAAAAAACGTCAAGGAGCTGGTACAGTTGTTTCTGAAAATGTTGACCTTGTCCTACATAAAAATCTTTCATCACTAAATAGCTTTTCAGCTGATATGAAAAAGCGAGGTTTAGAATCTTATTCAAGAATTATCCTACGAGAAGAGGGAAAAGTAACCCCAAAAGAAGCTCTTATTTTAAATTTAAATGAAGATGATTTTGTTCATCGCTTAAATAGAGTAAGGTATTTGGTAAATGAGCCTCTTCTTTACGAAATTGCTGTTATTCCAGCATCAATCATATCTATTACCTCTGCTATTGATGAATCACTTTACGAGCTTCTTGAATCAAAAAAAATGAATCCAGTTACTGCAAAACAGAATATTCATGCAATCATTGCTGACGATAATTTAGCTGACAAGCTTGAAGTAAGCCCAGGTAGTGCCGTTTTATTTGTTGAAAGGAGAGGCAAGAATTCTAATGGTAGAATGGTTGAATACACCCAGTCGTATTATCGTGGTGATCGCTATGACTATGTGGTGGAACTCGGATGAAGCAAGCACTAATAGGAGCTCAGCTATTCTCTGGCAAAGAGTTCTTTGACAATAGAGCACTACTAATTGATGGTGAGAATATTATCGATATTATTAATGAGCATGACATTCCTAAGAACTTTGAAATACAAAAATTAAATGGCGGTATTCTCTCTCCTGGGTTTATTGACCTTCAGGTTAATGGTGGAGGTGGCAAGCTATTTAACAACTCACCAAATAAAGAGAGCTTAAATACAATAATACAAGCACATCAACATTTTGGTACAACTAGCATTATGCCAACTGTTATTAGTGACTCGTTAAATGTTCTTAAGAGTTGTACCACAACAATCTCTGAAGAGATTGAAAACAATAAATCCCTCTTAGGGGTTCATATAGAAGGTCCTTTCTTTAATGTTAAGTATCGTGGTGTTCATCAAAAGCAATACATCAATACGATTAACTCTGACTATTTAAACTTATTTGAAAGCTTAAAAGACTTTCCAGTCATGCTCACTTTAGCACCAGAATGCATTTCTACTAAACAGTTGAAGCATCTAAAATCTCTTGGCTTTAAGATTCTTGCTGGGCATACTGATGCAAGTTATGATCAACTTGAAGAGGCAATTAAATATGGACTAGACGGCTTCACTCATCTTTTTAATGCGATGGGACAAATCTCTGCACGCGAACCTGGAGTTGTAGGCTCTGCATTAACTTTTGATAATACTACTGCGAGCGTTATCGTTGATTTACATCATGTTCATCCATCTTTAATTCAGATGGCGTATAAGCAAAAACCTCAAGGTAAGCTATTTTTTGTTTCAGACTCAATGGCGACAATTCATCATGGAGAGCCTTCTTTTGAGCTTTATGATGAGATAGTTAGTGAATCCAAAGGGCGCATTATTAACTCAGAAGGGAAATTAGCTGGCTCTTCCATTACACAAATAGATGCTATAAAAAATGCCTATCAAAGTTGCAACATCCCATTAAATGAAGCCCTTGCAATGGCATCTCGATATCCGGCAGAATACTTAGGTGTTGCTAATTATCTTGGTTCATTAAAATCAGGTTACCGAGCTGATCTTACCCACTTTGGCTTAGATTTTCAGGTGCAGAATGTGTGGATCGCTGGTAAGCAGTTAAAACAAGAAGCTCTATGCGAGTAGTTATCCTTCCTACCGATCAAGAAGCAAGTAATTTTGTAGCTGACTTCATTGAGAAGTTAATTATTGATAAAGAAAACGCAGTACTTGGTCTGGCAACTGGTAGCTCTGTTCTTTTAACCTATGAGGCTTTAATTAAAAAGTATCAATCTGGAGAGATGAGTTTTAAAAATATTACAACTTTTAATTTAGATGAGTACATTGGCTTAAAGCCAGACCATATTCAAAGCTATCGTCATTATATGAATCGGAAACTCTTTAATCACATTGATATCGATCATAAAAAAAACTATATTCCTGAATGCTTTAACAAGGATTATGAGTTGAGCTGTGAAAATTATGAATCTAAAATAAGACAGAATGGCGGAATAGACCTTCAATTATTAGGCATAGGGACCAATGGGCATATTGGTTTTAATGAACCAACATCAAGTCTTAACTCAAGAACACGAGTAAAGACGCTAACTCAAAACACAATCAAAAACAATTCACGCTTTTTTGAAAATAATGAAATACAACCATCTATTGCGATTACTATGGGCATTGGAACAATAATGGAAGCTCAAAATATTATTCTGATTGGTCTTGGTAAACATAAAAGCAAGGCAGTTGCTGATCTAGTTGAAGGTCCAGTCTCTTCATTCTGTCCTGGCAGTGCTCTTCAAAACCATGGAAATGTAGTGGTCGTTTTAGATAATCTTGCCGCATCAAATCTTAAGTTATATGATTACTATATCCATACAGAAAAAATGTACCAAGAATATATGTGTTAAGTGTTAACATTATCGAAATAAGTTAGTCTAGATTTATAAATAGGGGGTATTAAGATGAGTTTAATTTTCAAACAACTATTTGAAAATGAAAGTTGCACTTACACCTACATTTTGGCTGAAAGTGAAACAAGAGAAGCAGCAATTATAGATGCTGTAGACATTATGATTGAGCGCGATACTTCCTTACTTAAAGAACTAAACCTTGACTTAAAATTTATCATTGAAACACACATCCATGCTGACCATATAACTAGCGCTTGTCCACTTAAAAAATACTACCCGAAAGCTAAAATTGTGATGGGCATGGAAAATGTTGACGCAGAATCCTGCTCTGACATTATGGTTAATGAGGGTCATGTTTTACCTATTGGTAATTATGAAATTAAAGCGATTGAAACGCCTGGTCATACCTTAGGCTGTATGTCGTATCTGATTGATAATAAATTATTTACTGGTGATTCCTTATTTATTAGAAGTACTGGTCGGTGTGATTTTCAGGGTGGTTCTGCCAAAACTCTTTATAAATCGATTCATAAGCTATTTGAATTACCAGACTCAACTGAAGTTTATCCTGCTCATGATTACAATGGCTTCTCAGTAAGCACAATTGGTGAAGAAAAGAAATTCAACTCGCTGATTAAAGAAACATTTGACCAAAAAACTTTTATTAAAAACGTAAACAGTTTAAATCTAGATCTTCCAAAAAAAATAAAAGCCTCTATCCCCGCTAACCAGAGTTGTGGATTAATCCCAGCACAAATTTCTAGCTAAAATACATATTTTATATAAGTATCGATTTAAGAAATCAAGGCGTGCGGTTATCCCCACACATCTATAATAATGAAACGGATATAGACCACCTCTTAAGCGTTATAAAAAAAGCAAAATTTTAAATTGTTTTCTTGTAAAACTAATTAATCATAATTAAATTAAAAAAATATGGACATAACAACCCCTGCTATTCTTTTTCCAGCAATATCTTTACTTTTTGTAGGCTACACACATCGACTTCACTCACTAAGTGTTCTTATTAGGGCAATGACAACTGAAGGCAGTCATGAGTCTAAGACCAAGCACACAGAAGAGCAGCTGAATATATTAAAAAAACGTGTTAATTATATTAAAGGGATGCAAGTCTTTGGCATACTCAGTTTTATTTTTAACCTGATTACCATTATCTGTCTTTACATAAAATATGATTATCTTGCCAACTATATTTTTGGCTTTGGACTTATTATGCTATCTGCTTCGTTATTATTTGCATTACTCGAAACATTAATATCTACTCAAGCACTTGATATACACCTTCAAAATTATAAGAGCTAAATTTAAATATAAAAACAATAACACCTTTATGGTCTTCTTTACACATCGAAACCAGCTTGCTTCCTAAAAGATTCTGATAGTTAAATTTAAACTTCTCTTATTTACTCTATTTTTTCACTAATTTTACTAAGGATAGCTTTCTTATAAGGCACCTCTAACTCCTGTGATGCCCAAGCAGCAAAGCCTAAATCAACTTGCTGCTCCCATGTCTCAATAGGGTTTTTAAAGATTGTAACAGAGGTTTCTGTGGGAGCGGATAAAAATAATGCCATCTCTTCAGCTTCTTCAGTTTGATTCTCTGGTGAGACATACTCGCTGATATCAATAAATTTAGCAATGTCAGTCATCCAGTAAATACAGTCTCGGTATTCTTTAGCAAGATTAGTTCTTTTTATATATTCTTGAGATAGCTTAGTTATCGCTTCAGTTTGTGCCGCAGTGATTTGTCCATTAGTCATCTCAATGTCAGTTCCATCGATCATGTGATAGGCGTAAAGTCTATTCATAAGCGCCTCTCCTGCAGTGAGGCCTGACATTTCTGGCCTGGAAATCTCTATATAAATAAACGCTGAACATCTAATAGCACTATTAGCAACATCTTTGTTTGCATAAGATGAGCCAATAAATCCAAAAGAGAATAATATGACTAAAAGTGTGTTTTTCATAAATAAGGTCTCATATAGTTTATTAAGATTTAGTTAGAGACATAATTTTTTCATAAAGCTCTTTTGAAATAGTTATTTTCTCTGATTTTTCACGCAGCTTTCTTTTCTCAAGGCGCTTGTTGCCTGGTAGTCTTGTTGATGGCTGCTCAAGAATTGAACTAATAATAGTTTCAATTCGTTCAGAAAAACCATCTCCTGAAAAAAAACTAGGGTCAATTGCAATAATAAGTTGACCTACTCCAGGAGAGTCACCCTCAGCATCCAGAAATGAACTCGCCTCAAAACCAAAGTTAGAGCCAGTAAGGCCAGCAGCGAGAATTTCTACCATCAATGCTAAAGCACTCCCCTTTGCATCACCAATAGGAAGCATTGCTCCTGCAAGAGCCTTTTTTGGATCAGTTGTTGGCTTACCTTCATTATCTATAGCCCAGTCTTCAGGTATTTTTTCGTTTTGCTGGTTTGCAAGCATCACTTTGCCGCGCGCCACTTTACTAAGACTCATATCAATCACCATTGGTGCGTCATCTGCTCTTGGCGCAGAAAATGCAATTGGGTTTGTGCCAAATAAAGCCTGTGTTCCGCCCCAAGGAGGAATTGCCTTAGGTGTATTTCCAAACATTAAGCCGATAAGTCCATGCTCAGCTAAACGCTCAACATGTCGCCCAGCCTGTCCGAAATGATGAGAGCGAGAAATACCAACAGCTGCAATACCGAAGCTCTTACAAGTTTTAGTTATCTCATTAAGAGCTAAAGAGATTGCAGGAAAAGCAAAACCATGACCTGCATCAATTCTAATAACGCTGCCCTTGCTACTAATAATTTTCGGGCTTACATTACCATTAACCTTACCTGAAGATAACTGCTCTACATAAGACGGTATTCTTGAAAGACCATGGCCAGATTGACCATCAAATTCTGCGTTAATTAATGCATCAGCTACTTCTTTAGCATTATCTTTTGATGTTTCGTGATTTAATAAAGCATTAAATGCTAAGTTCCATCCTTCCTTTTCACTAAGTTGCAATGTTTTTGTCATTAATAGTCACTATAAATTTACAAATTAAATTATAGTTATACAGAAATAGTTATAGGATTTTATTTAGCATGATTAATTTTTCTTTAAAAACTAAAGTTCGTTTTTATTTAAGTCTCTTTTGGATATTTTTTTCATTCTTTATTGCCACCACTTATTCCAAACTAAATGGTGAAATAATTGTAAGTTGGTTTGACCTTTATAATGTTTATTGGCATATATTTTATTTAGTTAGTACCCCTGTTTGGATATATTGGATAGTAATACTTCCCTATAAATGGATTAAGAAAATCGTCTCAAGTAAGTAGAAACAATTTTACAAAATTCACTATGAGTTATATAATCAAAGCAACACTAAAGTAGATTTTATTTATAAAAGGAGAAGCATAATGGCAAACTTAACAAAAAAATCTTTTGACAATCCCGATGATTTGATATCACCCGATAAAACTCGCGCAGAAGTTCTTGAATTTGGAACAGTAAAAGCAATCAGAGTAACAGCGCAACCTGGATGGATGTGGTCAGAATGCATTAAACCTCATGTTGGTGGTGAAAGCTGTCAAGCAGGTCATTTAGGTGCTTGCGTTCAAGGGAGTATGCGTGTTACACATGATGATGGTACAGAGATGATTGTCAATGCAGGAGACGCCTACTCTATTTCTCCTGGTCATGATGGTGAGGTAATAAGTGACGAGCCTTTTATTGGCTATGAGTTTAATAATCAAGGCAAATCTTTTGCAGTATGGGATAACAACTAATAACTAGGCAATAATAATAAAAATATAGCCCTATTCATTAGGGCTTTATTTTTTCTAAGTCTCTAGTTAGCTTCCAGATTATTATGCAACCTCTTTATATACTGTCAGGTACGTCAAAGGCATACTCATCAGATGAAGTTTTTCCATGAGCATACGTTTTTATTTTCCATTCTCTAACACGAGGATTTTTACTTACTTCCTGATATAATTTTTTTAGTCTCTCGAAAGGATTAAGAATTTCTGGAGGAATATCATCAAGAACTCCTGAAGCAAACCAACCTAAAAGACTCCAAACAGCAATGTCAGCAATAGATATCTTATCCTCAACGAACCAATGTGAATTATTTGCATTCAAAATATCTTCTAAATAACCAAAGTATTTTGGTAAATCGTGATTAGTTAACTCAGCCCGCATTGCTCCTTTTTTAATTGGATCATTTTCTCGCATTGAAGGATTTAAAAGCTCATTTATGTCGGTAACAGTATCAATGATTTGATCTACTTTGCCAGCCTCAATCATATCTTCAGGATACATACCACTTAGCTTGCCACATATTCTAGCAATACCACCCGTTTGAGCTATACTTTGGCCATTTATAACTAGCACAGGTAATTGGTGGAAAGGGATTAATGTGCCATCCTTCAATTTCCCATTCTCTATAAGGTAGCTAAACTCCTCACTATTAATCCTAAAATCATCAAACTTTATATCTGCGATAAATAAAGCTAATCTTGCTACTTCAGCACGCCAAAAAGGCAAATCCAAATATACAATTTTTAAATCCATTAATCTTACTCCCAATTATTTATCTATCTTCGTTATTAAGTATTCCATAGTCCAAGCTTACTCATACTTAGATTTCACATCAATTTTAATCAAGTATAAATATACAGAGAATGGCATTCTAAATTGAAATATAATCTTACTATGAAAATCAAAACTATAGTAATTTCAAAAAATGGTGGCCCCGAAGTTCTAGAGCTTAAAGAGTCTAATATAGAAAGTCCTAGTCAAGACGAAGTCTTGATTGAGCATGTAGCAATTGGATTAAACTTTATTGATGTCTATCACCGTTCTGGGCTTTACCCTGTTCAACTTCCTTCAGGAATTGGCGCGGAGGGATCAGGAATTATTAAAGAGGTTGGAAGTAATGTTAAGGACTTTAAAGTTGGAGATAGAATCTCTTATTCTGGTCAGCCACTTGGTGCTTATTCATCTCATAGAATTTTTCCTACAAAGGATCTTGTTAAAGTGCCTGAAAATATTGATTTAGAAGTTGCAGCTACTCTAATGATTAAGGGATTAACTTCTTTTTACTTACTTCACAAAACTTACCCTGTCTCTTCTGGAGAAACTATATTGTTTCATGCAGCTGCTGGTGCCCTTGGTCAAATATTCTGCCAGTGGGCAAAAAGTTTAGGGTGCACTGTAATTGGTACAGTTGGTTCTGATAAAAAAATTGATTTAGCAAAAAAAAATGGATGCGATTATGTAATTAACTATTCAAAAGAAAACTTTCCAGAAAAAGTGTTGGAATTAACAAATGGTATTGGCGTGCCTGTTGTATATGATGGTGTTGGAAAAGACACTTTAGAAGGATCTTTAGAATGTTTAAAAATTAGAGGCATGATGGTTTCATTTGGAAATGCCTCGGGACCACTGTCTGATATTAATGTTCAAAAATTGATTCAACCAAAAGGCTTATACCTTACAAGGCCTTCAGGGGCACAATATTTCAGAACAAGAAATGAACTAGATGAGGGTGCTAAATTATTATTTGAAAAAGTTGGAAATGGAGAAATAAAAATAGAAATATTTAAAAAGTATAAATTATATGAAGTAGTCCAGGCACACACTGATCTTGAAAATCGAAAAATTACTGGGCCATCTGTAATTATTCCAAATTAGTCTAATAACTTAATAACACCTCTACAAAAGTCCTAGAAAAATATTTCAGGATTATCTAACTGTATTGCTTAATTTTTGCTGACACATAAGGGTGAGTTTAGGTAATATTAGTTTTATAAAACAATCTAAGAAATATAATGACTAAGAAACGCATACTTTCTATTGATGGGGGTGGCATTAAAGGCGTTGTCCCTGCTGTAGTGCTATTCCACCTTGAAAAGCATCTTAAGCGACTCAGTAATAATCCCAATTCAAGAATTCATGATTATTTTGATTTATTTGCAGGTGCTAGTACAGGCGCCATAATCATTGCTGGCTTACTTACGCCTGACAGCCATAACCAACCAAAATATACTACTAAAGAAATTATCGACCTTTACATTGAAAATGGCCATATTATTTTCAATGCTTCTTTGCTACAGGAAATAAAATCTGTCTCTGGATTGGTGAACGTTAAATACGACCCCGAAGGGTTAGAGTCTGTCTTCAATAAGTACTTTGGTAATACTCAGTTAAAAGATTTATTAAAGCCAACACTTATCCCAGTCTACGAACTATCAAGAGGGAAGAATTATTTTTTTCGCCAGCAAAAAGCACAAACAAGTTTACGGCACAATTATTACGTGAGGGATTTACTTAGGAGCGCTACCTCTGCAATAACTTACTTTCCACCTTCTCAAATTTCTACAGTTAATCATAAAGAGCATCGTTGTTTTATAGATGGAGGCGTTTTTGCAAACAATCCAGCTCTTTCTGCCTACGCTGAGTTTCGCTATCACAATCCAGAATTACATGCAAAAGATACTATGATGCTTTCACTTGGGACTGGAAGGCAAAGCACTCATCTTGATTGTGAAATAACCGCAAGTTGGGGTGCTGCAGAGTGGCTTTATCAGGGAGGCTTTATGACCTCAAATGCAATATCTTCTGTTTCTGATTATCAACTCAATGCAGTTTATGATAGTGCATCAAATTACCTTCGACTAGATACGTCATTTGATGACAGTCATTCTAGCAGCATGGATAACACTAAGAAGGAATATCTAGACTATCTCATATCTTTGGGTGAGAGTATAGCGAATGAAAGGAAAACAGATATAGAGACTTTTGCACAAAAACTAATTGAAAACTCGAATTAATTTGTGAAGAAATTTATGGCTGATTAAAAACCTTAAATTTTTTATGGTCTACTTTAAACTACATAATATTTGTATAATTTAATTATAAATATACATAATTATTTATTCTATTTTTAAATTAAGGAGTATCCAATGTCAGTAGCAAGAATTACAACAGTAATATATAAATCCCAAGAGGCGGCAGAGATCGCGTCAGCATCTTATGTAGAAAATTCACCGAATGATTTTCCAGAGGCAGAGCAGTTATTGAGTATTAAAGCTGATGGAAACAAGCTTATATTTGTATCTTTATATGCCGACAATGAGGCAATGGAAAGAGCATCAGCCTCAAGAAAAAAGAACTTGGATTCTAATCAGGAATTTATTTCAGTAGATGCATCAGTTGGAACTGTGGAAATAAATCATACCAACTAGTCAACCTATACGACAACTAAGCGAATATTTCGCTTCATGTACGAGGAGACACCAAAATATAAGGCCCTATATTAGGGCCTTATATTTTTTCTGCATCTTTAATCTTACTTAAGCGTCAGCGCGAGATTTCCAGAAGAATAGAATTGCAAAAATTAAATCAAATCCTGTATTACCAACGATATTCGCTATATCGGCAGGGAATACACCAGTACTCATTTGGTAACCACTCAAGACCAAATAGACCAAATGCCAAATAGCGAAAAACATACCCACAGTTTTAAGATTATCGCCCGCCCAAGTTGGCAGATGCCAACTAACATAAGCAATTGCTAATACCATTAATGACATGCCTCTCATCATTTCAGCCGCCATAGCATTTTCACCAACATTAAAACTTGACATCATTGCCGCTGGTACTACCAACATCATAACACCAAAAATCGTCATTATTACAGCTTGAATTCTAAACACTAAAGATAAGGTCATTGTTCTCTCCAATAATTAAAAAGATTAATCATAAAAGTCTAAATTAATAGACACTTTAAATTATAGTTTATACAAAACTGTTTATTGTTCAATATGCCCCATAAATATTTATAGTTCTAAAAAAATTGCTTGGTTTGAGAAGGTGGCAATACATGACTTTTGCATTTAAACAATATCTCTAAAAGCCCAATTTTTCCTCAACAAAACGATTACGAAAAACACCATTTGGATCATATCTAGAACAGACATCACGAAATCTGTCCATCTTTGGATAAAGTTGATTTAATTGTTCACTGTTTTGTGGGAACCATTTACCCCAATGTATTCGTGCCTGAAATAGCTCAAACATGCTGTTTGCTAAAAAAGTTGCCAATGCATGGAATTCATCTCTTGGCTCCTGGTAAGTAATAAAGCTAATTGCGTACCAATCTTCAGATGTGCCAGATGCCATAGAGATTAATGTGTCATCGGGCAATATCCTACGAAAGCAGATTGGGTAGTGATGAGTGAAGCGCCCTTTAATTGAAGATAGTGAATCTAACAGATGTGCTTTTTGTAGCCTTTCAATTGTTAATTCTGAGAGTTGATGATTGCTATTATCTGCGTACTGCAAAATATCCTTAACAAAACTAGCTGCCTCAAGTACACGAGACCGAACGACAAAAGCCTCAAGCTCTAAATGCCGAAACAATTCATGCTTCATCACAAGTGCCCGGTCACTTCTATCGGTCACTACCCAATTTTGAAATACAAGAGAGGGCACAATGGAACGAAAAAAAATGTGCACTAATCGCCTACTTCGCAGAAGTGATACAAGCAACTTCATCACTAAATGCATACCAAGATCGATAACAAGAAACCAATATATTCGATAAATAGCAGCAAAACCTCGACGACTTAGTTCTGGGGAAACAAATCTCTCTTGGGCAAAAAAGTACCAAGATTGTGGCATCAAAAAAAACTGCTGTAAGGGTGCCTGCTTCTCCAATACTAAGACCTCTTCGATTGTTTTACAAAACGTCGATTTCTCTTGAACAAAATATTGCGATATACAAGGCAGTGTCACTTCAACAACAACCCCAAGACATCCAAGAGAACACCTTGCCGCCTGAAGCGACTCGCCTTCAGTAATATTTACAATCTGCGCAGATTTACCAGTCTCGTCAAAACAAGCTAATTGGAGTGACTCGATATAATGTGAGAGACTATGTTTACCGGAACCATGAGTACCTGTAGCAGTAGCACCAGCAATCGTTTGTTCAGCAATTAAACCAACTGAGGGTATCGTTAATCCTTTTCTGCTTAGTACAGCTAACAACTGTTTAACTTTACAACCAGCGCCTACAGTAACGGAAGTCTCATTATTCTTTTCTTGGACCCTAACATAGTCAAAATGACTCATATCAATTAGTACGTCTTCAGTTTCAATCAGGCCACTCCATGAATGCTTTGAAGCAACAACTCGAATTTTGCCACTGTTATGTTTTTGAAGAATATCAATCAACTCAACTCTGTTGTTTGGGGAGTAAATATGTTTTGGTTTAAAGCGCAAATTGCGACCAAAGTTTTGTACGATTTTAGCTTTCTCCATTTGAGTCTTATAATTTCAGTATCAATTTAAACCTAGTATAAATCTAGTAAGGATGAAAGTCCAAATTTCGTTTGATTTGTGAGTGAGGCTTTATTAAAGGTTTAGTAAAAGGTCAACACAAGACATTGTTTTTTTACGTGAAAGAAAATATTCTTCACACTCGCCTACTTCTTTAAATCCAAGCTTTCTTAGAACATTTGCTGAGGAGTTATTTCCTTTAATATAGCATGCCGTAATTTGTTTAAAGTCGGTCTCTTCTTTGATATATTGAATTAACCCCATTACCGCTTCAGTAGCATAGCCATTGCCCCAGTATTCCCTTCCTACCCAATAGCCTAAATCTAATTTATTATCTTCTTCTAGATCTACGCCAACACCGCCTATAAATGAGTCACCCATAAATATACTAAATCTTAAATCATCATGGTTAATATTAGTTAACCACTCTTCAGCTTCTTGTTCTGTATAAGGATAAGGAACATCTGATAGCCATTTTGCTACTTCCCAATCTCCGATTTGAGAGGTAATTAATTTCGTATTTATTTTTTTTGTTGGTTTCTTTAAGACCAGTCTTTTTGTCTTAATTTGATTCATAAGAAATATCAACTCAATAAACCCTAATTATTAGCTAGAGTTAATTTAAGTTTTTTGCTTTTTGGAATAGGCAAACAAGTTTGTAATTTCAAAAACCGTGGTTGCCGCCGACAAAGAGGTTAATTCTGCATGATCATAGGCTGGAGAAACTTCGACAACATCTGCAGAAATAATATTTAACCCTGCCAATCCTCTCAAAACTCCTACAAGCTCTCGTGTTGACATTCCTGCAATCTCAGGTGTCCCTGTTCCGGGTGCGTGAGCAGGATCAAGAACATCAATATCAATTGATAAATACATTGGATTATCCCCCACACGGTCTCTAATACGTTTAACAACATGATCTATACCTTCACTTTGGAATTCATCACAATGTATAACTTTAAAGCCTAACTCCTTATCATTTTTTAGATCATCTCTAGAATACAAAGGTCCTCGAATACCAACATGCATTGAGGCACTCTCTAAAAACAGTTTTTCCTCAGCCGCTCTTCGGAATGGTGTACCGTGAGTATAAGGAGCTCCGTAATAGGTGTCCCAAGTATCCAAATGAGCATCAAAGTGAACGAGTGCGACTGGTCCATGATAATGATTGACTGCGCGTAGCAAAGGCAAGGCAATTGTATGATCTCCACCCAAGCTAATTATCCTATCTACTTTCCCCAATAGCTCTGTTGCCGCTTTTTGAATTTCCACAACTGCTTTTTCAATATTGTAAGGATTACAAGCTATATCACCAGCATCGGCAACTTGCTGTTCAGCAAAAGGTTCGGTGTCATATGCCGGATGATACTGGGTACGGAGATGCCTTGAAGCCTGACGGATGGCCTGTGGCCCAAATCTAGCTCCAGGACGATAGCTAGTCCCTGCGTCAAATGGAATTCCTACAATAGCCACATCACAATGTGAAACATCTCGAAGTTCAGGCAACCTAGCAAAGGTGGAAGGTCCAGCAAAACGTGGAACTACAGTGCCGCTGATTGGTTGAATAGGTGTGTTGTCTGAATTGCTCATTTCCCCTCCTTAGGTACAAATAGTTTTTTCATACTATGATTATATTTCAATTTGAACTTAGTAAAAATCTAAATTCTGTTTGATGTGTGAGGGAGAGTATTTAAATACATAGCCGAGTGATTTTATATAATTTAATAGACTTATGTAATATATTATTTACATTATGTATGATATATATTACATAAAGTATGTTATACTTTACATATTAGATAATTTATAAATATGAATATAAAACTTAGAAATACTTTAGGAGAAATAATCTCAGCAGCAATAGCAATCATCTGGATGTACTCTAAATTAAATGCAGCCGCAAACATGAGTATAGTCTTAATTTCTCAAGTGCTTGTTCAAGGCATTGGAATTAGCATACTTGTAGGAATCTTCCTTGCAATAGGTATTTCCATATTTGCATCAATAGTTACTGGGAACTATGAAAAAAATATCGAAGATGAAAGGGATGCTATGATTGAGCTCTATGCTATGCGTTTAAGTGGTGTCATATTTGGTATCTCAATTGTAATAATTCTTGCTCTATTAGGATGGTTTAACCTACATATAAACTTTGGAATAATTGCTATAACTTTGTCAGGCTTCTTTGCAAGCATCGCTAGTAATTTTTTGAAAATATATTTCTACAAATAGTTTTTTTTGAAAATGGCTAAGAAAAAAATCCATATAGAAAATTCTGTCAGAAGGCTCAGGTTTAATAATGACGAAATGACACAAGAACAGCTTGCTGATTTAGTTGGTATTTCGAGACAAACAGTGGTCGCCATTGAGAAATATAAGTACACGCCATCTCTAGAGTTGGCTTTTAAAATTGCATTAGCATTCAACAAAGAGATACAAGAAGTTTTTTTTATTAATCAATAATTTTTTCTTAGGAGGAAATCATGGAAATATCTGAACTAGAACCAAACTTGAAAGATACTCAAGACGAGTTAATCAAGCAGCAAGAAAAAACTCAAAAATTTAAAGAGTATGTTCAAGGTTTATTTATAGATGTTTACACTCAAGATGAGTTTAAAAGAAGAGTAGATGCCATCTTTAATGAAACATTTACCCAAGATAAAAGATAAATTAAATACTAATCAATAATTTTTTTAACGAGAATAAAGATGAATGAAGAAAATAACACTATCAATGAGCAACTCGATAGCATTGACAATAATCTTACAAAACTAGAAAAACACTCACTACGAATTCGAGACAATGTTGGCATGATATGGCTTACATTGATTGTCTATATAGTCTATATAGAGTTTTTTAAATAATTATTTATCTATTGGAGGAATAATACTAATGAAACAATACCCAGTAAACCTAACAATTGAATACCCAGAAACATCTAACAAATCAACAGCCTTGATTAGATTAGTATTAATAATTCCAATTGTTATTATTCTTGCTCTTATTTCCTCTTATGCTGAGGCGTTATCTCTGGCTGTGGGCCTATTGATTCTTTTTAGAGAAAAATACCCAAAGTGGTGGTTCGACTGGAATGTTGGTATTACCAAATTTACCTATAGAATTGTTGCCTATGGCTTATTAACGAGGGACGAATATCCTTCAACTGACGATGACCAAGCAGTAAAAGTTGATATACCTTATCCAGATGTTAAGAAAGATCTCAATAGATGGATGCCACTTGTCAAATGGATTCTAGCTATTCCACACATAATTGTCTTAATATTTATATTCATTGCCGTTGTTTTTTGTACTATTTTTGCTTGGTTTGCTATTCTATTAACAGGGCGATACCCAAAAGTGATATTTGATTTTGTAGAAGGCTTCTTACGATGGTCATTAAGGGTTAATGCTTACATGTTTTTATTAACAACAGATGAATACCCTCCCTTTAGACTAAGAGAATAAGAACATTTCAGTCCAAATT
>Ga0207990_1000819_pt1 | contig 17279 bp, 12 predicted proteins | sample ETNtaG_8_FD_185780 | JGI IMG/M metagenome (GOLD analysis project Ga0207990, IMG submission 185780) | Marine microbial and viral communities from oxygen minimum zone, Eastern Pacific Ocean - ETNP201406SV75 (SPAdes) (version 2) | ecosystem: Environmental > Aquatic > Marine > Oceanic ...
TCTAATTAAGTGGCTTGCAGTATAGGCAATATACTCAAAACTAGTTTCATTATTTCTCAATAATCACATTATATCCTGGTAGGGCATTTAGAAGTTTTTTACCGTAAAATTTTGTGTTCAGACGATTATCAAAAATTGTTATTTTACCAACATCTGTTTCAGTACGGATTAGCCTTCCACATGCCTGAACCAGCCTCAATGATGCGTCAGGTAAAGATATTTCCATAAAGGGGTTTCTGTTTTGTGATTTAAGGAACTCATGAGTGGTTTTTTCTATGGGAGATGTTGGCACACTAAAGCGTAGTTTTGCAATTATTACGTGTCTTAGCAGGTCTCCCTTAAGGTCAACACCTTCAGCAAAACTATCCAGCCCAAAAATTACACTACCTTTGCCTTTTTTACAATGCTTGATGTGCCTTTCTATTATTACTTTTTTAGAATATTCACCCTGCACCAGTAATTCACAGTCTAGCTTTTTTTCTACCAAGTCAGCTACCAACTGCATCTGATTGTTGGATGCAAACAATACCAATGTAGCCTCACTTATTTTTATACGCTTTAATAGTTCTGACGCAACCTCTTTGGTGTGATCCTGAACCTGAACTGGGCTGTATTTTAATTTAGCAACAATAAAGTCTACCTGGTCTAGTTTAAATGGGGACGGAAGACGCAAATATTGATTATTATCATGCATAAGGCCTAACTGCTCATCAAGCCTATTAAAGCTACCTAGAGAAGTTAGTGTTGCTGAAGTTAGAATTACACCTGCAGCCTTAGACCAAATAAGATTATTAAGATTAGTTGATATGTCAGTTTGTGCACTACACAAAGTGAAGTTAGTTTTTTTATTTGCTAAAGTAGATATTTCAATCCACCTTGAGTTCGGCATCTTTACATTGTCGTCAACTAGCAAGAAAGAGTGTAGCAGTAGAAGAATTGAAGTTAGATGCTGGTCACACTCACCTAAGGCGTTATTTATCTGATCAGAAATTGCTTTATCAGCTACTTTAATTTTTTGATAATCCAGCCATACACCTTTCAATAACTCAAATTTAGTATAAGTTGTGTTTATTAATACTTTCATATTGTCACAAATTAATTTTATTTCTGAGTCAACTATTCCTTGATCAAATATATGAACATTTTCATCAAAATCATATTCATTTAACAACACAATCAAACTATCTATAAACCCATCTATTTGTTTTATTGAATCGTCTGGAAGCTCTTGGTGTGTAATTTTGCATACCTGTTCACTAATGCCATGTGTTTGACGTATGGTGTTTTTAATTCCCTCAGTAGATGTGCCAAGTGAGAAGTGGGATAGTGCTTTTTGGTTTAGATGGTGAGCCTCGTCAAATACAAAAATTGATTCATCCACATTAGGTAGCACTGTATTTCCGGTAGAAAGGTCTGCAAGAACAAGGTCGTGATTAGCAACGATAACATCAGCGCTATTTATTGTCTTTCTAGCTTTAAAAAAAGCACATTCTTGATAAAAGTCACAACTTTTAGCTGTACAGGTAAACCTGTTGCAAGCTACTTTTTGCCAAATTGATTGGTCTGGCGTTTTCTTTAAATTATCTATCTCTCCATTCCATTTTTTAGCAGAATACATATCAAGCATGCCATTCAACTCTTTGAGTTGATATTTTTTTGGAGCATCATCCCATAGTGATAAATTATCAAACAATGGGTTTTCATCTATACTACCATCTACAAGGTTAACAAGATTTCGAACACATAAATATCTAGACCTCCCCTTTACTAATGCATATTCGAAGTCATAATTACAGTATTTTTGTATCTCCGGTATATCCTTACTTAATAATTGTTCTTGTAATGCTACATTTGCGCTGGCAATAATGAGAGTTAAATTATTATCTTTAGCGATAGGTATTGTGCTCAAAAGGTATGCAATAGTTTTACCGGTTCCGGTTGGCGCTTCAACACAAAGAATTGGATTAGAATTTGTATAATGCCCAGACAAAGTTTTAGAAATCTCAGCTATCATTTTGTTTTGTGCTGGACGAACTACAAATCCGGTAATACCTGATTTTGCAGCTATAAATGATTTGCGAATTTGGGTTTTTAACTTATCAGAAAGCATAATAAGTGTTTTTTATATCTTCAAAGTAAAGGTTATTATTTTTCTTTTTAATGATTCGATATTACTACAAAAACAATATATTATTGTTTCTAAGTAAAGCAATAATACACACCAAATCTTAATAAGGATAGATCTACGATTTACGCCGCAGAGATAGATCACACAACAATATAAGAGCTTGTTTATAATCAGAATCTGATAATTTGTTTAGTGATTTTCTAGCTAAATCAGCAGATTCTTGCGCTTTCTTTCTAGTGTATATAAATGCATCAGTTTTGTTTAGAATATTTATTATTTTGTTTATATTATTATTGCCTGAATTTTCAATAGCGTTAACTAGAACCTCGTGATCATATCCAGCGGTATTATCAAGTGCATAAATCATTGGTAAAGTATTTTTACCTTCAGACAAATCATCCCCAACCTCTTTGCCCAGGGTTTTAGAGTCGGATTCATAGTCAAGCAGATCATCAATAATCTGAAAAGCATTGCCCAAATGCAGGCCATAATCTCTCAAGGCCTGTTCCTGTGTTTCATCTACTCCAGATAATATTGCGCCTATCTGTGAAGATGCTTGAAAGAGACATGCAGTTTTACGCTCAATTACTTGAAAATATTCTGACTCAGTGAGTTTTGAATTTTGACAATTTAGTAACTGTAAAACTTCACCCTCAGCGATACTGTTAGTGACTTTAGACATAATTTGCATAATACGCATAGAGTCAACCTCAACCATAATCTCAAATGCTCGAGAATATAGAAAATCTCCCACTAAAACTGAAGATGCATTTCCCCAAACCTCATTCGCGGTGTCACGACCCCTTCTAGTGACAGATTCATCTACAATATCGTCGTGCAGAAGTGTTGCTGTATGTATAAGCTCAATGACAACAGCCATAAGTTGGTGCTGTTCCCCATTATATTTTGTTGCCCTAGCGCAAAGTAATAGTAGCAATGGTCGTATTCTTTTACCGCCAGCACTTATTATGTAGTTGCTCATTTGGTTTATCAGAGCAACGTTGGAACTTAGATGGTTTATTAGAGCTTTGTCAGTATTTTGTAAATCTAATGTTAACAGTTTTTGAATGTCACGATAATTTTTCATAGAGACATATTTTATACTAGAAAGTTATAACTTTTTGAGGACCATTATGCTATACAGTTATCTATTAAATACAGCACAATCATTGCCTTAACTAGTTATATTTAATTTATGTGCCAGCAGATATACTTCTTTAGATCTTGGCCTAGATGCTTTTGGTTTTCGTATAACTACATTAACAAATGAAGAGCGACATGACTTTATAAAATCATCAAAACCGGCCCCTTGGAACACCTTTAAGAAGAAATAACCCTTTGGTGAAAGAGTCTTTGTTGCCATTTCTAAAGCCAGTTCACATAGGTACATTGATTTAGGTATGTCAACTGAAAGTTGCCCACTCATATTTGGCGCCATATCAGAAAGAACCACATCTACCTTCTTGCCTCTTGTTAAGCTTAGGAGCTCTTCATATACATAATTCTCAGTAAAATCACCACACAGAAAATCAACACCATCTATCGGATCTATATCCAATATATCACTAGCGATTACTTGACCAGCTCTCCCTACAATTTTAGTAGCGAGCTGACTCCATCCTCCTGGTGCAGCACCCAAGTCCAACACCAAATCACCAGCCTTTATAAATTTGTCTCTCTTTACAACCTCTGATAGTTTATACACAGCCCTAGATCGGTAACCCTCTTTTTGTGATTTTATTACATATTCATCGCTAATATGTTCACTCATCCAGCGACCTGAACTACCTTTTCTTGGCATAACTATTAATATCAATTATTTCTAATGTTATTAGGCATTTTACGGGATAATAATGTCTTTTTCGTGCCTCCCTAGAATTATGATAGATAAATTAAGAAACATTGCTATTATTGCCCATGTAGACCATGGCAAAACAACATTAGTTGATAAACTTCTTGAGCAGTCTCAAACTTTTGATGAGAGGTTTGAGTCTACTGATAGGATGATGGACTCTAATGATCTCGAGAAGGAACGCGGTATAACGATTTCATCAAAAAATACAGCCATCAGATGGAACGATTATCGAATAAATATTGTGGACACTCCAGGACACGCTGACTTTGGGGGTGAAGTTGAAAGGGTCTTGTCTATGGTAGACAGCGTACTTTTATTAGTGGATGCAGTTGATGGTCCAATGCCACAGACCCGCTTTGTAACAAAAAAGGCATTCGATCAGGGTCTAAATCCAATAGTTGTTATTAACAAGATAGATAGGGATAGCGCAAGGCCAGACTGGGTAATTGATCAAGTTTTCGATTTGTTTGATCAGCTAGGAGCTACTGAAGAGCAGTTAGACTTTCCGGTAATCTATGCATCTGCAATTAATGGCTATGCATCTTTAGATGATGATGTTCGTGAGGGCGACATGACGCCAATGTTTGAAACTATAGTAGACAAAGTTTTGGCACCTGATGTAGATGTTGATGGGCCATTTCAAATGCAAATCACAGCCCTAGATTACTCTTCATTCGTAGGTGCAATTGGTATTGGGCGTATAACGAGGGGTAATGTTAAGCGTAACATGCAGGCAGTATTGGTAAGCGAAAATGGTAACAAGAGGAATGTAAAGATATCCCAGTTGATGGCATTTCATGGTCTTGAAAAAATTGAAACTGATAATGCTCAGGCTGGCGATATTGTTGCTGTTGTTGGTATAGAGAATGTTTCAATTTCAGACACCTTGTGTGACCCGACATCGGTTGAAGCGTTAGCACCCCTATCTGTTGATGAGCCTACCGTGTCAATGGCATTTAGGGTCAATGATTCACCATTCGCTGGCCAGGATGGTAAATACATTACATCAAGAAATATTCGTGACCGGCTGGATAAAGAGCTTATATACAATGTCGCATTGCGAGTTGAAAATACTAATGATCCTTCCGAGTTTATAGTTTCAGGGCGTGGTGAATTACATTTATCAATTCTAATTGAAACAATGCGCAGAGAGGGATTTGAAATTGCAGTAGGGCGACCACAGGTCATATTAAAAGAAATAGATGGCGTTATATGTGAGCCCTTTGAACAGTTAACTGTTGATGTAGAGTCTCAACACCAAGGCTCAGTTATGGAGAAGCTAGGTGAGAGGAAGGCTGAACTAACCAACATGATGCCTGACAGTAATGGACGCGTAAAACTAGACTTTGTCATACCCGCAAGGGGGCTTATAGGTTTCAGAACAGAATTCTTAACTGCAACAACAGGAACAGGTTTAATGTACTCCACTTTTGATGGTTATGGGGTTCAAAAATCTGGAAAAATTGGTCAGCGCTCAAACGGATCTTTGATTTCAATGAACCAGGGTAAGGCGGTGGCTTATGCGATATTTAATCTGCAAAAAAGTGGTAAATTTTTTGTTGAACATAATACTGATATTTATGAAGGCATGGTAGTTGGGATTCATTCACGAGGCAAAGACCTAGTGGTTAATGTTATGAAGGGCAAACAACTCACCAATGTCCGAGCATCCGGAACTGATGATGCTGTAGTTTTGACCCCCCCTATAAGGTTAGATTTAGAGCAGGCATTGGAGTTTATTGATGACGATGAACTGGTTGAGGTAACCCCGAATAATATCCGTATCCGTAAGCGTTTACTGACTGAAAATGCTAGGAAACGAGCTAGAAACACTGTATAAAGATTGATATAATGCCTTAAAGCTTGGTAGCCTTTGTAAAGCTTTGATATTCAGCTATTTTGGCAATAATAAGTACTTTATTTAGGCCCATAATGAGTTTATATTGTTTCATGTATAGAAAATGTGTTTTGAGGCTTTAGTTTATAGTTTACATTGTACAAATAATATATGATATGTAGCGTTAGCAAATTCGTGATTAGGCAATTACTGTGAATAGTTTTCTTTTATTTTTTATAAATCAAAAAAGGTTCGCTCTTGTTTTTACTGTATTGATTATATCAATCGGGCTATTGTCACTTACTAGCATTCAAAAAGATCAGCTTCCTGCAGTAGATCTAGAGGTAGTCAGTATAGTTACCTCCTACCCGGGCGCTTCACCTGAAGATGTTGAGCAAAATATAACTAATCCTATTGAGGATGAGTTGATGAATATTGCCGGTATAGAAAAATTTAGCTCGACTTCAAAAGAGGGCAGGTCAGCCATAGTGGTTACTCTTTCACAGGATGTGGACGATATCACAACCCTAAAGCAAGAAATAAAGGATGCAGTAAATAAAGTTAGGTCGCTACCAGATGAAGTGGTTGACTTGCCCTCAGTTGTTGATCATAAGACTTCAAGAATCAGTGTCCTAAAAATAAGTATAGATGGAGAAGAGCCATTATCTTACAACGAATTGCGCGATATAACTGATGATATTGCAAACAATATTAAACTCATTGATGGGGTATCTGAGGTATCAAAGGAGGGCTACTTAGAACGCGAAATACAAATAAATATTAACCCTAACAAACTAAATCAATACAACTTGTCATTGAATCAGGTTCTTAGCTCTATAGAGAAGCGTAATAATAGGTACACGGTTGGTCTAAACAGGAGCACTGAAGATGAGAAAAATATAGTTGTTTTAGCTAAATTTAATCAAGCCGAATCAGTTAGTGATGTAATAATCAAGTCAACCTTTGAGGGGCCAGTTATTAGGTTAAGTGATATCGCTGAAGTCACCATAAGCAATGTAGAAGAAAAATCAATAACTAGAATTAATGGTAAGAAAGGGTTTATATTAAATATTAAAAAGCAAGAAAAGGCTGATGCCATTAAAACTGTAGATCTGATAAAGGCAAAGATGTCTAATCTTAGAGCAAAACACCCAAAGAGTTTAAAAATACATTACTCAGAGGACTTGTCAGAAAGAGTGCGAAATAGACTGGATATAGTAGTAAAAAACGGCTTAATGGGGCTAGGAATGGTACTCATTGTGCTTGGTATATTTTTATCATTTAAAACAGCATTTTGGGTATCTGTTAGTATACCTGTAGCGCTTCTTGGTACTGTAGCCTTGTTAGGCTTTACTGGCGAAACGATTAATCAAATATCTTTAGCAGCTATGATCTTAGTTCTAGGCATTGTGGTTGACGACAGTATTATTGTTGCTGAGAGTATTCATCACTATAAACGGATTGGGGAGGATAATGTTTTGTCCACACTTCACGGCTTTAAGAAAGTGATTATGCCTGTAGTAACTACCATAATAACCACAATATTAGCGTTCTCTTCAATGTTCCTAATGGGCGGAACTATGGGTAAGTTTATTTATTTAATACCACTTGTAGTTATTTTTGCGTTGATCTTGTCATTGTTAGAGGTGTCAATTGCACTTCCAGCGCATTTAGCAGGCTCACGCACAAAAGTTAGGTCTAAATATTGGTTCCAGTCTGTCGAGAATTGGTTTGGAAAATTTGTAAAATTAATGCTCAGGTTGCGTTACTTAGTAGTAGTTGTTTTCATTGGGGTTCTTGTATGGACAGGCAACTTTGCATACAACAACATGAAGTTTGTTATATTTCCAGCGGTAGGTGTCGATACAATTAATGGACGATTGGTAATGCCGGTTGGTAGTTCGTTAGAGCTAACAGAGTCGGTAGCAGAAAAAGTGGAACAACTGGTATACGAAGTGGTTGGTGATGACTTGGACTCAGTTACCAGTGAGGTCGGAAAGTCTCTATCCAATAGGGCTACTTTCAAAATATCCTTAATACCTGTTGGAAACCAAAAGAATACTTCGCAGGCTCTTATTAAGCAACTTAAAAAGAGATCAAAAGATATTACAGAGGCAGAGAAGATTAAATTCTCTGTCAGAAGGCCTGGCCCTCCTCAGGGTAAAGATGTAGAAATCAATTTAGTTGGTAACGACAATATACAAAGAGCCGATGCGGCTGATATGGTAGACAAAATTTTATCTTCATTAAGTGGAGTTGATAATATAAATAGGGATGACGATCCTGGAAAATCAAGAGTTGAAGTTGTGCTTGATTATGAAAAAATGGCGCGACTAAAGATAGATTTTTCTGTTCTCAGACAGTACCTTAAAACAGCATTCACTGGGGTTGACATAACTAACATACGTCAGGGCCAAAGCAATGTTAATTTTAGGGTATACCTTGGTGATAATAGTAATCCAGACGGCCTGATTAAATTATTAAAAATAAATAATTCTAATGGCCGCCTAGTACCTCTTACACAATTCATTAGTATACGAGAGATACCTGGAGAGCCAAACTATAATCACTTTGATGGTCAAAGATCTGTTACCGTAAGTGCTGCCGTTGATGATGAAATAACAACTTCACAGGGAGTATTAGCTTTGGTAAAGAGTCAGCTAGATATAAACAAAAAATTCCCATCTATAAGAATAATGAATACCGGAGGCGCACAAGAGACAATGAAGTCAATGGAAAGCTTCCAGAAGGCATTCATAGTAGCTATTTTTGGAATATTTCTTCTTTTGGCTTTACTATTTAATTCATATTCTCAGCCGTTACTGGTGATAAGCGTTATCCCTTTTTCAGCTGTTGGCATTATTTGGGCTTTTTTCCTTCACGGAGAGACCTTGAGTTTCTTCGCTCTTCTTGGAGGTCTGGCCTTGGTTGGAATTATTGTGAATGATTCACTTGTTATGGTTTCTCATTTAAACTATTTAAAGAATAAGCTAGCAGAAACTGTCCCTGCAATTGATTGGATAGCACAAGGAGCAAAAGACCGCTTAAGAGCAGTGGTGCTAACAACATTAACAACACTTGCCGGTGTCATGCCTTTGGCTTACGGTATTGGAGGAACTGACCATTTATTAATGCCTATGGCTCTTTCCTTAGGGTATGGCCTTTTATTTGGCACCTTAATGACTCTTATACTTCTACCTTGCCTGTATCTAATGAATTATAAGTTCATTAAATGGGTAATGGGTTTTAGGAAACCCTCTACGGCACCAGGCTAATGCTGATAGGAGGCAAGCACACCTTGTCACTACAGGCTTGAAGGCTCAGATTAAATGAAGGGTTTGTATAATTATCTGAGCTCCTTTTTATATTTATTTTAATTTCTAGTTGATTCTCGTATACAGAGATTTTTTCTTCAGAAAAACCCAACTTAACTAACTTATCTGCAGGATAGGTGACATCTAGTAATTCCCAGTTAGTTGTATCGACATTCTCAATACTGGTAGCAATTAAGTTATCTTGAATTGGTTTGTTGGAGTTTATATGCCACATAGGTTTCAGTTGAATATTAACTATTATCTGGTTGTCGCCTAATCTTTTAGTGTGTACCCTGACTCGTCCTTGGTAAGCATATTTAATGCTACCTGTCTCACCATTATTGTAGCTATTAATTCCTGCAATGAAGGTACTATAGTTGTATGGGTTAGTGTTTATGTCAGAGGAGAATGCTTCAAGTAAATTTTCAGCTTGATCTAGATATTTTTTGTTATTTGTGCGCTCATTTAGGCGTAACAATAAATTGTATGCAACACCATTAGTAGAAGGCATCGCACCATCATAAGATTCCTTTAAGCTAGAGTTAATGTATTTATTGTCATTACTAATATTGAAACCATATTGAGAGATATCCCAGAAATAATCATTCATAATGCCGACAAGATTAATTACTCTGTCAAGCCATACAGAATCATTCGTATAGTCGAATACTGAAAGAAATGCATTTGATAGGTAGGCATAGTCCTCAAATAGGGCTTTGGTCTCAAGTTTGTTGTCTATCGATACTCTGTAAAGTTCATTGTCCTTTATAAAATGAGAATACAAGTACTCAGCAAGATCAATGCCTGCTTTTGTATATTTAGTTTCATTAAACACATCACCGGCCTCCAGGAGGCTAGGCAAAAGAAGAGAGTTCCAAGATAGTAATACTTTATTGTCAGTTAGTGGTGGAATTCTATGACTTCTAGTGTCATATAGTTTTGTTGTAACACTAATGATTCTATCGTAATCAGTTGAGTCAATATTTTCAATATCCTTATAGCGGATAATTTTGCTATCTTCAAAGCTTGTGAACTCCGACAAGTCAAACCATAATTCAAAGTCGCTATACTCGTCCTCAGTGAGGATTGATTTAATTTCATTAATAGACCAAACAAAAAAGCTGCCCTCTTTCCCTTCTGAGTCTGCATCAGTGGCAGAGAAAAAACCACCATTAGGGTCTCGCATTTCTCTTAATAGGTAGTCCAGTGTTTGTGTTGCAATTAGCTTGTATAGAGGTTTTTGTGTTAGTTGATAGGCGCGTATATAGACCAAAGATAGCTGTGCTTGGTTGTATAGCATTTTTTCAAAGTGAGGAACGAGCCAGGAATTATCCGTTGAATATCTGTGGAAACCACCACCAATTACATCATACAACCCTCCACTAGCCATTGCTCCAAGGGTAGTGTTTATGATATCAAGATTAAATGTAGTGGGGTTTCGCCTTTGCTCGTCCAATAGAAACAAGAGCATAGACTCATGAGGAAACTTTGGTGCCTGTCCAAATCCACCATCAAGCTCATCAAAATTATTATATATTGATGTTATTGCACGAGAAATAATCCCATTATCAATGTTGCTTGGTACTGATTTATTGGAAGAGTTTAGTATTTTATAGATCTTGTCGGCTTGCCCAACCAACTCCTCTTGTTCGTTTTGCCATAGCTGTTGTATCTGTGAAAGGATATCTACAAGTCTTTCTTTAGGAAAATAAGTTCCAGCAAAAAATGCTCTACCGTTTGGCAATATTACTGCATTCAATGGCCATCCTCCAGACCCAGTAAGTAGTTGAGTGACGTTCATGTAGGTGGCATCTACGTCAGGTCGTATCTCTCTGTCAACCTTTACAGCGACAAAGTATTTGTTGAGTAGGTTTGCCACTTCGATATCGTCAAAGCTTTCCTCCTCCATAACATGACACCAATGACAGGTAGCATATCCGATGGAAATAAATATTGGTTTATTTTCTTTCTTCGCTCTATCAAATGCTTCATCAGAGAATGAATACCAATTGACAGGGTTGTGTGCATGCTGCAGAAGATAGGGGGACGACTCCAATATTAAATGATTAACAAAGTTAGCGCGACCAGACTCATCAAGGTGTTCTGTCCTTGGTGTGTATTTGTTGCCCTTATCAGTGTAAGCTTTATCTAAGTCACTTATGCTATGTGCCATTAAAGGTAAGGAAAAACTAATAGTTAATACAAAACTAAATATCTTAGTCATATATTGATTATATCAACCTTATATCTTTAAGGGGTTTTTTACTTGTTCTGTAGTGCTTGACGTATCAACTGTTCGGTTGTAAGCGTGTCATCATCTATGGAGGACAGCATCTTTTCTGCTTCCTTAACTTTGAATCCAAGTGATTGCAGTGCCTGAGAGGCTTTTTTATTATTTGGATTTAAACTAATACTAGTAGATATTTGTTGTTGGGTTGAGCTACTTAGAGTTAATTTTTCAAGCCTATCACTGAGCTCGACTATAAGCTTTTGGGCAGTCTTTTTTCCTATGCCAGGTGTTTTTGCAAGTAAAACGTCGTCCTCATTTGAGACTGCACTGATAAGTGAGGATACATTAAGATGAGACAGTATTGCTAAGGCAACCTTAGGGCCCACTCCGTTTACCCTTATTAGTTCTCTGAACATGGTCTTCTCATCCTTAGAGATAAAACCGAACAGTGTATGGGCATCCTCTTTGACATGAAGGTGTGTATGTAATTCTAGCTCAGTACCAGAACCGATTTCATAAAAAGTTGACATTGGGCACAGTACCTCGTACCCAATACCGCTAACATCAATTAAGATTTCAGGCGGGTTTTTTTCTATAATTTTTCCTTTTAATCGTCCAATCATAGCCAAGAATATTTTTTCAAGTATTGCTCTTCAAACAATTTTATATCATCTTCATACTGCAAGGTTAAGCCAATATCATCTAAACCGTTAATTAAGCGCCTTTTCCTTTCTGCGTCAACCTCAAATGTATAAACATTGCCATCAGCAGTCACAGTTTGAGCATTTAAATCAATACTTATTGCGCTTGTAGTTGTAAAAAGTATATCCAAAGCGTCTTTGCCTTGTACAACGGGAAGGATGCTATTTTTGAAGCAATTATTGTAAAAAATATCTGCAAAGCTAGAGGCTATTATTGCCCTAAACCCATAATCTTCTAGAGCCCAAGGTGCATGTTCACGTGATGATCCGCAACCAAAATTATCGCGAGCTAGTAATATTTTTGCGTTCTGATATTCTGGCTTGTTTAGTACGAAATCAGGGTTGATTGGTCTTTTGGAATTGTCCATTCCAACCTCTCCATGATCAAGATAGCGCCACTCATCGAATAGGTTTGGACCAAACCCAGATCGCTTAATTGATTTTAAAAATTGTTTAGGGATTATTGCATCTGTATCAACATTTGCACGATCAAGTGGCACAGCGATTGAAGTTAGCGTTGTAAATTTTTCCATAAATTACCCCTATACCTCAGAAAAATGTCCAGCGATAGCACTTGCAGCTGCGGTAGCGGGGCTTACCAAATGAGTAAACGATCCTTGCCCTTGTCGCCCTTCAAAATTGCGATTTGAGGTTGAAGCGCATCTCTCACCAGGTTCTAGTTTGTCTGCGTTCATGGCCAGGCACATAGAGCAACCTGCCTCACGCCATTCAAATCCGGCAGCAATAAATATTTTATCTAGGCCTTCATGTTCGGCCTGCTTCTTTATTAACCCTGAACCAGGAACTACTAGTGCAAGCTTTACGTTATCAGCAATATGTTTACCCTTTGCAACTTCTGCAGCAGAACGAAGATCCTCAATCCTTGAGTTTGTACATGAACCGATAAATACCTTATCTATCTCAACAGTATTGATAGCTGTATCGGCTTTAAGGTTTATATAGTTTAGTGCATTCCTAATACTTTCAGCTTTAACACTGTCGGATTCATTGTCAGGGTTAGGGGTCATACCATTTATATCTACAACCATCTCGGGTGATGTGCCCCATGTGACTTGCGGTTTTATATATTTCGCGTTAAATATAGCAACCTTGTCAAATTTAGCATCAGCATCAGAATGTAGAGTTTTCCAGTACTCAACAGCCCTATCCCAGTTATCAGCAATTGGGGCGAATGGCCTACCTTTAACGTACTCAATAGTTTTATCATCAACAGCAACCATACCTACACGTGCACCAGCCTCAATCGCCATATTGCATAGTGTCATTCTACCTTCAATAGACAAATCTATTATGCATTCACCTGAGAACTCTATTGCAAAACCTGTACCCCCTGCGGTCCCAATTTGGCCAATAATATATAGCGCTAAATCCTTTGCACTAACGTTCGATTCGAGTTTACCGTTCACTTCAACTTTGAAATTTTTGGATTTAGATTGCCATAGGCATCCAGTTGCTAATACATGCTCTACTTCACTAGTTCCAATTCCAAAAGCAAGTGCTCCCAAGGCTCCATGAGTAGATGTATGCGAGTCACCACAAACAATGCTCATTCCAGGCAGGGTTACGCCTTGCTCCGGACCGATCACGTGAACAATACCTTGGCGCTCATCATTCATAGTGATTTCGTTAATGCCAAACTCTTTACAGTTCTTGTCTAGCGTTTCTACTTGAAGTTTGGAGATTGGATCAGTTATTGAGCTGACCCCAGACGACCTATCGGTGGTTGGTACGTTATGGTCTGGTACAGCTATACTGGCGTTAATTCTCCAAGGCTTTCTGTTAGCCGTAGCTAGTCCGTCAAATGCCTGAGGTGAGGTGACCTCGTGTATAAGTTGTCGGTCAATATATATGAGCACGGTTGAGTCTTCTTCGCGCACTATATGGGCACTCATTAATTTTTCGTAAAGCGTTTTAGACATTTATATTGTAGCTATAAGTTTTAATTGATTAAAATGGGATATTTTACATTCCTAGTGAACCTTAATTCAGTATATGTGCGGTATTTGTGGCCAGTTAAGATTTGACAATAATTCGGTTAATTTCAATTCACTGAACGCCATGATGCAAAAGATTGCTCGGCGTGGTCCAGACTCGAGTGGACACTGGATAGGGGATAGCGTAGGGTTTGGCCATCAGAGGCTTAGTATTATTGATCTGTCGAACCATGCTTCACAGCCAATGGTAGACAATACCCTTGATTTGGTTTTAGTTTTCAATGGAACAATATATAACTATAAGTATCTTAGAAAACAATTAATACAGAAGGGTTACAGCTTCTTTTCCCATTCCGATACAGAAGTAATAATTAAAGCTTACCATTTATGGGGAGAGGGTTGCGTTAATCATCTAGACGGTATGTTTGCGTTTTGTATATGGGACAATAGAAAAGATCAGCTGTTTGTGGCTCGTGACCGTATGGGTATTAAGCCACTGTATTACAACTTAACAGACAGTGCCTTTAGTTTTGCATCCAACACACAGGCCTTAATAGCTGTAGGGATTGATAAAAGTATTAATCCAATAGCTCTACAGCAGCAACTATCACTTCATGGAGTTGTGCCGGCACCCAACACTATTCTAAATGGCGTAAAAAAAATAAAACCAGCAACCACCCTGACTATCAATAAGGACGGCAAGGTGATTGAAAAAAACTATTGGAACCCGAAAGCTGTTAGGTCGGAAGCAAATCTTTCCGATAAGCAATATATTGACAGGTCTCATGAATTGTTGACTGAAGCGGTACTAAAGAGGATGAGCGCGTCTGATGTTCCTATCGGCGTTTTGTTATCTGGTGGGCTTGATTCATCCCTACTGGTTGGCCTATTAAAAGAGGCAGGACACGAAGATATACGCACCTTTTCGATTGGGTTTGAAGATATAGGAGATGAGGCAGGATCAGAATTCGAATATTCCGACCAGGTTGTGGAAAAATTCAAGACAACTCATGAAAAGTATGTGGTAAGTAATAGCCAAGTATTGCCGCGCCTTGGAGAGGCTATATCCAATATGGCTGAGCCCATGGTGGGGCAAGACGCTGTAGCTTTTTATTTACTCTCTGAACAGGTATCTAAGCACATAAAGGTGGTACTATCAGGCCAAGGAGCAGACGAGGCCTTCGCTGGATATTTTTGGTATCCAAGAATGCAGTCTGAATCTGGGTCAGAGTTTGAGCGCTTTGCAAAACACTACATAGACAGGCCATATGAAGAGTACTTGTTAACTGTAAATGAAAAATACCACAGTGGAGACCATACTCAGCAATGGCTAAACAAAGAGTTCTCTAAGACTAGTGCAGATGAATTTATGGACAAGGTTTTTAGAACAGATATAACACGACTAATTGTGGATGACCCGGTCAAGAGGGTTGACAATATGACTATGGCATGGGGTTTGGAAGCTAGAGTGCCGTTTATGGACCATAAGTTAGTTGAGCATGCACTAAGTTTGCCACCAAAATTAAAAATGCGAGATGATGGCAAGTATCCATTAAAACGAATATCTAGAGGTTTACTGCCGGACAGCGTTATTGATCGAAAGAAGGGCTACTTTCCTATGCCTGCACTTAAGTACGTACAAGGTGAATTTTTTGAATTTATGTCTGATATACTCACTTCAAGAGAGTGCATAAATCGTGATATTTTTAATAAAAACTTTGTGCAAAAAATTATTAATGACCCTCAACAATATATGACAGCACTAAATGGGTCCAGGCTATGGCATCTTGCTCTTCTGGAGCTATGGTTACAAATAAATGCAGATGAATAAGATAGTTATTTATACAGATGGAGGTTGCAGAGGTAATCCTGGGGTAGGAGGTTGGGGTGTGTGGCTGAGGTATGGAAATTATGAAAAAAAAATAAATGGATCTGAACGAGATACCACCAATAATCGTATGGAGCTTACCGCAGCTATAAAGGCATTAGAAACAATCAAAACGAAAGGCATCTCGGTCGATCTATATACCGACTCTAAATACGTCATGACAGGAATAAATGAATGGATAAGTAATTGGAAGTCAAGAGGCTGGAAAACTGCCAACAAAAAAATAGTGAAGAATGTAGATCTATGGCAACAATTAGACAAGTTAAACGACAAACACGACGTTAAATGGTACTGGGTTAAGGGCCATAGTGGTGATGAGGGTAACGATATGGCAGACAAACTAGCAAATGAAGCAATGGATAATTTATGTAATTAGGTTACAATTTATATGTACAACATATCCACTAAGAGATATAAACTTATAATCTTTGTGGGTTATTGATATATGTGGTTTCGTGTGGATAATAAAACTCAAATATCTATTAATTCGGGGGAAAAATGAAATTATTCGCACTATCAGTAATATGCATTATAAGTACAGTATTTAGTTCTGGAGCATTTTCACATGAAGCTCATCCTGAGCTTTCAGATGATCCGACTGAGGCGGAAATGCAATTAGTGCGCGATGGTGCAAAAGATTTATGCTCTGAGATAGATGACGAGAACGAAGCACAAATGTGTGTTATGGATTTCTATGCACAACACAACCTAGAAGAAGAGCCGAGTTGCGATTAATTCGTAGCAATTGCAATTCTTGATTTATATCATAGGCACTATAACAGAACATAATTACACTAACAAGTAACAAAGAAGAATTTTCAGTGCGCTCTATGCATTGTGAATAATAGGGGACCCACAAGGGTTTTATAATCATAAAGAGGAAATAATATGAAATTTAAGTCATTATTATTAGGTGCTGCTTCTGTAGCACTATTAGCGTCCACAGCAGTAACTGCTAAGCCGGTCGGCATAGTAAGTGGTGTTATGGATGTTGCAGGTATTTCTAGAAATCAAGATGGTGCAAATACCATTCACGCGGCATTCACAAAGACTTCACGTCCTTGCCCGCCATTCTGTATACAGCCAACTCACCCGTTTGCTCCGGCATCGGTTGATACTGTAACTGAATTAGATGTTATCCATGCAGCGCGCGATGTTGCTGGTGGCGACACTTCAGTAATGGTAATTGATGCTCGTACTCCGGTTTGGAATACAGCTGCTAAGGGTGGAACAATTCCACACTCAGTTAACATTCCATTCAACACAATCAACTCTAAGGCTTTAGCTAAAGATCCTATGGCTGTTGTTGAGATCTTAACAGATCAATTTGGTGTTGCTGATATGGATGGTGTACTAGACTTTTCTGGTGCT
>Ga0207990_1000826_pt1 | contig 17230 bp, 20 predicted proteins | sample ETNtaG_8_FD_185780 | JGI IMG/M metagenome (GOLD analysis project Ga0207990, IMG submission 185780) | Marine microbial and viral communities from oxygen minimum zone, Eastern Pacific Ocean - ETNP201406SV75 (SPAdes) (version 2) | ecosystem: Environmental > Aquatic > Marine > Oceanic ...
TAGATTAAATTTTAGTAGCAGAAATTATGGTTACAGGGTTTCTTGCAAGCATCATAGTTCCAGTAGTGGTTTTTCTACTTTTTGCGATAGTTACTTGAGTAATGTCAACAGATTCAAATGGTAATTTTTCAAGAACTTGTAATACTGAAGAAAGTGTTTCGATAAGAATAGTGCCAATTACAATCCTCCCTCCAGATTTTAGCTTATTTTGAGAAAGTTCAATAATTTCTCTCGTATCTCCACCAGTTCCTCCAATGAAAATTGCATCGGCTTCTTCTAGTTCTAAGATTTTTTCTTTTGCATTCCCAAAAATGGTCAAAATATTTGAGATTTGAAATTTTTCTGCATTTTTTTTAGTTAATTCAATAGCATTTTCATCAAAATCAATTGCCAAAACTTTTCCAGATGATTCTATTTGTAATGCAGCTTCAATTGAGATTGAACCACTACCACAACCAATATCATAAATAATTTGTCCTGGCTTTAGTCTCGCTTTACTGATTTGGATAGTTCTAATCTCTTCTTTTGTAATTGGGACCTTATCTACTCGTTCAAAATTTTCATCAGGAATACCAGGTGTTTTAAAATTCCACATATACTATCTATCCTTTATTTTGATTGTTTTAGAGATTAATTCCACTAGAAGTACTTCCTACATGAACTAATGTATAAGTGACAATCCAAGAAAACAAGTACAAAAATACATAGCTTCCAATTGCTTGTGTAACAATTTTCTTTCTATCAGAAGAAGGCAATTGCATTTTCATTCCTTTAGCAATTATTACTGTAACAAAAAATATTATAATCATTAATGCAATTGAAGCCCATCGTCTTTCTTCACCTTCAATATCTTCAAAGATGAAGGTAGCTGAAGTTCCAGCAATTAATGCTAAGGCAATTCTCATCCAAAATAATTTATTTAGTTTTTTATCTTTTTCACTTTTTTCAGCTTCACTGATTACTGGAATTTTTGAAGATTCAGGGGTAGGTTCAGATTTTTCTGTTTCTGGGATTTCAGGTGTTTCAGGTGTTTCAGGTGTTTCAGGTGTTTCAGGTGTTTCACCCTTTACGGATTTTGGTTTAGAATCACCAGATTCAGGAGTAGGTTCAGATTTTTTCTTTTTGAATTTTGCCAAATTGAATTTCTAGCGTGACTCAAGCAAACCATGTTTAATATCTTTGGTCAATTTTTGAGCATATTATAGCAAGGGTATAATTTTAGACAAAAAATGTAATAATTATGGGACTAGCAGGAATAGAATTACGATATTTAGTAGATAAAATTTCTGAACAAGTTCAAGGATACTATATCAGCAACATTTATGGAATTACAAAAGATAGTATTCTCTTCAAACTTCATCATACTGAAAAAAGCGATCTCTTTATGATGATTTCAACATCTGGGGTATGGTTAACTGCAGTAAAAATAGATCAAATTGAACCAAATAGGCTACTTAAAAGATTACGAAGTGATCTTCTCAGACTAAAATTAAAAAAAATAGAACAGATTGGGGCAGAAAGAATAGCATACTTTACTTTTGAGGGATTTGGAAAGGAGTTCATTTTAGTAGGAGAATTTTTCGGCGATGGAAATATCTTACTATGCAACAAAGAAATGAAAATTCTAGCACTACAACATTCAATTGAAGTCAGACATAGAAAACTTGGTGTGGGACTGGAATATGTTCAACCTCCAAATAATGGATTAGATATTTTTAATATATCAGAATCAGATTTTGATGAAATTAAAACAACTGATTTAGTTTCTGCAAAATGGTTTGGACGTTCTTTAGGATTACCAAAAAAATATGTTGAAGGTGTTTTTAATATTGCAAATGTTGATCCAAAAAAAATTGGTAATTTATTGACTAATGATGAAATTAAAAAAATTTTTGAAACTACCAAAAAAATTGTAAATGATGTAGTATTAGGAAACCATGAAGCAATAATTATTAAAAATGAAAAATCAGAAATTCTTCCACTCAGATTAGGAAAAATAGAAGGAGATGTAATTAGTGCCAATAGTTTCATTGAAGGATTAGATACTGTTTTTACAGAAAATATAGTAGCAAAGGGTAAATCAATTCAATCTAGTGGGTCAGATAAAAAAATTAAGGAACTACAAACTCAAATTTCAGAACAACAAAAAGCAATTGAGACGGTTAAAGAAAGATCAAAAAATGTTACAAATGTTGCAAACTCCCTTTTTGAGATGGTTTCTAAAGGAATTATATCAATTGAGGACAAATCTGCACAAGAAATTTTGGCCACACATAATGCAAAATTAACTAATGAAAAAGGAATTTCATTGATGGTTGTTCAAGATGAAAAAATAAAAATAAATACAAAATCATCTCTTCAATCAATTGCATCAGTCTTATTTAATGAGGCAAAAAAACAATCAGGAGCAATAAAATCTATTGAGGATATTAAGTCTAAAACTGAGAAAAAATTAGAAAAAATACAAAACAAAACTGAATTAGAACAAGATATCATGTTAGTTACAGAAATTAGGAAAAAAAGTTGGTATGAACGATATAGATGGTTCTATACTTCTGATGGATATCTAGTAGTTGGTGGAAGAGATGCTGCATCAAATTCTGCAGTAGTTAGAAAACACTTAGGAAAAAATGATAAAATATTCCATGGTGATATTTTTGGTTCCCCATTTTTTATTATCAAAAATGCAGAAAATGCTCCAGATACAAGTATGAATGAAGTAGCACATGCTACAGTTTGTTTTAGTCGTGCATGGAGAGAAGGATTGTATGGTGTGAGCGCATATTGGGTAAATCCAGAACAAATAAAAAAATCTGCTCCAAGTGGAGAATTTCTTCCAAAAGGATCATTTACAATTGAAGGGCAACGAAATTTTATCAATTCAGGAAACCTCAAATTGACTGTAGGGATTATCCCACAAGAAGATGGACATGTATTGACATGTGGACCACCTGAAACGATAAAGAAAAATTCCATTTGTTATGCAATTATTGAACCACATGGAGGAGAAATGGCAGAAACTGCTAAAAAAATTAGAATGGAGTTTTCAAAAATTCACGAAGCAATTACGAAAAAGATCAATATTGATGATTTTGTTCGTGTGATGCCTGCTGGAAAAAGTCAGATCAAGGAAGTTGGTATAGGTGATGCACAAATGAATAGTATTATTGACGATGAATTGGATTAGGATTATCTGTATCAAATGAAATTTTTATTCCATTCTCAATAGATGAAAATTCTTCATCAGTAATTGTAATTAATGGAATATTGGCTAATGCACATCCAGTAGCTACTGTAAGATCTGCCTTTTTACAAATCATTGCAAGAGGAGCTGCATCATTTGATTTTATTGAATAAATTGTATATGCACCAACACTACTCCCAATACCTGAAGGAAAAACTAAGATGGTTCCCTTGAGAGATTTTCCAAATAAAGAATGATTTTTGTCACTAATTATTCCAGTTTTTTTATCAACTGTACCTAAAAAATTGATAGAGTCTTTTGATTTTAAAACAGTACCATTAACTTTTCCTGCAACTAGAACCTTGTTCATTTTGTCTCATCTTCAATTATTTGTGATAATGGTTTTAGATTAACACCAACACCATTAGAATTTTTTAGATAAAATGCACCCTTTATGCTATTTGTTGTAACTACATCAACATTGTCTTTGTTAATTAATGGAGTAAGACATGTACAACAATCAGAAAGAATTTCACATCCAGCTCTCTCTAATTCATTTGTATATCCTAGTTTTTGCATTTGTGTTTTAACAGTTCTAGGAGTAAAGACCATGCATCTTTTTTTAAATGAACGACCCTTTAATTTTTGGGTCAATTCAGTGATTTCTTCTAATCCTAATTGAGGGCTACCAAGCGTAATAATATCACCATTTTCTGCAGTGTTAAGTTCATCATGGACATTTTGTAATTCTTTTTCATCAAAATCTATTTTTTCACAATCAGAATCACCATCTCCAAAAATAAATTTAGCACAAGTACCTGATGTGCCCATACCTCCACACATTGCTTTTTGTTGTCGATTATCCATGTTTGACAAACCTGAAATATTTACAGATGTGTCTCCTACTTTTCCTGCAAAGAATCCGAGCATTCCATATGATAGTTCATTTGGATTTTCTATTTTCATGTTAATTGTAATGTTTGGTGTATCTTCCTTTCGTAGTGAAGAGTTTGGACTTTTTCCAGTTAATGCACTGGCTAGCGCACTAAATGCACTTTCCTTGTTTGTTTTTAGATTATCATAAGAATTTGCATGAATTGCAGCATTACTTTCAGCAAATGCAACTTGGGTGTCTTCTTTTGGAATATCAAAAATTTCGTATGGAATACATGAAAATGATGGAGTAACACCCATTGTTTCATAAGAATTTTTTATTGATAGCTGTTTTGAGATAAAATTCTCATCTAATCCATAATTTGAAACATTATCAATATCAAATCCCATTGGATTAAGTGTAGTTTTTACTTTAACTCGTGCATCTTTACTAATACTAGAAAGAAATTCCTCTCCAGCATCACCAATTGTATTATAATTTACACCTGAAAGATGAGTCCATTCAATTGGAATTAGTTTTTCAGCGTCTGTTGCTTCACCTGTTGCAACAAGTATACGATATGCCATTTGCATAGTTTCTCCTTGTTCACCTTTTAGTGCGGATTCTTCTTGTTTTGTTAATTCCAATAAGAAATTTCTGTTATTACAGTTATAATACTTGTATGTAGTTTTTTAGATTAAAATGGAAAAGATTCTTCGTGGTATGACCAATACAATGAATGCAGTTAAACCTCCCAGAATAACCGCACTCAGAGATCTCCATGATGCACAAACAGGTCCATTTAGTATTCTAATTGGAACAATTCTTTCTGCAAGAACTAAAGATGAGGCTACAACAAAGGCAGTCAAAGTATTATTTGCAAAATATAAAAATCCAAAACAACTTGCAAATGCCAAAGTAAAAGATGTAGAGAAAATAATAAAATCTATTGGGTTTTTTCGTGTAAAATCAAAAAGAATCATTGAAGTTGCAAAAATAATTAATTCAAAATACAAAGATAAAGTTCCTGATGATTTAGATACACTAGTGGAATTACCAGGGGTTGGTCGTAAAACTGCAAATTGTGTACTAGTGTATGCTTTTGAAAAACCAGCAATACCAGTTGATATTCACGTTCACAGGATTTCAAATAGATTAGGATTAGTAGAAACAAAAAATCCTGAAGAGACAGAACAAGAGTTAATGAATAAGATTAAAAAAAAATACTGGATTGAGATCAATGATACATTTGTAATGTATGGACAGAATATTTGTAAACCAATTTCTCCAATGTGTGATGTGTGTAAGATTAAAAAGAATTGTAAATATTACAAAACTAAGTTCGTTTCTTAGTCAGAAACAAAATTGCAACTATAACTCCCATTCCAGCTGCAACATAAAATGGAAAATATGCATACATATTTTTTGCGGGATCACCTGATAGAAAATCTAGAATTAGAATTCCAGAATTTACTGCAGGAGGATCAGTTGTACCTTCTTTTCCATGAACAGAGTATGAATCAATTGCAAATTGTCCAATATCCAAATTAGTCACAACGATTCTTGCACCATTATTGACTGTTAATCCTGCTTTGTCAGTATAAGATATGATTGATTTTGTCTCAGGATACCAACCTCTATCCAAATCTTTGTGAATTACAACGTATCCCTCTTTTTCAGTTGTAACTGCGACCCAGAATTTGTTGTCAGGTTGAGGACCCATTCCAACTTCAATAAATCGATCATCATCTTGTTGATCATACAATCTCAAGACAGCATTTCCATCAGGATTCGCATATAATAGATTGTTATCAATTGTTATTTGCCAGCTAATAGCATGGACATCTACAAGTTTAACAATTGGTGCATCTCGTAATACTGAGTTGAATTGTTCTGCAGAAATTTCAATTTGATCAATTATCAATGAAGGGTTTTTTACTTCTTCTTGAGCAAATGCTGGAGTAATTAAAAATCCCATAAACAAAACTAGTGTAAGGATATACTTCATAAATTGAAACTAGATTGATTAAATAAAAATCTAATCAACAAATGGTTTTGGATGATCTAAGATTACTTTTGCTACTTCTGGTCTTAAAATAAATTCAGAAGGGGCTTGACCATTTTGAATCATTTCTCTTAGTGCTGTTCCACTAATTTGCTCTTTAACATCATTGTCATGTGGACATGCCTTTGGAGTTGTGTATGTAAGACATTTCTTACAGTAAAAGAATGGGGGGAAAAAGACTGGGGAAATTTCTAGTTCTGGATAATCATCAAAGATTTTTTGTGCAGCCATTGGATCATAGAATTTTCCAACACCGGCATGATCACGTCCAATAATAATATGGGTACATCCATAATTTTGTCTCATAATTGCATGGTGAATTGCCTCTTTTGGACCTGCATATTTCATTTGTGTGTGTAATGTTCCAAGTTTACATCTATTTTCTGGATAGTATGATTTTATCATGGTTTCATAGCATTTTACAATCACTTCATCTACAAAATCACCAGACTTTTTCTTACCAATTACTGGGTTTACAAATACACCATCACGTGTAGTTATTGATGTTTTTTGTAGCATTTCATGTGCTACATGTGGTGGATTTCTAGTTTGAAATGCACAAATTGTTTTCCACCCAGCTTTTTCAAATGCTTCTCTCGTTTGAATTGGAGTCAATCTATTTTTTCGAATTTCAGTATCTCCAGGTCTTTGAATATAATCAATTTTTCCTCCAACCAAGTAATCTTTCATTGACATTGTATATGCAACACCTGGATGTGATGAGTCATTAGTACCATAGACTCCTTGGGCTGTTTTTTCTTTATCAAAAGTAAATGTTTCATCAACATGTAATACGGCAACACCAACCCCATCTGGATTTTGTAATAAAACATCTCCTGCTTCTTTCATTTTTGAAGCAGTTTCTTCATCAACATCTAAAACAATTGGAATAGTCCATGCCAAGTCGTTTGCTAATCTTCCGTGAGATACAACACTTTCAAAGTCTTGTTGTCCCAAGAATCCTTCTAAAGGACTAAAAATTCCATCTGCAATATTTTCAACATCATTGGCAAGATCTTCACTAATTGAAATTGAGAATAATCCTGTAGTATCAACTTTAGAAATTCTATTAATTAAAACTCCACCGTGTGGCTTGATTGAGTTATTCTCAGACATACTAATCTGTATTTTTATGCTCTATATGAAGGCCACACTCTTTGTGTTCACCTTGTTCCCACCACCATCTTCCTGCTCGAAGGTCTTCTCCAGGTTTAATTGCTCTAGTACAAGGTTCACAACCAATACTAGGATAACCTTTGTCAAGAAGACTGTTGTATGGAAGATCATTCTTTTTGATGTATTCTTGAATTTGTTCCCATGTCCAATCAACAATAGGATTTATTTTGAGAATTCCACCATGTCCAGAATCTAATTGAAAAATTTCTACATTTTCACGAATTTTTGTCTGATCACGTCTTAATCCAGTAATCCAACCGTCCAAAGTACTCAACATTTTATTCATTGGGTGTACTTTACGGATTTCACAACATAATTTTCTATTTTCTACGCTATCATAAAATAGATTCATTCCTTTTTCAAAAACCATCTTTTCCACTTCTTTTGTATCTGGAAATAATACTTCAATTGAAATATTGTATTTCTTTCTTAAAACATCCATTATATCATAAGTTTCCTGAGGCAATCTTCCAGTATCTAATGTAAAAAATCTAAATTTTGGGTTTATTTTTAACATTATATCCATAACAACAGCATCTTCTGCGCCAAAACTTGATGCCTTAGCAACTTTAGGATGAAGATTATCAGATACCCATTGAAGTGCTTCATCAGTAGTTTTTATTTTTAAATTAAGTTCATCTACTTGTTCTTGCGTGAATCTAACCACATTGTATTTTGAAGTATTTGTTTTATATTGATTACCCGAAGTTTTAACCTAAATTATAAACAAGTGGAATTCAAAACAGAAAATATGAATGAAATCTCATATGTTGTAGTTTTCCCAACAATATTTTCAAAAAATAAAATATCTCAACTTGTTTTAAATATTAAAAAAATTCTCAAAATAAAAAATCAGCAATTCAAATCGGTTAAACGTGATGGAGATGTTGTTTTGGTAGATGCAAATGATCCAGTATTTGCATCATCTGCTATTAACTTACTTTTTGGAATTGAAAAAATTATGATTGCAAGACAGATAAAAAATGACTTTCAAGAAATTGTTTCAGAAATAACATCAATTAGCGGAAATTTACTTTTGAAAGGTGAAAAATTTCTTGTTAAAGTAGAAGGAACGTCAAAAGGATTTCTTGTTAAAGATGTAGAAATTGCTGCAACATCAAGTATTATAGAAAAAAAATCAAATTTAGGAGCTCATCCAGGAACAGATGAGAATTATGATAAACTGTTATACACTTTTTTAACAAAAAATTATGCATACATCTCCATATTTTCAGATAAAGGAAATGGAGGGGTTCCATACCAATCACAAAATGAAAAAACAATTTGTGCAGTATATGATGAATTATCTGCAGTTTCTTGTTTTGAAACAATCAAACAAGGTTATGACACAAAAATTATTGTTTGTTATAGACAAAAATCTGAATTGATGAATCTGGTAAAAATAATTCATCAAATCATTCCAAGATTGATTCAAAATGAAATTGAGTTGGAATTCTTTCGGTTGAAAATAAATCCTAGTGGAATTAAAAATTATTTGATTTATGTAAACTCAATAATAGAAATTATGTTAAAAGAATCAGATAGTAGAATTTCATTGTCTTTATCACCACTAGTATTTTCTTCAAAATTTATTGATAATTCGATAAAAAAAGTATTTGAGAAAAATAAAATTCCGATCATTCCACTTGCAGGTGTTGACACTAATTTGTTTAATGAAGCTAAAGAAATAGGATTGGAAAATAGAGTAAAAAAATTGGAAAAAATAGTCACATCTAGATTTGATGATATTACTACATTTTTGAAAAAAGAAGTGGAAACAAGCATAAAAACGAAAAGAGTGATTTCAATTAAACTTGGACCAAATAATGTGCATGATATTTTAGATTCTTTAGAAGAGAATCACTGAGAATTTAAACAGGCGTTAACAGTTTCATGTTGTGCTCAAAATAGGCGAATTTATCTATCCATGGGGAAGTGGTCATTATTCTCGAATGATGAGGCTAAACGATGCGTTATCAGATCATATCAAAGATGAATTTGACGTTCATTATTCAAGTAAAGATCATGTTTATGAAAAATTATTAAAGAAATTTCCAGATAAAAAAGAAAAAATCCATGAAATTTTAATGCCAACTCCAATTGATGGAAAGTTTGGTCCTAGTGTTTCAAAATCATTAATGAATATTCTATTACCAGTTGCAAACAACCCTTCATTGATAAGACAGATTGTAAATTATTTGAGAGAAGAGAGAAAATTATACAACAAAGAAAAATTTGATTTAGTGATTAACGATGGGGATATGGGTTCAAATATTTTAGCAAATAATAGAAATATTCCAAGTTTATTTGTAACAAACCAATTCAGACCAAAATTATATAATTCAAGATCATATCTGTATCCTTCACTAATTTTTATAGCAAAACAAATCAATAAAGCATCAAAAATTCTTGTTGCAGATTCTCCCCCTCCATATACTATGTGTGAATATAATCTAAATTTCATAAAAGAATCTGAAGAAAAAGTAGTTTATGTTGGACATTTTACAAATAGTAAAAAAATTAAAAATGAAAATGTAACAGATCTAGAAAAATTAGTTAAAAATAATGAATTTGGTTATTGGATGAGAACTGGCAATAAATCTACAAATGATGGAACTGGTCAAAGATATGAAGAAGTATTTCATCAAAATGAAATGAAGAAAGAAAAAAGAATTATTTCGCATGCAAGAAATGAATCAAGTATTGATTCTGTTACTGGAAGAGATGGTGAAAAATATTCAATTTCAGATGCACTAGAAAAGAAAATTGATTGGATACAAATTGATATTGGTTTTCTGTCAGAACAAGAAAAAGATACAATTTTGGATTTATGTAAATATACAGTAGTAAATGGTTCTCATACGGTAATGGGGGAAATAATGGGAGGAAAATCAAAGCCAATTATTGGAATTCCAATTTATGATGAACATACAAATAATATCAAATGGGCTGAAGAGAAAAATCTTGGAGTTTTAGCCTTAAAAACAAAACAAGTTACACAAGCAATTTCAAAAATTAAAGAAAATTATGATAATTTTGAAGACAATTTGAAAGATTTTTCAAAGAATTTTGTTCCTAATGGAGCAGAAAATTCAGCAAAGATTGCTGCTGAAATCTTAGAAGAAAAGAGATAAAACATTATTTTAATAATTTTTCTCATCTGGCACGCGGGATTTCGATGGGCGAACGGACCGAAAGGGATGATGAAAAAATCCGCGTGTCAGATTAATATCGATCAATTAAGAATGTGGGAACGCTTTTATGGAAAAAATTTAGCCAAATCATCAGTGCCTAATTGTCCTGAATGTACTGCAAGAGAAAAAAAGAAAATTCAAACAAAGTATGAGGAAGAAGTACCTGAAGAAGAAAGAGGCAGAGAAGAATTATTCAAATTATTTGATGAAATTGATATTCCAATGAAAATGGATGAAAAAAATAGAAGACATTTTGTTTGTAAACGATGTGGACTATATGCTACTAGAGAAGAAGTTTCAGACATCAGATTCAAACTAAATCAAAAAGAAAGAACACGTGATGATAAACATGATGACTATCTTGAGTGGTGGTCAAAGAGTAAAAAAGAAAAAGCAGAAAACTAGAGTTGTTTAGTATGGTAAAAAAACAAGAAGAAATTCCTGAATGGGTTACTGATGAAATTCAAAATGCAAAATTTAAGAAACCTGTAGAAATGAAAAAAACAGGATATATTCTTGAATTTTATTATGAAGATAACAAAATAGATGTTCAGTTGTATGAGGTATTAGAAGATGGCAGACACATTGTAACAATGGATGTAAAAAAAGAAATCAAAATGGATGATTTGTTAAAAGGAGAAGTATATGAATTCGTTTTTGATCAACATAAAGCTCCATTAAGTAAAAAAGTAACAGAATTTTTAGAAAAAGAAAAAGAAATTGAGATGAGTGCAATTTATCAATTTGAGTTAAAATCTTTAGAACTAATGGATGTAGACTCTGAAGAAGACTCTAAAAATGAAGAATAAAGTTAGTGTTATTTTTTAGAATTAGGCATATTTTTAAAAAAAATTCCCAGTAGTGGATTAATAAAATATGGAAATGTGTTTTTTATCCATATTGCACCACGTGCTACAGAAGGAACAATAATTTCCAATCTTGGAGAATTTGAAGCTTTTAAAATTGCATTTGCTACAGATTTAGAACTGAGAGATATTGGAGAATATTTTGGTATTTTTTCAAAAGAGGGATGATCAAAAAAATTAGTTCTAACCATAATTGGGCTAACAACTGTAATTCCAATTCCAGTATCTTTTAGTTCATGTTTTAGACCCTCTGAAAATCCTAACATAGCGAATTTAGATGCACAATATGATGCAATTCCAGGTAGGCCAAAACTTGCTGCAACAGATGCAACATTAACAATATGGCCCGATTTTTTCTTTAACATTTGTGGAAGAAAATTTTTGATACAGTAAATCATTCCAAAATAATTAGTTTCCATTTGTGATTCAATATCATCTATAGAAAGATCAGATACGGCACCAAAAATTGCAAAACCTGCATTATTTACTAAAATATCTATAGTATCAAATTTTTCTAAGACAATTTTTGACATCTCTTTAACCTGATCTTTGTTTGAAACATCGCATTGACATACAAGTATTGTCGTATGAAATTTTTCCAATTCTTTTGCAACTAATTCAAGTTTATCTTTTCTTCTTGCAACTAAAATAAGATTAGCACCTTTTTTGGCAAATTCTAATGCAGTTTGTTTTCCAATTCCTGAAGATGCACCAGTGATTAAAACAATCTTATTTTTAAAATTCATAAATAAAAAAAATTGTTTAAAGATAAAGTGGTTTCTATGAGGCTTTTGGTTTAGATATTCTACTCAAGGCTAATTTCACTAAAAGTAACCACGTAACTAAGATTGGGACATAGTATGTTGCAATTCTCCATCCGATTACAGCATCCCAAGCAACAATATCTTTCGAAACTTCAAAATCAAAAGGATTTAGGTTGTTAAGATATGCAATAATTCCAAATTCTGCTAAACCAGAACCTCCAATAGTTATTGGTAAATTACCAATTGCATTTGCACCCATTACTGCCATAATAGAATCAAATGCATTGATTACGTATCCAGTTCCCATTGCAATAATCATAAATGAAATTCCATAAAATGACCAAGATACAAGTGAGATTAGAAATGATACAAAAAAGATTTTTTTAGATTCAGGAGTGTGTATATTATTTCTAATCATAGTGCATGTTTCTTCCATCCAAGAATTTGTTTGATCAATGTATTTAGTGCCTTTTTCTTTACCTACTTTTTTAACAAGAGTTGTCAGTACTTGTGGAACTTGAAATGTATGTTTGGAAGATAATAAAAACATCACCATCCACAAAGATGTTACAAAAATACTGGTACCTAAAATAATTGCTCCAACAATATATGCTCCATTCAATACTGCAATAATTCCTGCCATTATAGATAACAAACCTGCTGCAAGCACTTCAGTAACAATATCCATAATTGCAATCCATGTAGACTTGGAAAGTTCTACTCCTTTTTTCTTCAAATAATAGATTACAATGAATTCTGCTCCAACAAACATAGGAGTTGTAAATTTGATGAATTCACTACCAACTCTTACACCAATTAATTTCCCAAAAGAATCAAAATTACCTAGATATTTTCTTGCAATGTATGCAAATTTGACTCCTTGAAGACCTAATTTAATCAGCATAGCAACAATTGCTCCAACAAATGGAAAAAGTCCAATTGCTAATACATCCTCTAATTTAATATCAAATTGGGTGGCAATGATTAAGATAGGAATTATGGTAACAGGTATAGCTACAAGTCTCCAGTTCATCTAGAATCTTTTTTTTAGATTCAAATATGAAAGTTAAGTTGACATCCAATCATTAATGGAACAGTCATAGAATTAGGTATGAAAAATTGTTTTAATGGTTGATTTTAAAATAGTTTGAAATACTAGCAGATAGACAATCAGAGAGTTGAAAACAATTTTTGTTTCTGGAACTGCAGGCTCGGGAAAATCACTTCTTTCATCAAAATTACATGAATATTATACAAAAAATGGGGCATTTGCAGCTGTTTTGAATTTAGATCCGGGTGTAGAAAAAATGCCATATACTTGTGATATTGATGTTAGAGATCATGTAGATTATGTATCAATTATGCAACAATACGAGCTAGGGCCTAATGGAGCATTAGTCATGGCAAATGATTTGATTGCATCAAAGATAGATGATATTCAAAATGAGGTAAACAATGTTAATCCTGACTATCTAATTGTAGATACACCTGGCCAAATTGAATTATTTGCATATCGTTCAAGTGGACGTTTCATAATAGAAAATATTACATCTGAAGATAAAACAAGTGTATTTCTATTTGATGGATCATTAATTACGTCACCCGTGAATTTTGTTTCAATTGCACTTTTAGCTACATCAATTAGATTACGTTTGAATTTACCAACAATTAACGTATTAACTAAAACAGACATTATTGGAGAAAAATTAAAAGAAATACTACAATGGACAACTAGTTTGAATACGTTAGAAAATGCAATAGCAAAAGAGACAGATGGAGACACCTATGCATTAACTACAAATATTTTACGTGGACTGAATTTTAGTGGATTTGCCCAAGGACTGATTCCAGTTTCAAATGTTACAGGTGATGGTTATGTAAATCTAGAAGGTGCATTAAGTAGAATTCTTAACTTAGGTGAGGAGGTAGAAGATTAATGGTATCTAGTATTACTGTTAAAGCACCTTCATCTACTGCAAATTTAGGTCCAGGATTTGATGTGTTTGGATTAGCAGTTAACGCATTTTATGACAAAGTTACTTTAACAAAAACAAAAAGTGGAATTACAATAATTACAGATGGAAATGTTCCTACAAATCCTGAGAACAATACAGCAGGATTAGTGGTGAAAAATATGAAGAAAAAATTTAAAATAAATCAAGGTATTGAAATAAAAATTGAAAAAGGTGTTCCTGCAGGATTTGGAATGGGAAGTAGTGCAGCTTCAGCTGCTGCTGCTGCAGTAGCATTTGATAAATTATTTGGATTAAAACTTGATGATGATTCTTTAGTTGAATTTGCGGGCAGTGGTGAAAAAGCTAGTGCAGGTTCAATTCATTATGATAATGTTGCAGCTTCAGTTTTAGGAGGTTTTGTAATTGTAAAAACTGACCCTCTTAAAGTAATTAGAATAGAACCACCAACAAATCTTAGAGTGTGTATAGCAGTTCCAGAAATGATTGTTCCAAAAAAGAAAACCAAAGTTTCAAGAGGCGTGATTCCAAAAAAAGTGAATTTGAGTGATAGTATTTTGAATTTATCAAATGCAGCAGCAATTGTTGCAGGATTTATGAAAAAAGATTCAGATTTAATTGGAAATTCAATTAAAGACGTGATTGTAGAACCTGCACGGCAACATATGATTCCAGGATTTTCTAAGGTAAAAGAAAATGCAATTAAAGCAGGAGCATTGGGTGTTACAATAAGTGGAGCAGGGCCTTCAGTAATTGCATTTGCAAAAAAGTCTTCTGATATGAAAAAAATTAGTTTGGCAATGACTAAAGGATTTACATCAGCAAATACAAAATGTAAAACAATAATCTGTAAACCTAGCAATGGGGCAAAAAATAAGAGAAAATAATTCTAGATGAAAGTTATGAAAAAAGCAGTTATTGTTTTTAGTGGAGGTGTAGATTCTGTTTGTGCAGTTTCATTTTTGAAATCAAAATATGATTTGTATGGAATTACATTTTCATATGGACAAAAAGCAGATATGGAAATTGCTGCTGCAAAATCTTTTGCAAAAAAATTAGGATTAAAACAACATAAAATTATCGATATTGGTTTTATGAAAGATTTGTATGGTGATTCTAATGTTTTGACAAGCAAAAAAAGAAAAATTCCTAGTAAATTTGAATATTCAATTGTAGTTCCAATTAGAAATGCAGTATTTCTATCAGTAGCTTCAGCATGGGCTTTTACACTAAATGCATCACTTGTTGTATATGGTGCTCATACAGGTGATACTCATTATCCTGATTGTAGACCAATATTTGCAAAAAAATTAGAATCTGCATTTAACCAAGGAGAAATAGATGGAATTAATTCAAAATTACGAAATAGTATTAAAATTTGGTCACCCTATAGAGAAAAATTATCAAAGAGTGATTTGCTAAAATCTGGAATTAAAGATTTAGGAGATTCTATTTTCAAGACCTGGAGTTGTTATTCAAATAAAAAATATCATTGTGGTGAATGTGAATCTTGTAATAATAGAAAAATTGCATTTACAAAAGCTGGAATTAAAGATAAAACAAAATATCTTAAATGATTCTAGTAACCGTTTCGAAGAAATTTTGTTAAAATTAAACGTCTTAATCCAATATACCAAACAATGAAGACCCATCCCATATTACCAATAAACAGATAATTTTGTATTTCAGGAGTTAATCCTTCAAAAGAATTAGTAATTTCTCTGGAAATTAACAATGAGACTGCAATAACAATTATGCATTCAATTGCATACCATGTCCAATGAGGCCAGGATTCTTTTGGAATGTGAATATTTGGATGTACTCCCATGTGAGTTATCAAAAAAATTGATTATTTAATTTTTCAGTATGTGTTATACGTAAGAATCTGAGGCACGTTTTCTAATGAGTGTCATAATGCCTTCTTTTTCATCTTTATTTTCATAAATTCCCCTAAATGCCGACGAAGATAGGGTGGCATCATTTCTAACACCACGCATTTTCATACATAGATGTTCAGCATCAGCCAATACTACAACACCTTTTACTCCTTGAGAGAATAATTCATCTGCAATATTTTTTGTTAATCGTTCTTGAATTTGTAATCTTTTTGAATATTTTTCAACTAATCTTACTAGTTTTGATATTCCAAAAACTCTACCATTTGGGGAGTAAGCAATGTTAATTTTTCCAAAAAATGGCAACATATGATGTTCACACATTGAATAGAATTGAATATCACGTACAATTACTGCACCAGAATCTTCTGAGAACTGTACAGTTAATTCTGAATCTGAATCATACCCGTTGAAGATCTCTTTGTACATGTTTGCAATTCTTTCAGGAGTCTCACGTAACCCCTCACGAGTAGGATCTTCACCAACTTCAATTATTAATTCTCTAATGAGTTTTTTAACACGATCTTCATCCATTTTATAATTTCACAGAATTTTTCTAGTATTTGAACCTAATCAGATTTTTAGGCTGATAATTTATGGAACACCAATGAATTTGTGTAGTTGAGGAACTACTTTGACATCAATGTAATGGGGATACACAATATCATACAAATCTAGTAAAAGTTCCAATGACGGTTCTGCAACACCATAAGTGGGTTGAATAATAAAACCATCTATATTTTCTTTAGAAATAGTTTTGAAAATTTGATTTGTTAATTCTTCAAATTCATTTATTTTTGTTTTAGAACTAACCACAATTTTGATGTAAGTTGTTTTCTTTGTTTTTACAGATGATTCTAAACAGTTCATAGTATGCCCAATTAATTTTTCATAATGTTTAGAATCTACAAAATCTGAATCTTTCGTTTTAAATTCAATTTTGACAATATCAATAAATGGTAAAACATGATTGAATCTATCAATATCAAAACATGATGATTCAAGATATGTTAGAATTTTTTTCTCTTGAATATGTTTGGCAAGTTGAGCTACTGCTTGATGTTGAATTAGTGGATCACCACCCGTAAAATTCACTTTGTAAGTTTGTTTTTTTAAATTAGAGTCAATTAATTGGCATGCTTCATCAATTGAATATTCTTTTCCAGAATCAAGTGGAAGAGATTCTTTTGTATCACAATAAAAACAAGTAAAAGGACAACCTGCAAGTCTTACAAAAAG
>Ga0207990_1000831_pt1 | contig 17166 bp, 14 predicted proteins | sample ETNtaG_8_FD_185780 | JGI IMG/M metagenome (GOLD analysis project Ga0207990, IMG submission 185780) | Marine microbial and viral communities from oxygen minimum zone, Eastern Pacific Ocean - ETNP201406SV75 (SPAdes) (version 2) | ecosystem: Environmental > Aquatic > Marine > Oceanic ...
TCTCGCAATTCAATTAGGTGGTAATGACCCAATAAAATTAGGTGACTCAGCTATTATTTCTGAAGCCTATGGATATGATGAGATAAACCTAAATATAGGGTGTCCTAGCTCTAAGGTCCAAAATGGGGAATTCGGTGCAGTTCTTATGAAAAATCCTAAGTTAGTTGCTCAATGTATAAAGTCTATTAAAGATAAAGTTAAAATTCCTGTCTCAGTAAAATGCCGTATAGGAATTGATGATATGAATGAAAATAAAGATTTAAGTGCCTTTATCAAAGAAGTAAGTGACTCGGGCTGTAAGGTTTTTATTGTTCACGCTCGTAAGGCTTGGCTCAAAGGCCTAAGTCCTAAGGAAAATAGAAATATACCCCCCATTAATTATCAGAGAGTTTATAGACTGAAAGAGGAATTCCCAGATTTAGAAATTATTATAAATGGGGGACTAAAAAAAATAGAGGATAGCAAAAAACATCTACGATTTGTAGACGGAGTCATGATGGGAAGAAAAGTTTATGAGGATCCTTATCAAATTATAAAAGTAGACCATTTGATTTACGGGCTTCCTAAGTCATTAAAGACCAAAAAAGATATTCTTTTGGAAATGATTCCATATGTTATGCAACAAAATAATTCTGGTGAGAAAATACAGCTTGTCTGTAAACACTTCATGGGATTAGCTAAAGGAACTAAATTTGCTACAAAAATTAGATCCAGTCTTGCTAGGTTGCACACTTTTAAGAAACCTGAAAAAACACTCATTCAAATTGCCAATCAACTAGGTTAAAGATGCTAAAAAAAATAAAAGGGTATATTTCTGAATTAGGTAATCAACCTTCTGGTGCAGAAAACCAAGAAGAAAAAGAAAAAAACATTATCAATAATGCCTGCGCTGCACTTTTAATTGAAACAGCTCTTGCTGATAAAGTATTTAACACTGAAGAAATAGATTCAATGAAAAAAACATTAAGAGAAGTTTATGAGATAGATAAAAAAGATCTAGATGAGTTAATAAGCGAATCTGAGAAGAAAGTATCTGAATCAACTTCTTTATATGAATACACAAGGTTAATAAATGATTTATGTGATTATCAAGATAAGCTTAAATTAATTAATAATCTCTGGACTATAGCTTTTGCAGATAAGCACTTAGATAAATATGAAGAATTTTTAATAAGAAAAATCTCTGATCTTCTCTATGTTAGTCACAGCGATTTTATTCAACAAAAATTAAGTGTGAAAGAAAGTCTTCTTTAAAAGTCATCAAAGCTATCAAAGTCATCTTCAACCTCTCCATCCTTAATGTCATAATCTCGATTCTGGTAATACGCATCTTTTATAAAAAGATATTCATCTCCTATAACTATGCTTTCCAGCCCTAAATACCTAGCTCTTGTATCAATAAGATCTAAGAACTTAAGACTATAAACTGTAGGCTCATGTTCTATTACTATTGAAGGACTTAAAAAAGCGTCTGGAATCATCCCAACCATCTCTCTTAAACTACTTGGCCCCAATCCTGGAAGCATAATATATGGTCCACGAGGCACCCCCCATACAGCCAAGGTTTGACCAAAATCCTCATCATGTTTTTTTAGGCCCATTTTACTAGCTACATCTACAAAACCTACAAGACCAAGAGTGGAATTAACAGTAAATCTTGCCATATCTGATAGACCATCTTTAATCTTTCCTTGCAAAATATTATTTAAAGAAATATTAACGTCATCAATATTAGAAATAGAATTGTAGATACCTACTTCAATAAAATCAGGAGTTATCTTTTGATAAAACTTAGCAACGGGTGTTGCAATGACCTTGTCCAATTTTTTATTAACCTTTAAAGTTGTTCTGTTAATCTCTTCAAAAGGATCATTTTCTGCAATTAGAAAAGGATTAAAAAGAAGTGTTATTAATAGTGGAAGTAGCTTTTTCATACTTTTTTTTGAGGAATAATTTGGCTAATAGATTTCTTAATTATTTCCATATTTTTAATTACCTTCTTGGCTATGGAATCAAAAATTAATTTGTAATCGCTTAATTCATAAAGTATCACAAATTCTTTCTTTTCAAGGAGAGGTATTTCGGAGAGAAGCTCTAATCCATATTCTTTAGCCAGATTTTGACCTCCTCCCTTCCCAAAAATAAAGTACTTTTTCTTAGAGTCACTGGGCTGAAAAAAACTCATGTTTTCAACTAGACCTAAAATTGGCAGTTCCAATCTTTTTATCATTTCTATGCCCTTTCTGGTATCTGAAGTGGAGACTTCTTGAGGAGTGGTTACAACTAAGGCCCCATTCAATGGTAGCCTTTGCAGTAAAGTTAACTGCACATCTCCGGTCCCAGGTGGAGTATCAAGTATTAAGTAATCTAGTTCCTGCCAATCAGTTTGAGACATCAATTGCATAACAGCTCCACTGACCATAGGTCCCCTCCAGATTACAGGTTTTTGACCTCGAGCAATTAAACCCATGGAAACAAACTTAATACCTTTTTTATTTAAAGGAATAAGTAATTTATCATCTTTCACATCAATTTCTTCACTTGAGGCTTTAAGTAGCACTGGCTGACTAGGACCGTAAATATCAGCATCTAAAAGACCTACAGCGTATCCTTTATCCGCTAAACTAAGAGCTAAATTAAGCGAAACCTCTGATTTGCCAACACCACCTTTAGCTGAAAAAACACCAATAATATTTTTTACTCTCCTTAAAGTTTCAGGAACTCTAACCATAGCCTCTTTATTAGGTCTTTTATTGCTCATTAGCTCATAACCTGTAAGTTATAATAGTATTTAATTAACATTCTAAGCTTTGCTTGTATCTTCGCAACATGTCAAAAGATAATTCAAAAAGAGATATTCTAGTAACAAATGCACTACCTTATGCAAATGGACCACTGCATTTAGGACATTTATTAGAACACATACAATCAGATATATGGGTTAGATATCAAAGATTTCAAGGTAATAATTGTACTTACATATGCGGTGAAGACGCACATGGCACTTCAATAATGCTTAAAGCAGAAGAAGAAGGCGTTTCGCCAGAAAAATTAATTGAAGAAGTCAGGATAAGTCATGAAGAAGATTTGAAGGCCTTCAATATAAGTTACGACAATTATCACACCACTCACAGTAAAGAGAATCAGTTTTATTCTGAAACTATTTTTTCTCGTTTAAGGGATGAAGGGTTAATTGAAGAGAAGGAAATAGAACAACTCTACGACACAGAGAAGGAATTATTTCTTTCAGACAGATACGTACAAGGTACCTGTCCTCATTGCGAAGCTGATAAGCAATATGGAGATAATTGTGAAGTTTGTAGCTCAACTTATTCTGCTATTGATCTTATTAATCCCATATCCGTACTTACCAACACGAAACCTGAATTAAAGAAAAGTTTACATCTTTTCTTTAAGTTATCCTCTCTAAAGAAAGAGATAAAAGAATGGCTAAATACATCACAAGTACCTTCTCAAGCTTTAAATAAGTTATCTGAATGGACTGATGGAGAAATTAAAGATTGGGATATAAGTCGTGATGCACCATATTTCGGATTTAAGATTCCTGGTCATAATAATAAATACTTTTATGTATGGCTTGATGCCCCAATAGGTTATTTAGCTAGTCACAAAAACTATCTGGATAAACTAAAAAGATCTGAAGAGTTTGATGATTATTGGAAGCCAGGTTCAAAAGCTGAGCTTTATCATTTTATTGGTAAAGACATAATGTATTTTCATGCCCTATTCTTTCCAGCTATGTTATTAAAATCTGAATTTCGTCAACCAGATGGTGTCTTCATTCACGGGTTTTTAACAGTCAATGGAGAAAAGATGTCTAAATCTAGGGGAACTTTTATTTTAGCTAAAACTTACCATCAAGCTCTTGATCCTGAGTACATAAGATATTATTTTGCTGCAAAGTTAGGAACTGGTGTAGGTGATATAGATCTCAATCTGGATGACTTTCTTCAAAGAGTAAATTCTGATGTTGTCGGTAAATTCATAAATATAGGAAGTAGAACAGCAAATTTTATTAACGAAGGCTTCAGCAATAAGCTATCAAGTAACTTACATGAGGAAGCTTTGATTCAAAATTTCTTAGATCATGCTTCTGTAATCTCAGAAGCATATGAAAAAAGAGAATTTAGCAAAGTAATCAGAGAAATAATGGTTTTAGCAGATAAAGCTAATCAATACATTGACAGAATGGAGCCTTGGGTTTTATCTAAAGAGAAAAAAAATAAAGAACTTGTTCAGTCAGTATGTACCACAGCATTAAATTTGTTTAGATTATTAACAATTATGCTCAATCCTGTTGTCCCTAACTTGTGCTCTAGAATTTATAGCTTTCTTAACATAGAAGAACCAAAATGGGATCAGATGGATGAGCTTCTTTTAAATCATGAGATATCAACATACAAACCACTTCTAACTAGAATTGAAAAAGAAAAAATTGAACAGATAAAACAAAAATCTAAGGAGCTCTAATGGAAGAGATAAATATTGACGATTTTATGCAGATAGATTTAAGAATTGCAAAAGTAATAGATGCTGAGATGGTAGAAAATGCAGATAAATTAATTAAACTTGAACTTGATTTAGGAGATCTGGGACAAAAGACGGTCTTTGCTGGCATAAAAAAAGCCTATTCAGCTGATAAATTAAAAGATAAGTTAGTTGTGTGTGTTAATAACCTTAAACCTAGAGAAATGAGGTTTGGTACCTCTGAAGGTATGATTTTAGCGGCCGGTGATGACGATATTGACATTTTTATTGTTTCACCAGATAAAGGAGCTATTCCTGGTATGAGGGTAAGATAATATGAGTAATAAAGTTGAGTCTGATATTTTAATTATAGGAGCAGGACCTGTTGGACTCTTTACTGTTTTTGAAGCGGGATTACTGGGACTAAATTGTCAGATAATAGATAACTTAGATAGAGTTGGGGGTCAATGTGCTGAACTGTATCCTGACAAACCCATTTTTGATATTCCTGGGGTACCTTATCAAACAGCAGAAGAACATATAGGTGCCCTACTTGAACAAATCAAACCCTTTAAATATGGTCTTCATTTAAATCAGCGAGTTCAAGAAATAAATCAAATAGATTCAAAAAATGAGATCCAAAAATGGAAAGTAGTAACATCTGAAAGCACTGAGTTTATAGCCACGAATGTTTTTATTGCTGCAGGCGGGGGGTCATTTGAACCAAGAAGACCTCCTAATATTATAGACCCAGATAAATTTCTTAATAATGGAGTGGCTTACTCTATTAAAGATAAAAGCCACTATAAAAATAAAAACCTAATAATTTTTGGTGGAGGAGACAGTGCTCTAGATTGGTCAGTTGAATTAGCTGATATAGCGGATTCTATAACTTTGATTCATAGAAGAGATGTCTTTAGGGGTTCGCCTAGCACTGAAGCGCAAATGCGAGAACTTGTTGAAACAGGTAATTTAAAATTAAAAACACCTTATGTAATTGAAGAATTAGTTGGTACCAATAAAATTAGCGGAGTTTCTATAAAGAACTTCGAATCAAAAGAAATTGAGACTCTGGATTGTAATGAAATACTGTTTCTTTTTGGCTTAAATAAGAAATTAGGACCTTTAGAGAACTGGAATCTTAAGCTCAATGGAAAAAAGATTTCAGTTGATACTGAAAAATATCAAACCAGTATTGAGGGAATTTATGCCGTAGGAGATATAAATGATTACCCCGGTAAGCTCGATCTTATACTCTGCGGATTTCATGAAACTACCCTAGCGGTTCAAGATGCTTACCGAAGATGTTTTCCAGGGGAAAGAGTTCCTTTTGGCTACACCACTTCAAATACAAAATTGCATAAAAAGCTAGGTATTAAACTTAATTAAAGTACTTATTTTAGTAAATTAAGAACTTAATAAGAAAAATAGCAGAGGAGTAACTAGATAGTTAATAAAATATGGTTGAATCACAAGAAAAACTGATTAAAAAAGAGTCAGAATTTTCATCAAATAATTACAAACCCCTTCCTGTTGTTCTCTCTAAAGGAAAGGGAGTCTGGTTGTGGGATACTGATGGGAATAAGTATCTAGATATGATGTCTGCTTTTTCAGCGGTAAGTCATGGACATGCCCACCCTGAACTAATAAAAGTATTACACCAACAGTCGGAATTATTGGGAATTACTTCTAGAGCTTTTTATTCCAACACATTAGGGCCTTTCTTAGAAAAGCTTATAAATATTTCGGATCTAGAAGTTGCTTTGCCGATGAATACAGGAACAGAAGCTGTTGAAACTGCTATAAAAGCTGCAAGACGATGGGCATATAAAACAAAAAGAGTAGAAATTAACAAGGCTGAAATTATTGTTGCTGAAGGTAATTTCCATGGCAGAACTACAACAATCATAAGCTTTTCTACAGATAATGAATCTAAGGAAGGTTTTGGCCCTTATACTCCAGGTTTTGTAGCCATAAAGTATGGAAACATAGATTCTTTAAAAAATGCTATAACAAAAAACACTGCTGCTGTTCTTGTAGAGCCTATTCAAGGAGAAGCGGGAATAATAATTCCTGACAGTAAATGGCTCCCGGAAGTAAGAAAAATTTGTACTGAAAATAATGTTTTATTGATTCTTGATGAAATCCAATCAGGTCTAGGACGTACCGGTAAAATGTTTGCTTATGAACATAGCTCTATCAAACCAGATGGTCTTATATTAGGAAAGGCCTTGGGGGGTGGATTGCTTCCTGTTTCATGCTTTTTATCAACCAAGGAAGTCATGCAATGGTTGGTTCCAGGTTCACATGGTTCTACTTTTGGTGGCAATCCTCTGGCTGCTGCAATCGGTAAGAGATCTTTAGAAGTGATTCAGGAAGATAAATTAGTTGAAAATAGTAACCAACAAGGTAAGTATTTCTTAGATGAACTTAAGAAAATAGAAAGCCCAATTTTAAGTGAAATAAGGGGTAAAGGGTTATGGATTGGAGTTGAAATTGATACTAAATTCATTAATGGAAGAAATATGTGTAAACGCCTTTTAAAGAAAGGTATCTTAAGCAAAGAAACACATGCATCTACAATCCGTTTTGCTCCCCCTCTAATCATAAAGAAAAAAGAAATTGATTGGGCAGTTCTTGTAATTAAAGAAACTCTAAAAGAGATAGAAAAAGAACATAATAAATACTAATTTATGTCTAAATAATCAACTAATTATATTCCTCTTGTAAAGCAAGAAGATCTTGGAAAGAATTATTTACTTAGTTTCTTTAATCTAGCATTTAAGTGATTCAACTTTAGATTGTTAGCTGAACCAATTGATGCATTTTTAATGTTTTTTAGTTTATAGTTCTTAAGCTCATTTTTATTCTCTTTTACATGATGATAGGCTTCTCTAAATGGAGTACCAGTCTTTACAAGTTCATATACATAATCTGTCATCATCATTTCCTCATCAATAAACTCGTTTGATTGCATTTTATTAATCGATATAGACTTCAATAAATCAGGCAATATTGAGAAAGACTGAATAACAATTTCAAATGAATGCAAAATTGATCTCTTAGTAATTTGTAAATCTCTATGGTACCCACTAGGCAAAGAAAGTAGATTTTCTAATTCAGAATATGTGCCAGCAAGAATAGAGTAATTTCCTCTAATCAATTCAACAACATCAGGGTTTATTTTGTTGGGCATTATTGAAGAACCTGTAGTAAATCTTTTTCCAATATTAATTAGATTGAACTCTTGGGTTAAAAATAAGCTCATATCCCAAGTAAGTTTTCTCATATCTAGCATGGGTTGTTTTAAGACTCCCGCTACTTCGAGTTCAAATTTTCCTCGACTGTTTTGAGTATAGAGTGAGTTAAGTTGTTTTCTTTTAAACCCCAAAATTTGTGTTGATATATCTCTTTTAATAGGTAGGTTCACTCCGAAACCTGCTCCAGTTCCTAAAGGGTTTAAATTGATCCAATCGCTAACTCTATTGATTAACTCTACATCATCTAGAAAAGCTTCTGCGAAAGCAGAAAACCATAAACCCCATGATGATGGAACTGCTCTTTGTAAATGAGTGTAGCCAGGCATAGGTTCTTTTTGATAAGTTTTAGCTTTCTCTAAGAGAATTTTAGAAGAGGCTAGAATTAATTTATTTATTAAACCTAGTTTGTCTCTATAGCATAACCTTAGAGCTGTTAAAACCTGATCATTGCGACTTCTGCCTGTATGAATTTTTTTTCCAACATCTCCAAGCTCTTTAATTAGAAAATATTCAATTGCTGAATGGCTGTCTTCAAATTTATTGGTTAATTTAAATTTATTTTTTTTAAAAAGTTTACCTAACTTTTTTAGGGCAGCTTTTAATTTCCTGCTCTCAGAGTTATTTAATACACCAATTGATCTCAGCTCTTCAACATGAGCAATAGATGACTGAACATCGTACAGAAATAGTTCACGATCTAATAATATATCCTCACCAGACAAGAATTTATCAACAGCCTGGTTTTGATCATCTTCTCTTGTATTCCATATTTTCATATTATTTAAACTCCTAAATTATCATTCCATCCAAAAGCGCTGTTCAAATTTTGAATGGCTTGAGTGGCAGCTCCCTTAAGAAGATTATCAATGACACAACAGAAACTAAGTCTTTTATTATCGGAATCAAATTGAAACCCTCCAATAATTGCTAAAGAAGTTCCTGCAGCTTCTTTAATATTAGGTATTTCTGATTGGGTCTTTATTAGGTCATGTGACTTATAGAACTTAGCAAAGTTATCTTTAACTTCTTCTAAAGAAAGATTTTCTTTTAAAGTGAAATTGGCTGTTATCAAGATACCTCTAAAAAAATTTCCAACATGTGGTGAGAAAAATACTTTTGTAAAAGAATGATGATTTACTTCCTTTTCATGAAGGTGTTTGACTAAAGAATAAGGTAGTACATTATCTTTTAAGGTATCTTTGTTATTTCTTTCATTTAGTTTTGATCCTGCCCCGCTGTAACCTGAAACTCCAAAAAAATTAGCATAGCCCTCAATATTTTTTTCAATAGGTGCCATCATGAGCTTCATTGCTGTGGCGTAGCAACCTGGATTACTAATCCTTTTTGAATGAACAGGACTAGATAACTCAGGCAATCTATATTGCCATGTTTCATCAAATCTAAAATCAGAGCTTAAATCAATGATTGTTATTTCAGGATATTCTGAGTCTATTTCTTCCATTAACTTTTTAGATTCACCATTTGGTAATGCCAGGAGTATTGCATCTTCATTTTTAAACTTAGGGATACCATCTCCATAATGCTTATAAGTTAAATTAATATTTTCTCTGTCTATGCTTATAAGTTCTCTTCCCTTGGAAGATGAAAATACAGATTCAATTTCAATTTTTGGATGTCTAAGAAGAATCTTCAAGATCTCTTTACCCGTATAACCTCTTCCGCCAACTAAACTAACTTTTTTCATACTTCATAGATTATGGATGACGGTTTATTTAAAGCATAACAAATACAATCATTTAACATTGTGTAATCTTTTATACCTATCCAATATATCTCCCATTCTTTGGTCTTTTGATACCCATCTGAAATAGATGAATAAAAATTATTAATGGGATTATTTGTTTTTGAACGCCAAAATACTTGAGGGTATTCCTTTCTCATTTCATGAAAAATAGCCGATCCTAAACCTTCACCTTTTGCTTCAGGTAATACTCCAAATTTATCCATATAAGCAATTTTATAATTTGTTGAAATTGAGATTGTTGCGCGCTTGCAGGTAGTCATAAAAATCTTATAGCTTTCAGGATTATTAAATATTTCAGTACTTAATTTTCCGCCAAATGATTTTTCAATAACATTTATAAAATCTTTTTTAACAGTCTTATTAGGTAAATCATAAATATCAACATTGTAACCATACTTAATTAAGGTCCCAGATCCTGAGTCAGTAAAAAGTTCTTTGGGCAAATTAATAGGCTTGGTGATAGAAACAGAGGATGTTTTTGGCAGGAAGTCTAATAATGTCTTAATTTGTTGAAGTTTAAGCTTCATACCTGAGTGCAACCAACTTGTTTCCATTAACTCTTCATATTCTAAATCAAGGTTTATAGCCTTTATTAGTTGGTCTGATTGATTAAAAATACCCCCAGTCTCTGAGAGAAAAACAACTTTGTATGGCTTGATCGATTTAACAAGGTTGACGGTAGCTACATCGGCATTAATATTTAGAATGTCTCCATTTAGATTAAAACCTAATGGCGAAATAACAGGAACCAAGGAATTTGAAAGGGCTTTTTTAACTAAATTTGAGTTAACTTTTGTGACCTTCCCTACTAAGCCCAAAGATTTATCAAAAATTCTGCATTCAAAGATTCCTTCAGTAAGGGTTACTGCGTTTGTTCCTTGAGCCTTAAGTTTATTTACTATCAAGTCATTTGTTTCCTTAAAGACTCCTAAAGCAATATCTCTTACTTCTTTAGACGTTACTCTCTGACCATTCACAAATGAAGATTTAACTTTTTGTTTTTCTAATTCACGTGTAAGCATTGGACCAGCTCCATGAATAATAATTGGTCTTAACCCTACCTGATTAAGGAATACTAAAGATGAAATCAAATTTTCAATATCGTTTTCGATTACTGATCCACCAACTTTAATTACTGCAAAACGTTCCTCTGCAGATGAAAATTTTTGTATATATTTATTTATTTCTTTCTCAGAGCCTATGGCCGTAAGAAGTTTAATAATTGTGTCTTTGATAAACTTATTTGAATTGTTATTCATTGAACTATTTGCTCATAAATTAATAAGGCTTTACAGAGTTGGTCTAAAGTCACGTATTCATTTGGTTGGTGGGCATTAGAGATGTCTCCTGGACCGAAAACAATTGCTGGGTATCCTGCCTCACTAAATAATGAAGCCTCTGTCCAAAAGTCTACAGGATCAGAAATATCAAGGTTCAAATTTTTAGCTAAATTATCTGAATAAGTAGAATTTCCATTAAATGGAAGTGCAGTTCCTGAAAAACCAGGTGAGAACTTAGATTCATTATTAGATTCAAGATCAAATTCTTTTTTTAATTCTCCAATATCTTGGCCGGGCAAGGGTCGAAAACCAAATTTTACTTCTGCTCTTTCAGCAATAATATTAGGCTTGATTCCACCTTTTACTAAACCTAAATTAAAAGCTAACCCTTTTAAATTTTGAACAGAGATAGTGTCATAAGATTTTGCAGTATTTAGAGCATTATTAGACCAAGAAATTAATTTATGAATCGCACTATCTTTAAATCCTCTTTGTTGAGAACTATGTCCTGAATAACCAAAAAACTCTTTAGTCCCTGTATAAATACCTCTGTGTGTCGTAACAGCAAGATTCTTGGTTGGTTCAGCCACAATGATGCCTTCATAATTAATTTTAGTTTTCAAAAAATCTTTTATGCAGGTGCTGTTACCTGCTTCTTCATCAGTTGAAAACAGAACAGAGTAATCCTCTATGCCTTCTTCAATAAGAGCTAAAAGACAGGCTGCAGCACCTTTTATATCGCAGGCTCCCAAACCGAATGCTTTATCATCTTTAATTTCTAGTTTAAATGGATCTTGCGCCCACCCATCTCCGCTAGGAACGGTATCTAAGTGCACATTAAATAAATATTTAGGTTTACCTTTGGTCATAAATAAATTAAGCGAGCCCTCTCTTAAATCTATGATTTTTAGGTTAACGTTTGACAAAGAGGATAGATAATCTATCAAGCCAGAATCATGTATTTTTCTTGGAGGATTTGAGGTATCAAAGGAAACTAATGCTTCAAGATGCTTAAGGCAAGATTTTAAAAGGATATTCATTCACTTTTGTGTAATTTTGCCCATGTTGAAGTACTCTGACCCAATAATTTAATAAATCCTTTAGATTCATCATCGCTCCATGAAGCTGATTGTGCATAAGAGCCTTCATCGCTTATTAGGAGGTTCTTTGAGTTTACTGCAACTGCCTCTACCCTAGCTGCAGTAATTCTTAAAGTTACCTCTCCCGTTACTTTTTTCTGTGAGCTTTCTAAAAAAGTTTCTAAATCCTCTCTTAAAGGATCAAAGAAAAAACCTCTATAGACTAGATTTACCCATGCTTGGCCCACCTGAGCTTTAAAATAATTCTGTTTATCTGTCAAAACGCATTCCTCTAAAGCCCGATGAGCTGCCATAAGGATCGTAATTCCAGGAGCTTCAAAAATAAACCTACCCTTAAGACCAATGATGGTATCACTTGTAAAAATAGATCTTCCTACGCCATACATACCGCCAAGTTTGTTTAAAGACCTAAGTAATTCAGGACCTTGAATCTTTTCATTATTGAGAGAACTGATTGTTCCTTTAGAGAATCTAATTTTAATTAATTTTGATCTTTTTAGGCATTTCGATGGTGGTTGGCATAAAACATAACTATCTTGATCTGGCTCCTCCCATAAATCTATTTCAGATCCTGATATAGTTGCACCCATTAAGTTCTCATTGATACTATATTTCTTATGTAGTGAAGCAACTTTAAAGTTTCTTTTTTTCAGGTAATCAATCTCAAAATCTCTTACATTTTTAGTAATGTTTTGAATCTCTCTTATGGGGGTAATAATATTATATTTACCTAATGCATTTATTGATGTATCAAATCTAACTTGATCGTTTCCCATACCAGTGCATCCATGAGCAATATATTTAGTTTTAATTTTTTTGCAGAGTTTTATTGCTTCATTAACAATGAGATATCTATCAGAGCATAGGACAGGGTATTTATTTTGATATAAAGAACCTGATTGAATCAATGGAGAAAGAATTTCAGACCACAATTTCTTTTCTACATTAACGTTTACATGTTTCTTTGCTCCTAAATTCATTGCCCTTTTAGATAATTTTTCCTCGTCAATAGCTGAAATACCGGTATTTACAAAGATAGTGTGAACTTCAAATCCCTTATCTAGTAAATAAGGAATGCAAAAACTTGTATCAAGGCCTCCTGAAAAAGCTAGGACTATTTTTTTCTTCATAATTTGCCTCCTAAAATCTTTGAAAGTACTGATTTTTGCACATGCTTTCTATTTTCTGCTTCCTGAATCGCTAAACAAGAAGGTGAATCCATTACCGAATCAGTTGCTTTGATATTTCTCCTGAGTGGCAAACAGTGACTAAAAACTCCATCTTTAGTTAAATTCATTTTTTTATCATCGACAATAAAGTGTTTATAGTCCTTTCTCATCAACATTTCTGCCTCAGGATTACCATAATAATTAAGTGAGCCCCAACTTTTTGCATAGACAATATTTGCTCCTTTGTAAGCAGAATCAATATCGTACGATACATCAAATGATTTTCCGTTATCACTACAAAATTGTTGGGCAGAACTTAAGTATCTTTTATCCAACAGATAGTCTTTATTTGGGCAAAGAATCCTGACATTCATGCCAAACTTACTAGCTATTAAAAGGCTTGAATTTGCTACTGCTGTGTTTAACGGGCTGGGGTGATATGTCCATGTTAGAAGATAATTTTTACCCTCCAAGTTACCAAAGTGTTCTTGCAGGGTAAGAATATGAGCCAGTTCTTGAAAGGGGTGTTCAATTGTTTCCATATTAACTACGGGAACTGAAGCATACTTAGCAAAACTCTTAATTACATGGTTTGTTTTATCAAACTCCCAATTTTCAAATTTTGGAAAAGCTCTTACAGCAATACAATCACAATAAGAAGAGAGGACTTGAGCAACTTCCTTGACGTGTTCCTCTGACTCACTGTCCATTACAACATTTTCTGCAAACTCTATAGGCCAAGCATCTTTACCTGGTTGAAGAACAACAGCAGTTCCTGAAAGTTCATTGATACCAATTTCCAAACTTGTTTTAGTTCTTAATGATGGATTAAAAAAGATCATAGCTATTGACTTATTCTTCAGAATTGGCTGAAAAGGGTTTTCTTTCAATTTTACTGAAAAATCTAGAATTTCCTGCAATTCTAATTTTGGCCAATTTTTTGTAGAAATAAAATGTTTCATAAAGTATGTAGTTTAAAAAGTTTTTCTCTTAAAACAAAAAAACCCAGCATAGCTGGGTTTGAATAACAATAATCGGACCCAGCTAAGCTAACAGACCCCGAGAAAATGTGTTATTTAAATAATTCATTTGCTTCATGATAGGAGAAAATGAAAATAAGTAAACAATAAAAAGAAATCCAGAACCTCTCAGGGTTTTCTTTTCACTATCAAAAAAAGGTTAATCAGGTATATTAAACCTTTCTTTTAAGGGTGATAAACCTTGTTTCAGTTGATCTAAATATTTCTCGTAATGTTGCCAAAGTTGAACGCTTTGCTTGTAAATAGGTTGCCTAACTTGTTCAGAGCTTGCGGTTTTTACGGCTCTCTTAGTTTCATAAAATTTTAAGCATTGCTCTTCAAAAGGAAGATTACAGTAATCTAATAGTTTTCTAGTTTCTTCCTCCTGGTTTTCTACTACATCTTCATAGTTCACTCGATGCACCTTATCGGGCAATACTTCATCCCAATGATCCATGAGTTTTATATAGTTGATGTAATATCTTGCAATCTCATTAAGGTCGTAAGTGAACATTTGTCCTCTAGCAAACAGCTGTTTATAACAACTAAAACAGGTATCCAAAGGATTTCTTCTTGCATCAATTATTTTCGCATTAGGTAGAATTAAGTGAATTAGGCCTATATGGCTGAAATTATTAGGCATCTTGTCTATAAAAAAAGGGAAATTTGATCTTAAGTATTTTGTTTCTGAAATATATTGTTTACCTAATGATTCAATCCCTTCTTTTGAAAGTGTAGATAAGATTTCTGGATAAGCAGTTTGATCTTTACTACCTGAACCTAATTTCCTTGCCATATTTAGCATATTAGGAAGCTCCATAGTACCTTCTACTTTTGAATGACTGGACAGAATCTGCTCAATTAATGTTGAACCAGATCTTGGTAAACCAATTATGAATATAGGATCATGTGCTTGATGGCCCCAATTAAACCTGTCTTCTATTAACGTTTTATCAAAGAATTTGATTATTCTCTTGCTTATGGCTTCTACTGCCTTAGGGTCATAGTTACTTCTTCCTCTATTTAGATCGTTTCCTTCATCGTAGTAATCTATAGACTTCTTAAAGTCCTTTTGATCTTCATAAGCTCTCCCCAAAGCAAACAAAAAATGTACTTTTTCCTTTTCTGGTAAATCCTTTTTGATCAGTTGTGATTCCATTAATTTAATTTCTTCATTTGAGAAAGTATACGTCTTAAGGTTAGCTAAACTCCAATAGGCTTCTCCAAACATCTCAAAATGATTAATTGCTTTTTGGTAAGAAGCAATAGACATATCTTGTTGGCCTGTTGTTTTATAAACATGTCCAAGGCTGAGATGTACTCTTGGTTGGTTTTCTTTAATTTCTATTGATTTTTGATAGGCATTGATACCTTCTTCATGCAGTGAAGATCTTATAAATACGGTGCCTAATCCAGCCCAACCCTCAGCCCAGTGTGGTCTTAATTTTGTGGCTTTTTTAAAACAATAAATAGATTTATCAAGATTTTCATACCCTTCCTTCTGTCTGTACATGTTCGCTAAATTTCCCCAAGCTAAAGCATAATCAGGAGCTATCTCTGTACATTTTTTTAATATCATTATTCCTTGATCTAATGCCCCTCCTTTTGTAGTAACTAGACCTAATAAACGAAGAGCATCTACGTTATTAGGATCATCTTTAAGTATCTGTTTGTATATTTTTTCAGCCTCCCCTATTTGACCCTTTTTAACTAAAGTCATTGCCTTGGTAAGATCGCTGTACTTGCTATCAGTTGATAGAGCCTTTTCATAAGCTTTATTTGCTTCTTCTTCTTTTCCCTGATCGGAAAGTAGATCACCTAAATTCTTCCAAGCTGAGAATTTAGCTGGATCTAACCTTAAGGCTGCTTTTAGACAAATTTCTGATTTTTCTAGTTCACCTAAAAGAAACCAAGCCGTTCCAAGATCTTCGTGAGCTTGAGCAAAATCAGGAGCAACTTTAATAGCTTTTTGTAAAGGTATTAGCGATATTTCTGGTTTTCCTTGGTCAATAGAAGAAAGGCCACTTAATCTAAGGGCGTTAGGATCATTTGGATAGTTTTTAAGGATTTCTGCCAATTGTTTTTCTGCCAAATCATAGTTTCCTGATTCCAGTAATGAAACAGCATTACCGTAAGCTTCCTTAACTGAAACTTGAATATCTTTTTCTTGATTCACTCTTACATTCTAGCTTAGTGGAAGTTATGCTTCATAGCTTGGAAGAATTTTTTAACAGCTTTAGTAAAAAAAATGTTGACTACATAACTTTTGTAACCAGTTTAGTTGTAGTAATCGGCATCGCTTTTTTTATACTTTACAATGCTGAAAGCACTGCTATTTTAATTGAAGACTATAAGAACTCGGTTATTTCAGTATTCGGCCCAATATTTTTAATCCTCACCCCACTTTGCTTTATGTTCGTGCTATATCTGGCATTTTCAAAATATGGTAAATATAAACTTGGAGGCAAAGAAGTAAACACTGAATTCTCAACTATTAGTTGGATGGGGATGCTTTTTTGTGGAGGAATTGGTGGGGGAATTATCTACTGGTCTGGTGTTGAATGGGGTTATTACCTAGATGAACCTTTATTTGGAATCATTCCTTATTCAAAAGAATCTTATGCTCTATCAAGCGCTTACGGCCTATTCCATTGGGGGATAAGTGCTTGGGCTCTTTATGCCATTCCGGCAGTAGCCCTTTCTGTTTCTTTTTATAAATATAATTTAAGTACATTGCGCTTAAGTTCAAGTTTAAGAGGATTAGGCCTAAGAAATGTTGAAAACTCTTTGTTAGGCAGATTAGTAGATTTTCTTTTTGTGGTTGCAACAATAGGAGCAGCGGGAGGAACTATCGGATCCTACTTACCCATGTTAAGTACAGGGTTCTCAGATATCTTTAACCTTGACGGTACTTTTCTAGTAGATCTAAGTGTATTAGGTTTGTGTGTTGGGCTGTTTGGATTTAGTGTCTACAAAGGCTTAACTAAAGGAATTAAAAGGTTGAGCGATATAAATATGCTTCTTGCAGGCATTTTTCTAATTATAGTTTTATTTCTTGGACCTACTTTTGAAATAATTAATTCTG
>Ga0207990_1000836_pt1 | contig 17098 bp, 14 predicted proteins | sample ETNtaG_8_FD_185780 | JGI IMG/M metagenome (GOLD analysis project Ga0207990, IMG submission 185780) | Marine microbial and viral communities from oxygen minimum zone, Eastern Pacific Ocean - ETNP201406SV75 (SPAdes) (version 2) | ecosystem: Environmental > Aquatic > Marine > Oceanic ...
CAGTTCGAAAACGCCGCCGCCAAACGCGGTGTCTTCCTGCAGCACCACGGTTGTTTTCCAGCCCATCTTGTCAGCCAGAATATCCTTGCCAAAATCTACATACAGCGTTGCTAACGCAAAGTCGCAAGCCACGTTCATAAAGTACATTTTGTACTTGTCGTACTCGTTGACCACCATGTCGATAATGCCAACATAAGAAGTCCAGGTATCCAGGGTTGGTATCCTGTATTCCGCCATACGCGGCAGCCAGCTCAGTGACACGTCATCGATACTGCCCGAGATGATGAAGTCAACCTTTGCAGTCTCAGCCAGGTACTCGTAAGCCTTGATGCCTTCAGTAACATCTTCGCGGGTATCGGCCTTGACCAGTTTGATCTGGCGACCTCCCAGCACACCACCGGCCGCGTTGAGTTCTTCGATAGCGATCTCGGCACCACGTATCGTACTCTTGCCCGAATCTGAATCGAAGGATCCGATATAGCCTACTAGCACCGGGTCCTTCGCTGCCATGGTTACAGGACTGCAAAGAACTCCTGCTGCAAAGACCGCTGCAGTTGCCATTATTGAAAAAAAGGTCATTCTATTTGTGCCCATCTTTTGCCTCCTTCTTTGGTTTGCACTACTTCGTTTGAACATCCTGATATTACTTTCTTACACACTAGAGCAAGAAAATACAAGTTAAACTAAATATGGCTGCACGTTACTTGCCAAGCAGTCAGCCAATCACCTAAACAGTTCCTTAATCGGTTGATCACCATCCACCAGGTCAAGCGCCCTGCCCGGCGTTGCCGGTGCGGTGGCAAGCGTCGCCAAAATACAGGCAGCCACATTCTCTCGCGACATTTTTTTGACGCCGTCACTGGCAAAGCTGGTACTCACTTTGCCACTACCCGGGTCGTCAGTCAGTATGCCGGGTCGCAATAAAGTAAACGGTACCTGGCTTTGGCGCAGATAATCATCAGCAGCCTTTTTCGCCAGCATGTACGGTGCAATCTGTGGAAAATGCGCAAACGGGTGATCCGCATCCAGAGCACTGACCATGACAAAATGTTCGATTCCACGGCGTTTGCTTTCCTCTATCGTTCGAACAGCGCCGTATAAATCGACCATCAGTGTTTTGTCAGCACCAGTATGGCCGCCGGACCCCGCGGTAAACACGACCTTGCTGACACCGTCGAATGCGTGAGCAAATTCATCTTCCAGATCTGCAACAACAGTTTTGACCCCCAGCGCTTCAAGATCCTCTACCTGCTCTGCGTTGCGCACCATGGCGAGCAACTGCATTCCCGACGCACTGCCCTGCTGACAGACCAGTCGGCCAATTTTGCCGTTGGCGCCGATGACAAGCGTCAGCATGAGTTCCTCCTCTTACCGTCGCAGCTGTTTATGTTATTGCCGGAGACAGTCGGCGCGCCCGGAAAAGGGGGCCTTGCGCGGTTAGCCTTGATGCTTTTTTGGCATTGGGGGCACCCTATCATAGGAAATCTGGGTATCGCAAGGGTTTGTTCTGTTTCGAACGAAAAAACGTTCGACTACGAACTGACTCTAGACCAAACAAACCTGGTTCTCTTATACTGTCAGCGACAGGGCCGATTCGACTTTTCCAGTGGCTCGGCCAGTTTGCGACATATAAAGAGAAACATAGAACAAAAGAGGGTGGATTCTGATGTGCGGTATCGCCGGACGGATTCTTGAGCAGCCCGGGCTGATCGGTGTCGATCTTGTCGCCCTCATGCAGGCTCAGGCCCATCGCGGGAGTGACTCGACCGGTTTTGCCCTTTATGGGGAGCCACGGCAAAACAGTTACATAGTCCGCGGTGTCGCTTCTGACAGGCGCTCTTTGGATCAGACACTGGATGAGTTTTCACAAACACTGCGGGCACACGGCAGCGATTTCATTGAAGATCCAAGCTGGGATGGCACTGCGCAACGGCACGTCTCGCTCAGAATGATAGTCAGCGAGTTGGATGTCCGGGCCTGGCTGGCCGATGCCGACACGCAGGAAGGTATAGAGATTCAGTCAGTCGGGCGCTCACTCGAGATTGTAAAAGACCTGGGCATTTCTCACGAAGTCTCGCTAAAACACAGTATCACTGACTTCGTTGGCAGCCACGGCATTGCCAATGCCCGCATGGCTACCGAATCCCGGGTTTCGCCAACCGCCAGTCACCCGTTCTGGGCGCGCCCCTTCCCGGATATCGCCATCGTTCACAATGGCCAGCTCACCAACTACTTCGGGCTGAAGGCGCGCCTGCAACGCCAAGGCTATACCTTCCTGACAGAAAATGATTCGGAACTCATTGCTGTGTGGATATCGGACCGGTTATCCCATGGCCTGACACTTGAAGAAGCGCTTCAGTCCTCGGTAGGTGAACTGGACGGGGTCTTCACCTACATCATTTCCACGCCCACTCAAATCGGTATGGCCAAAGACAGGTGGGCAATCAAGCCTCTCGCAGTCTTCACTCACGAGCAGGAAATGGCAACCGCGACCGAAGAGCAGGCGGTGCGCAAGCTCTACACCGACGAAGTGCCGATTTCCAACCTGGATGGGCCGGGCTATTCAACTACCTGGGACGTGCTGCCGGCGGCCGGAGGATAACTATCTATGGGCTCAAAAAACATGGCTGAGCGCGTTGAAATCACCGCCGGTGACCGGCCCGTGAGGGAAATTAACCAGGATATCCGCGGCCAGGTCCAAGCCGGCAAGCCGATTGTTGTAAGCAACACAATGTCGCGCCATAACCTGGGTGTGGGCCTGCCCGCTGGCGCCGATATTCTGTTCAAGGGCAGTGTCGGCTATTACTGCGGCGGGCTCAACGATGGCGCACGTATCCACGTAACCCGCGACTGTGGCTGGGGCGTGGGTGAAGCCATGGCCACTGGCCACATCACGGTTGATGGTTACGCGGGGATGAGCGCAGGAGCCTCAATGCTAGGTGGCAGCATTCACGTTCGCGGTAATGCCGGACCCCGTTGCGGGGTGGCCATGAAAGGCGGTGACATCATCGTTGAAGGCTCCATTGGCTACCTGTCCGGTTTCATGGCCCATGCCGGGCGCATTATTGCGCTCGGGGGTACCGATGATGCTGCGGGAGACTCTTTATGGGGAGGTGAAGTATGGGTGGACGGCCCGATCGGCTCCCTCGGTGTGGACAGCAAGATAATCGAGCCAGATTCAGTGGAAGTCGAATCGGTAGAAGCATTGCTGGCTCAACATGGGCTTGACGGCTCCGGCCGGGATTGGAAAAAAATAGTTTCGGCCCAACGACTATGGCACTTTGAAAGCCGGGATGCACGCGCATGGCTGATGATCTGAAAACACCCTGGGAATATCCTTTCGAGCCCGCCGCAGAAGAACTGATCGGCTTTGCTGATGGCGCAATCGAGAATCGGCCGGCTGGAATACCTTCGTCCTATGACCGCGGTGGCTCAATCCGCTGGACCCCTGAGTCGATCTCGGAAATCCACGCCTTGTCACAGCTGGGGCGTTACCAGATTCGCGGTTTCAATACCTTTAACAAAAGTTTTCCAACTCTTGATGATCTGGTTTTCGTGCCCGCAACTATGACCCGTCTGCCCCTTGAGGGTTACCGCGAGAGCTGCGATACCGGAACCGTGCTGGGTGATCGTCCTGGACTGGTTGAGCAGCCCCTTGAGCTCGACATTCCGATATACATTGCATCGATGTCTTTTGGCGCATTGTCGGCACCAGCCAAGGCGGCACTGGGTTACGGCGCCTCGAAAGTTGGCTCCATGACCTGCACCGGTGAAGGCGGAATGCTCGAGGATGAGCGGCGAGCCTCACAGACCCTGGTTTACCAGATGACGCCGTCGCGCTATATGCTGGATCTGGAACATCTGCGTAAAGCCAACGCGATAGAGCTGGTAGTAGGGCAAGGTGCCAAACCCGGCACTGGTGGCCTGCTGCTCGGCATGAAGGTCTCTGATCGGGTAGCTGACATGCGCTCACTGCCCACCGGGGTAGACCAGCGTTCCACCGTCCGCCACCCGGATTTTCTTGGCGCAGATGACATGCAGATCAAAATTGAAGAACTGCGTGAGGCCACTAACTACCAGGTGCCGATCTTTCTCAAAATGGGGGCCACCCGGCCACGCTGGGATGTGGCGATTGCCGCCAAGGCCGGGGTTGACGTGATCGTGGTTGATGGCGCCGAAGGCGGTACCGGGGCCTCACCCGAGCTGCTGATGGATCATACTGGAATCCCAACTATGTCGGCTATCCCCGCTGCACGCGAAGCGCTGGAGGACTGTGGCAAAGCAGACGAAGTCAAACTGGTAGCAGCCGGTGGAATCCGCTCTGGCGCTGATGCTGCCAAGTGTCTGGCGTTAGGCGCGGATGCGGTCATGGTCGGGCTGGGATCGATGATTGCACTGGGCTGTAACTCGCCACGTTATCTGGAGTCTTACCAGGCCCTGGGTACCTCGCCGGGCCGCTGCCACCACTGCCACACCGGTTTGTGTCCAGTCGGCGTCGCTACTCAGGATCCAGAGTTGGAAAGCCGCATAGACGTGGCAGCAGCCTCGGAACGGGTCGCGCGATACCTTACGGCCATGACTATGGAAATCTCGTTACTGGCCAAGGCCTGCGGAAAATCCAGCGTCCACAACCTGGAAAAAGAAGATCTGCGAGCACTGTCTATGGAGGCCTCCGCATTCACTGGGGTAAAAATGGCGGGTATCGATAAGCCGTTCACCTGGTAACACGGCCAGCTTCATCCACCGCCGCTAAGACACAGTGATGACCCCACAGGTAGATTCGATCAGCTCCGACAGCGAACTGCCTGCCACGACGGACGTCGTCGTCATCGGTGGCGGCATCATTGGCGTTGCAACAGCACTGACCTTGGCCGAGCGGGGCATAGCTGTGGTGCTGTGTGAGAAAGGCATTATTGCCGGCGAGCAATCCTGTCGCAACTGGGGCTGGGTCCGACAACAGGGCCGCGACCACCGTGAACTGCCACTGATGGTCGAATCGACCAGGCTCTGGGAGGCAATGGATGCACGGGTAGGCTGCGCCACCGGTTTTGTTCAGTGCGGGGTGGTCTACCTTGAAGAAACCGAACAGGATGTCTCGGCCCGGGAAACATGGCTGGAACACGCCCGCCCCTACGGAGTTGATTCGCGCATCATCTCTGCTGCAGAAGCAAACGAGCTGCTGCCCGGCAGTACCAAGCACTGGGCTGGGGCTCTGTACACCCGCTCCGATGGCCGGGCCGAGCCGTCGATCGCCGCCCCGGCCATGGCCCGCGCTGCCCAGGCGAAGGGCGCGATTATCCTGGAGAACACCGCGGTACGCGGTATCGAGACAACAACTGGAGCCGTCTCTACTGTGGTCACTGAGAAAGGTTCAGTAAAGTGTTCTTCGGTAGTGCTGGCCGGTGGTATGTGGTCCGGACTTTTTTGCAAGAGTATCGACCTCACCCTGCCCCAACTCGGTGTGATTTCCTCGGTTCTGCGCACTCGACCGATACCCGATGGCCCTGAACTTTCGGCCAGTGCCCCAGGGGTTTCTTTTCGCAAACGCCTGGATGGCGGCTATTCTATTGCCGAGACCCGCGGCCCAACTATCGTTGAGATCGTCCCAAATTCCTTTCGTTTTGGCAAAATATTTCTGCCGCTCGCCTGGCTGGCCAGGGCACACTTACGGCCCAGGCTCTCAAGGCGGTTCCTGGACGAGTGGCAACAATCCAGGCGCTGGTCCCTGGACGGCATCTCACCCTTCGAAACCACCCGGATCCTGGATCCCGAGCCCCTGTCAGGAGCGCTGGACAGGGCGCGCAAGAACCTGGCCGAGACCTTTCCTTTTTTCAACCAGTTGGAAGTAGCCGAAAGTTGGGCAGGCCTGATTGATGCCACCCCTGATGCAATTCCGGTCATCTCTGCTGTCGATGCCCTACCGGGGCTGTTTCTGGCCACCGGCTTCTCCGGCCATGGCTTCGGCATTGGCCCGGCTGCCGGCCAGCTGGCTGCTGACCTGGTGACCGGCAATACGCCGCTGGTGGACCCTACGCCTTTTCGCTTCTCGCGCTTCAGCGATGGCACCCCTATCCGCCCCGTGGTCGCTCCCTGAAAAACTCTCCCTATGTTCACGATTTTTTTTGCCATCATCATAGCCAGCAGCAAAGTAGAATGCTGTCATCGGCAACTCCGGATGCACCAGGAAACAGAGCATCTCTAACGACATGGCCCGTGACACATCTCCAGTAAGAGCCGAACGAGACATACGCAGGCGGGTAAAGAACCTGAACGTGGATCTTGCTGCTATTGATGTGGTGCATAACATCTTTCGTGCATCAACGGCTATGCGCAACCGCTACGAGCAGGAGATCCTGGCGCGGTACAAGCTGACCTTTACCGGCTTCACCACACTTTGGGTGCTCTGGGTGTGGGGTTCAATGGAGGCATACCAACTGGCGGAAGAAGTAGGTATCTCAAAGAGCACCTTGACTGGCGCCGTTACCAACCTTGAGCGCCTGGGCTTTATTGAACGCCTAGCACATACTCGGGATCGGCGCAGGGTTGTTATAAGATCCACTCGCAGAGGCAAGCATCTCGTGCGCACCCTTTACCCCCAGGTCAACGCCCTCGAACGGATCATCACCAAAGATCTATCAAAAGATGAAAAAACCGGATTGGCCAAAGGACTGCGCATCCTGCTGCACACTCTGGAAAACGAGGTATAACCCATCGCTCCTGGAGTCCATTGCATCGGGATCTCCTCGTTTCCAGATGGTCGAAGCCAGATTATGGATAGTTTCACTTTGGCATTCCCGAGAAAGCCGCCCCGCTGGTCACAGAGGGTAAGGCCGGCCCGGCTGAGGGCAGTGTTAATCGTCCAGACGAGATGTTACCTGAGTATTACGAGCTACGCGGTTGCGATGCTTCGGGCGCACTGACAGCAAAGATACTGGGACGTCTGAACCCCTGAATCACTTGAGATTCGATGTAAAGCTCCCGATAGTGCTCCATGTGCCGCCGGGGATTCACAGGCAGTTTACAAATCGCGTATTATTTCCCGTGCTGCATTATGACCTGGCGCCCCTGAAACTCCACCTCCAGGGTGCGCGCCGGCACCACACAGATAAAGACCCTTTACGGGCGAGCGGTAATCGGCATACCCGGCCACCGGACGCAGGCTGAATATCTGGTCCAGATCCAGCGCACCATGAAAAATATCACCACCGGGAAGAGCGTAGTCTCTTTCAAGATCCAACGGACTCAGAATTGAACGGCCAATGATGGCATTTTTCAGGTTTGGCGCGTACTGGGATATGGTATCAATGACCTGGTCAGCAACTGTTTCCTTAACGTCATCCCAGCTTCTACCCCCTGACAGTTCCGGGTTGAAGTGCTGACAGAATAAACTGGCAACATGAGCGCCTGGCGGTGCCAGCGAATCGTCAATAAGCGATGGCATACACATTGAGACGATCGGCTTCTTTGCCCAGCCACCGTATTTCGCATCGTCGTAAGCACGCTCAAGGTATTCCAGTGAGTGGGCAATCTCGACAGTTCCGGTAATGAGTTCCAGGCCCTCACCCACCTTCAAGCCATCAAATGCCGGCAACTCGCTGAGGGCAATGTTCATACGAAACGTGCCTGATCTACAGCGATAGCCCTCAAGAGCTCGAACAAAGTCGGAATCGAGAACTCCGCGATCCACCAGATCGAGATACAGTATCTTCGGATTCACATTACCCGCTACGGCACGGGCCCGGATGACCTTGCCGTCGTCAAGAACCACCCCCTGGGCCGAGCCTTCTTCAACGATGATCTCGGCAACCGCTGTAGAGACCTGAATGTCCACACCTTTATCTTGGGCGGATTTGGCCATTGCCTGGGAGATTGAACCCATGCCACCTATCGCGTGTCCCCAGGCCCCAACAATGCCATTCACTTCTCCAAAATACTTATGCATCAGTACGTAGGCGGAGCCTGGTGCGTAAGGGCTGGCAAGATGCCCGACCACCCCCTCGAAAGCATAAACGCCCTTAAGATTCTCAAACTCGAACCATTCGTTAAGGTAGTCACCTACACTCATGGTCATGAGGTCGCTGAATATCCTCTGGTATTTCAGATCAAGCTTACGCAGCCGGTTCCCGATTATCGCGGCTGTCAGCAGGTCCTTGAAACCTCCACCAAGATTGGGTGGCGTCTCCAGCACAGTGGATCGAAGCACCAGCGACGTCTTCCTTAACTGTTCGTGAAATTCAAGGTATTTCCCGGCATCACTTTTTGATACCACAGAAATATTCTCTACCGCCTGATCTTTGTCCCGCGGCAGCGAAAGATACCCACCGTTCTCAAGGGGCGCAAAAGTGCCTCCACTGCGATCAACAATCTTCAAGCCGTACCGCGACAATTCCAGATCACGGATTATCTGCGGCTGCAACAGGCTGACCGCAAAAGCGCAGGCCGAATTTCGGAAACCCGGGTGGAACTCCTCGGTCACAACTGAGCCGCCTACAACACTGCGGCGTTCTACCACCTTCACCTTGAACCCGGCTTTTGCCAGATAGCCAGCACAAGTAAGACCATTGTGGCCAGCACCGATAATGACAACGTCACAGTCCAACTTCATGTTGATCACCTCGACTCTCGATGAGCCATGTTGCTGGCCCTTATGATCGGGCGGTTAACTCCGTGCCCGTATCTGGCAAGCGTCCTTGCTGTCGCCCGCACATGCTGCTGGTTGATATCGTCCCGGCCCCTGGCACGAAACTGTTCCAGCCGGTTTTGCCCCACTCGTTCGATATCGAACGGTATAAACTTTATCGCTCTTTTTATCATATTTTCCTTATCGAAAGTCCAATTCTTCGCATATCACGCTATGGTGAACTGACTGAGCAACATTGTCGAAGAGAGCATTGTTCCTACTCGTTCGATATCGAATGGCATTGAACTGCCCATGCACCCTGTGATATTTTTACCCGAAACAACTTCTTTATCTCGCAAATACAGCTACCCGCCGGCCAACCGGCCGGTTGTCCAACCAGGTGGTCATCATACCGATCGAAGCCGGAAACTGGCATGAGCCACAGCATCAGACCGCCTTCTTGCCCGGCTCAGGAGATGAACAATAAAATGGGTAGCAATACCTGAAGGAGGAGCTGATGGAATCTGACCAAGTACGCAACTGTGATGACCTTCGCAAGCTGATTGATGAGCGGGATGTCGATCATGTCACCGTGGCGTTGCCCGACATGCAGGGTTTGTTGCGCGGAAAGTACATGGCTCGCGGCAAGTTTATTGGGGCACTCGACCATGGCTTCGGTATGCCTCCAGTTATTTTCGCGTTGGACCCGACCGACGTGATTCTTGATGTCCCGGGATTGTCAGACGAGTTCACGGGGTTTCCAGACGCTACCGTAGAAGTTATTCCCCAAACCGTTCGTGAGATTCCCTGGGAGCCTATACACAGAAACCTGTTTGTCATGGTGAGCCACGGTGCTCAAGGTTCAGCATTTTGTCCGCGGGCTCTGTATAGCAAAATCGCGGCGAAAGCCGCTACGATGGGCTTTCGCGCATTCCACGCTTGTGAGTTCGAGTACGCCCTGTTTAACGAGACGGCAGTTAGTGCCCAGCAGAAAGGCTACAGAAACCTCGAATCGACAGTACCGCACAAAGGTTACAGCGTACTGCAACGCCAGGAAGTACGATCTGACTTTTATGCCGATCTGATGGATACCATGCGCTGCATGCGGGTTCCCCTAGAAGCGGTACATGAAGAAATTGGTTTTCCCGGCCAACTTGAAACGTCCCTGCAGTATTCAGAAGGAGTAACTGCCGCCGACAACGCCGTCATTTTTAAAACCTTTGCTAAAGCAGTGGCGCAGCGCCGTGGGCAACTATTGAGTTTCATGGCTCGCTGGAGTAATGAAGCTGATGGCAATAGCGGTCATGTGCATATGTCATTGCGTGATCTGGAAGGCAACCCCGTGTTCCATGATCCTGACAAGGAAGGCGGGATAAGCGATACGATGCGTTATTTCATTGGCGGCCTGCAGAAACTACTACCTGAAATACTTCTTCTGCTGGCACCAAACCTAAACTCTTTCAAGCGTTTCGTACCCGACATATTCGCTCCGACCAGCGTCGCCTGGGGTCAGGAAAATCGTACGACCGCCTTGCGCGCGATTACGGGATCGGCGACATCACAGCGGGTTGAGTGCCGGATACCAGGAGCCGATGCCAATCCCTATCTGTCTCTTGCAGGTACCTTGGCGGCAGGGTTATATGGAATTGAGCAACGCATAGAACCCTCGGCCGAAACAACCGGTAATGCCTACCTGCAAAAGGTACCTGCAAAACTTCGTTTACCCGAAACATTTGGCGAGGCCATTGAAAAATTCAGCCGCTCGAAGTTCGCCGCAGAATGTTTTGGCGAACCCTTCGTAACCACGTTCGTTGCTGGTCGGAAATCCCAGGAAAGGGAGTTCCGCAGTTTGATTACGGAAGCGGAACTCGAGCGTTTTCTGGAGTTGAGTTAACGTCCCTGACTTCTGGCAAGCCCCGGTGACCGGGCGTGGGCCCTGGTGTAGGGCCAGCGAGACTTCGACCCGGATTTGCTGGATCCCGGTAGATAATGCTGTAGCCAGCATCGTCATTGAAAACGATCCTCAGTAACCCGGTATTACTCCATGCCGAACAGTTTGCGTGGCGTATCCCAGGCGATCTGTCGCGCCGCCTGTGGATCAAGGCTGCCCAATAAGCCACGATAGCGCTTGATGAACTTGGTGTATTTCTTCACAGACTTGTTGCCACCGGGTGAATTTTTCAATTTTCGAGCAAACTTGTAATCACTGCCGATAAAAAAGCGGTCGGGATGACCTTCCAGTAACTGGGCCCAGTCCTCATAGAGCCAGGCTTTCTTTTTTTTGGAGAAGTTGACCGGCTCAAGGTTGTACCAGTGTTTGTGTCGGCCCACTGCCTTGATACTGAAATACAACCGGGGATAGCGGGTGATCAGCCGTTCGACATTGGCAGCGCTGGTCATTGCCGTGTGCGCAAGGATGACGGTGATATCAGGATAACGATTAAAGATCTCATCGAGTTCGGCAAACGCCGCCTGCTCATGACTGTTGCCACGATCCATGGGTTCCACATGCAGATCAATCGGTACTTTGTGATCCTGTGCCATGGCAAAAAGGGCATGCAGTGCCCGTGAGCGAAAATCCACTGTCAGCACCGCCTGCCCGGACCACTTCTCGAAGTGGCGGGTTGCGATCTCACCAATACCACTGCAGGCACCGCTGGCGATCCGGGCCTCAAGTTCCCCTGTACGCTTTTCCAGGCCGGAATCGGATACCGAGAGCTGCTGCCCCATCCAGGTGTTCCAGTCATTACTGCCACAAAGCGTCTTGATCGCACCGCCCGACTGCGCAGCAAGACCAGCCATCTGCTTTACCGATCCGGTACCACCATCCAACCGCCCATGATTGGGGGTGGGCATCAACACAAGGCCATCCAAAACGCCCTGTGAAACCACCGCCAGCATATCGTCCCGATAAACTTTGCTCGATCCCGGGTCCAGATGCGTATGACCATCAATGAGCGGTCCTTCATAAAACGCCGCGTGATCCCGCACCGGCCGGTCGAGCGACGCACAGCAGGGCACAAACTCAATGGGCTCCGCCAAAGCGAAAGTCACCGGCCCAAACAGCAATAAAAGCCCTCGTAAAATTCGAAGACACTGGGGATTTTTCATCATCGTAACCTTTTTTTGATCGGTACCCTTAAGGGGCGATCCATTGACCCTGCCAATGCGCATCCTGCCAGGAAAACTGGGCCCGGCGATGACCTTCTACATGCAAATATAACCAATCGAGTATATTGATCTTACAGGCCAACACCACAAAATGCTCCTCCCCGGTCGCCGGATCAACAGCTTCATCGAGATCCAGATCGGCCTCGGTGCAGGAAGTACCGGGCGCGAAGGGCGTGCGATAACACTGGGCACTGCGCCAGGCACCGTCGCGCCAACGCTGGTGCGTTAAGGCATCGTCCTGATGAATCCAGGCACGGCCATAGGCGCGCAACTGCACCTTGGCATCACGATCGTAAAAGTGCCATGAAAAACATGGGTCCTGCGCCAGTTGCGTTATCTTCGGTGAGCGACTGTCGGCATGACAGGTCAGGATACGCGTCGTCGGATCAGCCGAGCGCAGTACTACGGTTCGTACCTGGGCTATTCCCTCACCCATATTGGCCAGTGTGGGGGTATGCCAGGCATGGTGATGATCATGCGCAGCCTGGGTAAGCGATTGCCATTGTGTTTGAACGATCTGTGCAAGGTCAAAGATCCGGGGAGGAGTTGGTTTGGGCATTTGAAAGCCTTGCCGCGCCGGGTTAGTTGACCACCAGAGCATCGAGCGCATGGGTGATCGGCTCGCAAGCGCCGTCGGTCACAATCGCCTGCTCACCCAGTGCCATCATATGACCGCTTTCCCGGTCGACCATCAGCATGTGCATGAAAAAAGTCATCCCCGGCTCCAGCACCTGCGGATCGCCTTGGCGGATCAGCGGATCTTCCATCCAGGTGGGCGGAAACATGGCGCCCATCGTATAGCCACAAACGTTAAGGTAACTGTCACCAAAACCCCCGGCAATAAAAGCCCGTCGATGGCTCTGAAAAACATCGCCCACGGTCCTGCCTGAACGCAACGCTTCCTTGCAGGCCTGCAATGCCTCGTGACAGACGTCGAACATGGCATGGTGTGCTTCGCTCGCTTTGCCAGTAACCAGGGCAAAGGTAAGTGCTGCGTGATAGTGCCGGTAAGCCGCGGCAAACTCGTGAAACACCTGGTCGTTCTCACCGATATGCCGCGCACCAGATTTGTAACGCACCAACAAGGCCGAGGGGCCGCTGCCCATGGGCCAGACATGCGCCGGCGTATCGCCATCGCGTGACCAGACCACCCGGTGCATGGCACTGCGGATATCACCCTCGAAAGCCCCCGGCACCGAAAGCGCCACCGCCTCTTCCTGAACCGCCTGACAGATCGCACCAGAGCGGCGAAGATAATCCAGTTCCGCCGGGCTTTTTACCAGACGTTGCTGGCGCACAAGATCCGAGGCATCTACCGTTTCGCAAAAACCGTTGAGCGCCGCTTCCAGCATCTGCCCGCGCCTGGCGGAAAGCCCATAGGCATCGTACTCGACACCGATGCGCTTGCCGCGCATACCCTGACTCTGAAGCATGTCGCGCACATCGTTACCCGGGTTCTCGTCTTGCGAGTCAATCCAGATGCGAACGTCATCAATTATCGAAGTGTAAGCCGCCTGGACCCGGTCGGCGGAGCGCGTCACCAGGATCAAACCACCATCAAGCCCCAGGAACAATGCCTGGAACAGCACGAAACCATCGGTGTCATAACCGCTGAGGTAATACATGCTCTCCTGCTTGAACAACAGCACGCCATCCAATGCTTGCTCACTCATCCGCTGCCTTGCCACGACGATACGCTCGGCAAATTCCGCCTCGGTAAAATGCAAATTCACGAATCTTTCTCCATACCGATCAATCGGCGAGTGCCTGCCCGGCACGCAGTACCTCGCTCATAAAGGCTTCGAGTTTAGCTGGGTCCAGCTGATCATCGGTACGCACCCCGGTACAAAGATCTACACCGTAGGGTCTGACCTGGGTAATCGCCTCGAAGACGTTGGCGCTGTTTAAGCCACCGGCGAGGTAGACGGGAATGTCGGTTTTCTCGACAAAGCGCCGGCTGATAGCCCAGTTATGGGTAGTCCCGGTACCGCCAAACTGTTGGTCTGCCCCGAAAGTCTTACCTGAATCCAGTAGAAAAGCATCTACAAACGGCTCGTAGCGCGCGAGCAGATCCAACGCGCCCTCGTCCTCAATGTGCACCACCTGGATTCGGCGCACCCGCGGTGCCGCCTCGATCAGCTCCGGATACTCCCCTGGATCAATGTGGCGCACGATCTGCACCGCGCTGGCCGGACACACGGCAAGCTCCTGAGCGATCTCCTTTGCGCGCGTTGCGCTGGTTAATAAAAAAGTGTCGGTACCACCAGGTATGTCGTTGGCGATCTGGGCTGCCGCTGCCATGCCGATGACCCCGGGGCCCGAAGGCATATGCCCCACCAGGCCTACCGCATCGGCGCCAAGACCTAGCGCAAGGCGAGCTTCGACCGCTGACGCCATGCAACAGACCTTGACCTGGATTTTTATCATTAGCTCTCGCTTTGAGCAATCAGCTGCGGCAGTAATAACTCAATGTCGCCCATGAGCACGGCATCGCCAAGGTCATCCATCGCTGTGGGCTCCGCATTGATGATCACCACCCGCGCACCGGCCTTGCGAGCCATGGGCACCAAACCCGCGACTGGAAAAACCGACAGCGTAGAGCCCACGGCCAGCAGCAGATCGCACTCATGGGCAGCCTGCTCGGCGCGGGCGAGATCTTTAGCCACCAGCGATTGACCAAAGGAGATCGTAGCGGATTTCAAAATCCCACCGCAATCGGGGCAATCAGGATCTTCTTCACCATCGGCCAGGCGCTTAAGCACCACCGCCATAGCGACCCGGTAGCTGCATTGCAGGCATGCAACCTGGCGCAGCGTGCCATGAATCTCGATCACCCGCTGATCGGCACTGCCGGCCAACTGGTGCAGGCCATCGATATTCTGGGTCACCAGAGTGTGCAGACGACCGCTTTGCTCGAATCGCGCCAACGCATAATGGCCCGCCCCCGGGCTTGCCTGCCATACCGGCGAATCACGCCGCGCCAACCAGGCCTTGCGCCGGATTGCCGGGTCGCTGACGTAATAACGAATATCGGAGAGTTTTTCTGCGTCCGGGTCGCGCGTCCACAGTCCTTGAGGCCCACGAAAATCAGGAATGCCCGAGGCCGTGGAGATACCAGCGCCGGTCAGTACCACCACTCGTGTGGCGCCTTCCAGCCAGGCGCTTATCTGCTCGAGCGCCGGGGGTGTATCGTTAACGCCGACCACGGTCATCGCAGGCGATGCATCAAGGCCCAGAATTGAATCGACGCAAGCAACACTTTATAGAACCCTGATTATTGAAAACCGGATTGACCGGTGATTTTTTGGGCCGGTAAAACCTCACACCAGACGCGGCCCCTGAGAGCAATCGCATGAACCTTTGCAACGAAAGATAGCAATTAAAGGCGCGCCAATCATAAACTTTAACAATAGAGGCAGTGGGTCTAATTAAAGGCCGACCAACCCGGTTTCCCATAAGCTCAAAACACTGTCTGGTGGGGGATGGCGATGAAGGGAGATTGTCTGATCTTCCTTAGCCCACAAACGAGTCCGGCCTTACAATAAAAAATGGATTTAACAGCGATTCCTTGGTGTTGTACTGCAAAGGTTCATCGCTGTCGGCAATAACAATCTCGCCACCCGCGGCCGTCACCACAGCATGTGCTGCAGCGGTATCCCACTCAGACGTAGGACCCAGGCGCGGATAAATATGTGCTGTGCCTTCAGCCACCAGACACAATTTAAGGGAACTGCCCATCGATACCATTTCATGCTCACCCAGCGCCTCAAGAAACGAAACCAGTGAATCACCGGCATGTGAGCGACTGCCCACCACTTTCCAGATCTCGCCAGGTTGATGCGGTTTGACCTTGATCACAACCGCATCCTCAATGGCCGACCCTTCCAGCTTAAACGCGCCCCTATCATCGCCGTAATAGGTCACATTCAGTACTGGTGCATAAACCACTCCCAGGACTGCCTGATGATTCTCTACCAAGGCAATGTTGACCGTAAATTCGCCATTGCGCTTGATAAATTCCTTAGTCCCGTCAAGTGGGTCAACCAGCCAGTAGCGTGCCCATTGGCGACGCTCCTCCCAACTGATAGCGGCCGCTTCCTCGGACAATACGGGGATTGATGAATCCAACTGGGTCAGCCCTTCAACAATCTCGTGATGCGCCGCCAGATCGGCTTCTGTCAGCGGACTATCATCTGATTTAAGCCGTGTACCAAAATCATCACGCGCATAGACCTTTAGAATCTTGGATCCGGCTGTGCGGGCCACATCAACAACTGCCTGCATATCCATGGTTCAAAATTCCTCTTTATCGTTACCCAGAAAACCTTCTCTAATCAGGTAGAGCATGATTTTCTGAGCTTGCTCCATTGGCGTACCCTGGCTGGTGTCGACTCTTAACTCTGGGTGCTCTGGCTCGTCGTAAGGATCGCTGATGCCGGTAAATTCCGGAATAATGCCCTGCCTTGCCTTGGCATACAGGCCCTTTCTGTCTCTCGCCTCGCAGACCTTAAGCGGTGTAGAGACGTGTATTTCGATAAATGCACCGTGCTGATCAATCAGCTCACGCGCGCCCCGGCGCATCTGTGTATAGGGCGCGATCGGTGCGCAGATGGCAATACCGCCATTTTTTGTTATCTCATTGGCAACAAAACTGATGCGGCGGATATTCAGGTTTCGGTGTTCTTTTGAGAATCCCAATTCACTGGACAGGTTCAAACGCACCACATCGCCATCGAGCAAAGTGACCGGGCGGCCTCCTTCTTCAATCAGGCGTGAATGGATCATGCGGGCCAAGGTGGATTTACCCGAACCTGACAGGCCGGTAAAAAACAGCGTGAAGCCAATCTTCTCGCGAGATGGATAAGCGGCGGCCAACTCCCGTTCAATATCCGGGTAGGTAAACCACTCAGGCAAAGACTCTCCCTTAAGCAAGCGCTGCCGCATCTGTTTGCGCGTTAAAGACAAAACCTCTTCACCCGATTGACCGATCTTTTGCTTTGGCAGGAACATTTTCCTGGAGGGCGCATACACGTATTCATCCGTGGGCACCATGGTGATCCCAAGTTTGTCCTGATAAGCAGATACCAGTTGCTGGGCCGCAAACGGCTCGTAAAATCCAGCCTCTTCAACATCTTTGGGCGATGCGTGTTGTGGCCCAACGATCAGGTGAGAGCACCCGTAGTTCTGGTTGATGATCGCGTGCCATAAAGCTTCTTTAGGCCCGGCTGAGCGCCGTGACAACGGCAGCAACGACAATACGCCCAATTGATGTGGATATTTACGCACAATCTCGCGGTAGCCCCGCAC